>Ga0209745_1001759_pt1 | contig 12657 bp, 10 predicted proteins | sample BarGraNGADG00312_FD_184495 | JGI IMG/M metagenome (GOLD analysis project Ga0209745, IMG submission 184495) | Arctic peat soil microbial communities from Barrow, Alaska - Barrow Graham LP Ref core NGADG0004-312 (SPAdes) (version 2) | ecosystem: Environmental > Terrestrial > Soil > Wetlands > Peat... | reverse complement strand
GATAAAGGTGGCCGAGACCAAGCCCGGCAAAGGTCCTCGCTATAACGAGATCATCCTCTCCTCGATCGAGGTCTTCTCCCGTACCAACTACGAGAAGGCGACCACGGCGATGCTCGCCAAAGAGGCCGGTGTCGCGGAGGGCACACTCTACAAGTACTTCCCCAGCAAGAAAGAACTCTTCCTGGCGTGCTGCCAGTACGTCGAGGCTCTCCTGCTCGAGCGCTACAGCGAGATCTACAGGGAGACCGGCAACGAGCCGGTGGAGTACCTCCGACGAGTGGCTCATAACTACCTGGATTTCGTGAAAGAGAACCCGAGCATGAGGCGCTTCCTGGCTTTCATCCTCAACAACGCTTTCGACGAGGACTTCAAGGCCGAGCTCGAGGGGTTCGTAAAGCTGAACGTCGAGACCACCGAGCGGATGATCGAGAAAGCCAAGGCGGCTGGCGAGATCTCGCGCAAGATCGACTCACGCAGCGCGGCGTGGATGTTCGTCGGCGGCTACTTCACCCTCATCATGATGACCGAGATCAGCGCGGACGAGGTGCTCGATCACGACTACCTGGAGAACTTCTTCCAGTCGATCCTGAACCTCGGCTAGCAAGGCAAGAAAGGCGGAGTGGCAGTGGCGGAAGGACGGAGCGAGTCGAAAGATAAAGTGAAAGCCACGCGGGAGCAGGCGGTCATCCTCTGGCACAAGGCGTGGCTGGTGCAGAGGGCGCTGCGATCGGTCGCGCTCTTCATAGTCGACGAGCACCGGCGCGGCACGCTGCGGGAGAACCTTCGCAGCATCGTGAAAGCCCGCACGCTGGCGATAACGGCGGACATGTCGCACGCGGAGCTGCTCGAGGAGAAGGCGGCCAAGCTCGGCGACACGCCCTTCCTGATGTTCAGGGACGAGGCGCTCTCCTACCGGGAGATGGACCGCAACGCCAACCGCGTCGCGAACTTCCTGGCCTCGCTCGGAGGCGGGCCCGGTCAGGGGCTGGCGATCGTCATGAAGAACTCGCCGCGGTGGCTGGATGTCTTCTACGGGCTGGAGAAGCTGGGGATGTACGCGATCCCGGTCAACAACGCCCTGCGGGGAGACCAGCTCGGCTACATCCTCGACAACTGCGACGCCCGCTTCCTGGCGATCGACCACGACCTGCTGCCCTATTATCAGGCGGTCGCCGACCGCGCGCCCGGTATCGAGACGGTCCTGGTCAATGCCGAGGAGGTCCCCGAGGGCTTCGAGCTGCCGCAGGGGATGGTCGACCTGGCGGGCGCCTACGGCACGGGCTCGAGCACCACGCGGCCGAACGTGCGCGCGAACCCCGACGACCTCTGCGTCATCATGTACACCTCGGGAACGACCGGCCTTCCCAAGGGCGTCGTCTACCGCTACCGGTCCACCAACGTCAAGGCGCTCTCGATACTCACGCGCATCCTGATGAAGAAGGGCGACGTCGCCTACACCTGCTTCCCGCTCTTCCACGCCAACGCGCTTTTCCTGACCGTCACCACCGCGATGCACGGTGAGGGGAGGGTCGCCCTCGGCGAGAGGTTCAGCGCCAGCCGGTTCTGGGACGAGCTGCGACGCTACCGCGTGACCACGTTCAACGGCATCGGCGCGGTCCTGCCCATACTGATGAAGCAGCCCCGAAGGCCGGACGACAGCGACAACGACGTCCGTGTGGTCGTCTCGGCGGGCTGCCCCGCCGACATCTGGCGAGATTTCGAGGAGCGCTTCGGCCTGAAGATCTTCGAGGGCTACGGCGCGGTGGACGGGGGCAGCGTCCTCATCACCAACTTCGGCACCGCCCCCGTGGGCTCCATGGGCAAGCCGCTGGGCTCGAAGATCCGGATAATCAACGGAGAGGGGCAAGACGTTGAGCCCGGCACCCCCGGCGAGCTCATCTGCTACGCCGGAGAGAGCAAGGGCTCGGTGGAGTATTTCAAGAACGCAGACGCCACCAGCGACAAGGTGCGCGACGGTTGGATCTACACCGGCGACCTGGTCTACACCGACCCCAAGGGCTATGTGTACTTCGTGGGCAGGAACACCGAGTCGATGCGCCGGCGCGGAGAGAACGTCTCGGCTTACGAGGTCGAGAACGCCATCCTCCAGCACCCCGACGTGCTCGAGTGCGCGGTCTACGCGGTCCCCTCCGAGCTTGCCGAGGACGACATCATGGTCACCCTGGTGCCGCTGGAAGGCTCCTCCGTCGACCCGGCCGCCCTGCCTGGCTTTCTCAATGACAGGCTGGCGAAGTTCGCCATCCCGAGGTACTACCGGGTGGTGGACGCGCTTCCCAAGACTGAGACCCACCGCGTGATCAAGAAAGACCTGGAGAAACTGGGAGTGACAGACGACACCTTCGACTGCGAGAGCGAGGCGAGCTGATGAGCGACGACGTATACATCCTCGGCAGCGGGATGATCCGCTTCAACAAGTACCCGGAGAAGAACATCAAGCAGATGGCGGCCGAGGCGATGGGCGAGCTCATCGCGGACGTTCCGGTGGACAAGAAAGACATCGAGGCGGCCTGGTTCTCCAACGCCGGATGGGGCATCTACGACGGGCAGCACTGCATCAGGGGCCAGGTGGCACTGGCGCCGATGGGCATACAGGGCATCCCCATAACCAACGTGGAGAACGCCTGCGCCGGCGGCGCCACGGCGCTGCACGCGGCGTGGACCGCGGTGCGCGCGGGGCTGTACGACCTGGTGCTGGCCATCGGCGCTGAGAAGGTCTTCACCGCCACCGAGAGGCAGAAGATGTTCGACGGCTTTCTCTCCGGCACCGACGTCGAGTTCAGCCGCGCGATGATCGAGATCTTCCAGGCCGACGCCAAGAAGCAGGCGGCCGAGGCGGGCGAAGGCGGCGAGGAGAAGGAGGGCGGCCACTCGGGCTTCATGGACATCTACGCGATGGGCGCTCGCCTTCACATGCAGGTCTACGGGACCACCCAGGAGCAGCTCGCGATCATAGCCTCCAAGAACCGCTGCAACGGGGCGCTCAACCCGATGGCGCAGTTCCAGAAGGAGATGAGCGTGGAGGAGATACTGGCCGACAAGATGGTCGCCTACCCTCTGACCCGCGCGATGTGCGCGCCCATCGGCGACGGCGCCGCCGCCGCGTTCGTCTGCAGCGAGAGGGCTCTGGAGAGGTTCCCCGACGCGCGGCCGATCCGCATCAGGGCCTCCGTGCTGGCCTCGGGCTGCTTGCCCGACAGCGGGCTGGACACCATCGGCAGGCGCGCCAGCAGAGCCGTCTACGAGATGGCCGGGCTGGGGCCGCAGGACCTCGACGTGGTGGAGGTCCACGACGCCACCGCCTACGGCGAGCTGATGCAGTACGAGGAGCTGGGGCTGTGCGAGCCGGGCGGGGGCGGGCCCCACGCGGAGTCAGGCGCGACCAGGCTGGGCGGAAAGCAGCCGGTCAATCCCAGCGGCGGGCTCGAGTGCCGGGGCCATCCCATCGGCGCGTCGGGGCTCGCGCAGATCTACGAGCTGGTGCAGCAGCTGCGCGGCGACGCCGGCCCGAGGCAGGTCGAAGGCGCCCGGATCGCGATGGCCGAGAACGGCGGCGGCTTCATAGGGCTTGGCGAAGCGGCCATGGGAATTCATATAATGGAGAAACTCTAGGGTACTAACCGGCAGACCAGGGGGGTTGCGATGTTCGCCCACGACGGCAACTCGGAGGTGCTCGAGCGCGAGCCCAGGTTCGACGACATCACCTGCAGCCTGAGGTCGGTGAGCAAGCTGCCCCGCGGGGTCTTCTCGGAGACCCGGCAGGTCATAGCCGAGGCTCGGCGCTTCAACGAGGAGGTCGTGAGGCCTCGCGCCCTCGAGCTCGACCGCAAGAAGCACGAGGATCCCGACTACCTTCCCTGGGACCTGGTGGAGGAGGCCAACCGCCGCGGCTTCTACAGCATGTTCATCCCCAAGCTCTTCGGCGGCCACGGCATGAACATGCCGGCCCTCTCCTACATGCTCGAGGAGATCGGCTCGGGGTGCACCGCCATCTCCAACCTGGTGGGCGTCCACTACCTGGGGATCGCCACACTTTGCGGGTCGTGGAACACGCGGCTGATGAACAAGATAATGCGCGACGTGGCGGCCGGGGAGAAGAGCGGCAAGCCCTGCCTGGTCTCCCTGGCGATCACCGAGCCCGGCGCCGGCACCGACACGGAAGAGCTGGAGTTGATCTCGCGGGCGAAGGTGACCTGCCACGCGGAGAGGGTACCCGGCGGCTACAGGGTGAACGGGCGCAAGATATTCATCTCCAACGGGCACCTCTCGACCTGGCACATCACCATCGGCTACTCCGACCTCGACAACCCCGCCGACACGATGGTGATGATGGCGATCAGGACGGACATGGACGGGTTCTCGTTCGGGAGGCAGGAGCACAAGATGGGGCAAAAAGGCTGCCCGGCGAGCGAGCTGATATTCGAGGACTGCTTCGTGCCCGACGAGCTGGTCTGCTTCGACGCGCAGCAGGCGGCGCGCTACGCGAGGCCGATGGCGAAGATAACCATGCAGGTGCTCGACTACGTGCTGTCGGCGTCGCGCGCCGGCGTGGGCGCGTTCGGCACCGGGGTGGCCAGGGGCGCATACGAGGAGGCCCTGCGCTTCGCCCGCGAGACCGAAGTCGAGGGCAAGCTGCTCATCAACCACGAGTGGGCGCAATGCGCGCTGGCCGAGATGTACAAGAACGTGGCGCTGGCGAGGCTCTCCTACATCGAGACCAACTACGCCAACGGCATGTACGGCCTGTTCAAGGTGCTGCACTACAAGCCCATCTTCTACTTCATGAAGTACGCGCCGCAGTCGCTGGTCGACGCCTTTCTGGAGCCGCTGGTGGACCTCGACTTCGTGACCTGGCTCTTCCGCAAGATCTACTTCGACTGGCAGAAGGAGGCCGAGTACGAGCGCACCTCCGGCTGGGCGTCGCTGTCCAAGTTCAGCGCGACCGACGCGGGCGAGAGGAACAGCGAGCTCGCCCTCGAGCTGATGGGGGGCGCGGGCGTGCGCACGGACCAGGTGGCGGAGAAGCACCTGAGGGACTCCAAGCTCCTGCAGATCTATGAGGGGACCAACCAGCTGAACAGGCTCAACCTGTTCAAGTGCATGATCGGGCGCTCCGCGCCGGAGGCTAAGGTCTTCGAGGACTAACCGGGAGGTAATACGATGAAGTGCGGCATGGACCCCGAGCTCGCGATGTTCGAGCAGACCGTGCTCGACTTCGCCTCCAAAGAGCTGCTCGACAGCCGGCAGGAGAACGACCGGTTCCCGTTCGGCCCGCTGTTCTCCGACGTGCTGGCGAAGGCGCGCGCCGTGGGGTTCTTCTCGGCCACGATGCCCGAGGAGCTCGACGGCTCGGAGATGGGGACGACCGAACTGTGCCTGCTGCTGGAGAGCCTGAGCCGGGTCGACGCCAGCCTGGCCGGCGTGGTCTTCACGGACACGCTGGCAAAGGAGATCGTCTACCGCGCCCGGGGCTTCCTCCGGCTCAAGGAGCTCACCGGCAAGGTGAGCGAACCGGGCGGCTCGCTTTTCGCCTTTCCCTCCCAGTCGGACCCGGCTGACTGTACCGGCATAACCGCGGAACCCGAGGCGGAGGAGTCATATGCACTCTCGGGAAAGGCCGACTATGTCGTGCTCGGCGGGATAGCGGACAGCGCGGTGCTGCCGGTGAGGACCGGCGACGGCTTTTCGCTCTTCACGGTGGACCTAGCGGGCGAGGGGATCGGCATCAGCGAGCCCGTACTGAGCCTGGGGCTCCACGCCTGCCCCGCCGTCGACATCACGCTGGACGGCGCGTCCGGCTTGCTGGTGGGGGACGAGGGACAGGGCGCGGAGTACCTCCGGCGCGTCGAGGGGCGCATGAACGCGGCCTGCGCGGCGATGTCACTGGGTGTGATGAAGGGCGCGTTCGAGGAGGCTGTGGCCTACGCGAAGGAGAGGCAGCAGGGGGGCCGCGAGATCGTCAACTGGTCAGAGGTGCGCAGGATGCTGGCGCGGATGGCCGTGAAGCTGAAGGCCGCGGACATGATCGTCGCCGAGCTCTGCCGCAGCGCCGAGGACAACGAGCCGGGCTGGGAGATGGGCTCTCGCGTCGCCGCGCTGTTCGCGGGCGAGGCCTCGGTGGAACTGACCAGGGACGGCATCCAGGTGCTGGGTGGCAACGGCTACATGGAAGATTACGGGCAGGAGAAACGCTTCAGGGACGCCGGGCAGATCCGCTCGCTGATGGGCCTGGCCCCGATACGCGAGCTGAAGCTGATGGAGAGTTACCTGGCCGGCGAGCCGCTGTATTGAGAAAGGGCCGGACAAGGAAGGCAGGTGCGCGGCATGGACGAGACCGCTGTCGTCGCCGGTGAGACCGAAAACGCCGCCGGGGCTGACTGGAACCCCGTCGAGCGCGTCATACTCGAGCGCAGGAGCGTCCGCAAGTACAAGGACCGGCAGGTCCCGGAGAACGTGGTGCGCCGCATCCTGGAGGCGGGCCGGTTCGCCCCATCGGCGGGGAACGCCCAGCCGTGGAAGTTCATCGTCATCCGCGATCGCGCGATGCTCGACGAGATGGAGAGGGACGTGGTGCGCCTGTGCAAGGTGTTCAAGTTCTTTCTCGACTGGAGGACCAGCCCGCTGGGGCGCAGCGTCACTTGGCTGATGGCGCAGGTCTTCATCCGCATCAAGCGCAACCAGCTGCACCCGATACCTTTCGGCGCCATCACGCTCATCGCCGAGGGCAAGCTGCGCGCTTTCCACGGGGCGCCCACCCTGATCCTGCTGCTGGAGGACCGCCGCGGCGTGAGCCGGCCCCAGGTGGACGTCGGGTGCTGCGGCGAGAACATCGTCCTTGCGGCGCAGAGCATGGGGCTGGGGACCTGCTGGGTCGGGTTCGTGGAGCTGCTCAAGTACGGCCTCAAGTGGCGCAAGCGGCTGGGTATCGAGTTCCCGTACAGGATCTGCGAGGGCATCTGCCTGGGTTACCCGGTCGGCAACCCCCAGGGGATGATCGAGCGCGAGGTGATGGACGTCGACTGGTATGAGGACGGCGCGATGCGCAAGGTGCGGCAGGGGGAGGACGATGTCACAGTTTAGCTTCCTTGAAAGGTTGAGCGTCCCGACCTACGACAACGATGAGTACGCGACCACCGGCCGCCTGTTCATCGACCACGAGAGGTGCAACGGGTGCGGCGTGTGCTCGCAGATCTGCCCGGGCAAGGCCATCTCGATCAGGGGAGAGGGCAAGGCCAAGAAGGCGTACCTCGACGAGGACTTCCCCCAGTGCATGTCCTGCAACGACTGCGCCGCGATATGCGAGCGAGACGCCCTCAAGGTGGTAGTGGCCTACGACTTCGGGCTCTACTACAAGAAGCTGAACCGCGGGGCCTTCGCGCCGCCGCGCAGGTATTGACTCGGATCGACCAGGCGGAGGCCCATGAATCGGTTTGAGGACAAAGTCGCGGTCGTTACAGGGGCGGGCTCGGGGCTGGGCCGGGCGATCGCGGTCGAGCTGGCGCACGCCGGAGCGAGCGTGGTCGCGGTCGACGTCGACACCGATGGCCTGGAGCGCACCACCTCCATCGCGGACGCGGCCGGCAAGCGCTGCGCCGCCAGGTGCGCCGACGTCTCGGCCTACGGCGAGATGGAGGCTATGGCCGCTTCGGTCCTGTCGGAGATGGGGAGGGTCGACATCCTGGTCAACAACGCCGGGGTGGGCGTGGGCGGCGAGCTGGTCAACGTGCCGGTTGAGGACTTCGAGTGGATCGTAGGCATAAACCTGATGGGCGAGGTCTACGGCACGCGCCTGTTCCTGCCGCAGATGATCGAGCGGGGCTCCGGCCACATCGTCAACGTCTCTTCGCTCTCCGGGCTGGTGCCGCTTCCGTTCCACATGCCTTACACGACGACGAAGTACGCGCTGACGGGCTTCTCCGAGGTGCTCTTCACCGAGGTGCGCCGGCACGGCATCGGTGTCACGCTGGTCTGCCCCGGGGCGATCAAGACCAACATCATGCAGGGCACCAGGACCCCGGCGGGCGGCAGCCCCGGCCAGGAGAAGTTCCTGGAGCGCTTCGGCGGCGTGCTCGACCGCGGCATGCAGCCCGAGGCGGTCGCGCGGAAGGTGCTCAGGGCGATCGAGAAGGACCGCTTCCTCTGCCTCGCCGGCACCGAGTCGTATATCTTGTACTACTTACACCGGCTGTCTCCAGGCCTGATGCGCAGGCTGGTCGAGGGAGTGACGAGGAAGTCATCGGAGAGCTGACCGCACAGCGGGGGGAGAACGATGAAACAATGCGGCGAGTGTGGCTTCCCGGTACGTTTCGCCAGTCTCTTCGAGTGGCGCGGCGACGGGACGATACTGATGAAACAGCGCGGGGGCGCCCTCCTGCAGATAGCGCTCCTCGACGCTGACGAACTGCAGGGCCTCTTTGACAGCCTCTCGGAAATGATCGGGTTCTCCGTGGACCACATCCTGGTCGAAGCGCAGAGGCGGGTGGGCAAAGCGATCTACGCCAATCGCCCCATCCCTTTCCTGAAGCTCGTGCCGCACAGCAGGATGACCCGGCCTCAGTGGGCGATCAAGACCGCGATAGACGTTCTGGGCAGGGACATCAGGGCGATCGGATTCGGCGTCGTTCACGTCGACTCCTACCGCGCGGGTGACCACCTGGCGCTCCACGTCGACAACGCGTGCCTGGCGCCGCGCCTGGCGGGCAGTTTTCTGGGAGCCGCCGAGTTGGTCGAGGGCGTCCCCATGACCGTCGAGTACAGGATGGACGGGGATAGGCTGGCCATCGACATCAGGCGGTCGGAAGAGAACGACCGGGCGGAAGAGCGACTGTACCTGGATGAGGTAGCGCCGGCCCGCGCCTCTCGGGACTACGAGCGCTGCGACGCCTGCGGCGCTCCAGTGAAGATCGCCAGGATGATCGACTGGGACAGCGAGCGCGGCAGTATCGAAGACAGAGCGACGGGACACCGGGACGTCATGTTCGCGGTGCAGTCGCTCAACTCCCTGCAGAGGGAACTGGAGGCTGAGATCGGCCCGAGGATACGCAACGTGCTGTATGACACGCAGGTGAGGTTGTCGCTCAAGGCGCCGGTCGCGCCGATCGCCGACGACGGTTCGTTCTGGGACGACTACCTGCTGGGGCTGGCCCTGCGAGGCATGGGTTACCCGGACTCGTTCGAGAGCGGGGAAGGCACTGTGACGATCGAGATATCGAACGCGTACAACCAGACACTGTACGCGGCAAGGATCGCCGCCGCGCTGGAAGCCCGCACCGGGAAGAGCTCTAACATCGTCTGGCACAAGAGGGACGCGGATTCGGCGGCATACTCGATATCGGAGGCACAATGACCCGGGACCGGTTGGAGAAGCTTGGACACAAGACCGCCGTGATCACCGGCGCGGGCTCAGGACTGGGCCGCGCGCTGGCGCTCAACCTCGCGCGCGACGGTTGGAGGATCGGCCTCGCGGACGTCGACGTGCCGGGCGCCGAGTCCACGCTCGACCTTGTCCAGAAGGCGGGGGGATCCGGAGAGGCATGGGCGTGTGACATCTCCAGGGAGGAGCAGGTCGCGGCGATGGCCGAGCACTTCTTCGACGCGTTCGGGGGCGTCTCGCTGCTGGTCAACAACGCCGGCATAGCCGTGGCCGGATTCGTGGGCGACGCCGAGATCGCCGAGTGGCGGCGCATCGTGGACATCAACGTGATGGGCACGGTCAATTGCTGTCACGCGTTCATACCGCCCATGAAGCAGCGGGGCGGCGGTTACATCGTGAACGTCGCGTCGGCCGCCGGCATCAACAACCTGCCGGAGATGGCCCCCTACAACATGACCAAGGCCGCGGTGATCTCGCTTTCCGAGACCCTGCGCACGGAGCTCGCCCGCGACCGCATCGGAGTCACGGTCGCATGCCCGACCTTCTTCAACACCCACCTCGTCGACGACATGAGCTGCACCAACGAGTTCCAGTCGGAGTTCGCGCACTCCGCGTTCAGCAACGCGAAGATCACGCCCGAAGGCGTGGCGGAGGCGATCATAAGAGGAGCTCGAAAGGGGAGGCTCTACGTGCTGCCGCAGTTCGCCGCGAAGTGGACGTCGGTGGCAAAGCGCCTCTCTCCCTCCGGCTGGTGCGGTGTGCTGTCTATCGGCTACAGGCTGGGGATAGCGCGGCCGATAGTGATGTGGCTCGCGCGTCACGGTGGAGTTTAACTCGGTATGCCTTCTTCCGCTCCCCTTCGCAGACTCAACGTCCGCGGAAGAAGGTATACCTCGCCCCCCTGAACTCGTTGGCCTAGAGCCAAATGCAACACAAGGGGTCTTACCCCCGCGAAGCCATATTTGAACTATCATCGATCACACGCTCCCAATCATTCCTACTGGTCAGTTGTCATCTTAAATTGTCTTTTATATAGGGGGGAACTTTGACGGGGGCAGGGTGAGCGTTTTGCGCAGCCTCCGCAGCGTCTCGGGGAGCATAGAGAGGCTGCTGTTTTCAAAGACGCGAGGACCAGCAAGCAAAAGGCTCACCCTTCCCCGTCCCATTCCCGCCCACGAGTTACGCCTACCGATAGCCCGCCTACGAGTTACGCCAATCGGCGTAGCGCGCCAGGGTCGCGGCGGTGGCTATGGCCCGCTCGGGGGTCGGGGTCGTGAACAGTCCCTGGCTGGCAACAGCGGCGCCGCGCTTCTTGTGCTCGCTCATCGAGACCGCCAGGATGGGCTTGCCCGTCTCCTGCATCAGCCGCCGCAGGTGGCCGGTGAACGCGTAGTCGGTCCAGTTCCACAGCTCGGCCGGGTTGATGCCCACCGAGCCTTCCGGGTTTGAGACGGCGCGGTCGGACACTGACTTCTTGAAGCCTTGCCGCAGCGAGCGCATGAACGCGGGCAGCAGGAATGCGTTGCGCTTGAGGAGCTGGTAGAGCGGGCGCAGCAGGGTGAAGATGACGTTGTTGATAAAGAACTCGGTGCCCAGGACTATCCCCATGATCACCACCATGTCGACCGCGTCGCTGCGGGCGAGCGCGTCGATGGCCTTGAAGTGGTTGTCCCGGCGCAGGTTGCCGACGAGGTCGACCGGGTTGCCCCGGCTCCAGTACGTGGGGAGGAAAGAGTCCAGCTCTTCGACCAGGCTGTCCGGGAGAGCGGCGAGCTCGAGTCCCTCTCGGTCGCAGGCGTCAGCGGCCACCACGCCCCAGCCCCCGCCCATCGTCAGCACCGCGACCCGTCCGCCGCCGGGGAGAGGCAGCGAGGAGAAAGCCGTGACGAGGTCGATGAACTCCTCGGAGGTGTCGGCGACTATGATGCCCGCCTGCTCGAACATCCCCTGGAAGAGATCGAGCGAGCCGGCCAGGGCGCCGGAGTGCGAGCGGACCGCCCTGTTGCCCTGGTCTCCCTTGCCGCCCTTGAGGACCACGATCGGCTTCGTCCTGGCGATGGAGCCCGCGACCTGGAGAAAACGCCTGCCGTCCTCGAGCCCCTCGAGGTAGAGCGCGATCGTGTGCGTCTCCGGATCGGAGGCCAGGAACTCGAGGTAGTCGGTCACCTCGGTGTTGGCCTCGTTGCCGCTGCCGACGAACCTGCTGAAACCGACCCCGCGGCGCTTGCCCCAGCTCAGCAACTGCACGCCCAGGTTGCCGCTCTGCGAGATGAACCCCACCCCGCCGCGCAACGGGAAGTTGGGGGCGCCCAGCGCGAAGAGCGATGAAGACCCGCTGTAGATCCCCATGGTGTTGGGGCCGATTATCGTCACGCCCAGTGAGTTCGCCGCCCGGGCGAGCTCCAGCTCCAGCGCCGCGCCGTCATCGCCGACCTCGCTGAAGTTGGAGGCGACCACCAGCACGTTCCGCACGCCCTTTGCCGCCGCCTGCTCCAGGGCGGGGGCGACCTTGCGGGCGGGGATGGTCATGATGACCAGGTCGAGGTCGTCCTTGATGTCGGCGAGAGTGGCGTATGATGGCCTGCCCAGCACCTCGCTCTCGTTGGGGTTCACCATGAAGAGCTTGCCTCGGTACCCTCCGCCGATGACGGACATCGGCATCACGAAACCCCATTTTCCCAGCGAGTTTGAGGCGCCGACGATGGCGATGGTGCGCGGGTTGAAGAGTCTGCCCCAGTCCCTGTCGAAGCTCCCGATCTCCATACGTCACCCCGTCCCGCCCGCGGCCTTCCAGGTCGAGTTGATTAAACACCAACGGGAGCGAAACGCAAGTGTTGCTCGGTATACCTTCTCCCGCGTCCGTTCGAGGACTCAAGGTCCGCTGGAGAAGGTATACCTCGCCCGCTGGAATTTATAGGCGTAGCGCCAAAATGTAAAAAAGGCGCTTGGCACCTATTTTGCATTTTCGATTGCATGCCAACAGTCATTCCTACTGGTCAGCAGTCATCTTTGATTGTTTTTTATATAGGGGGATTTCAGACGGGGGCAGGGTGGGCGTTTTGCGCAGCCTCCGCAGCGTCTCGGGGAGCATAGAAAGGTTGCTGGTCTCAAAGACGCGAGGACCAGCAAGCAAAAGGCTCACCCTTCCCCCATCCCCATTAGCCCTAGATGCAACACAAGGGGTCTGACCCCTTTTGTTGCGTTTTTCTGTCGTGGCGGCTCCAGGCCAGGTCGATCAGTGCTTCGAGCCGGGTCTGCAGCCCCGC
>Ga0209745_1001757_pt1 | contig 12662 bp, 7 predicted proteins | sample BarGraNGADG00312_FD_184495 | JGI IMG/M metagenome (GOLD analysis project Ga0209745, IMG submission 184495) | Arctic peat soil microbial communities from Barrow, Alaska - Barrow Graham LP Ref core NGADG0004-312 (SPAdes) (version 2) | ecosystem: Environmental > Terrestrial > Soil > Wetlands > Peat ... | reverse complement strand
GACCGACTTTTCCACAAAAGTCGAATGCAAAGAAGGTAAGCCTATAGCCGTAGACCGCCGCATGATTTGGACGGGACCGGGGGCTGCTTCTTCAGAAGGTCACGCTTCTGTCGGTGTACCTTCTCTCGGAAAAACATGGTATCTGGCAGAAGGCTCGTCCAAGTGGGGGTTCGAGTCCTGGCTCTTGATTCAGAACCCGAACGACACACAGGCGTCCTGTGACGTCACCTATATGATAGAAGGCGAAGGCCCCAAGACCGTGAAGCATACCGTCAAAGCAAATTCACGCAACTCTTTCAGCATGGAGACCGATATAGGACAGAAGGACGCCAGTATCAAGGTAGTGTCAAATGTCCCGGTAATCCCCGAAAGGGCTATGTATCGTAATAACAGGAGAGAGGGAAGCGACTCCATCGGGACAACAGCACCGGCAAAGAACTTCTATCTGGCAGAGGGTACTACCGACTGGGGTTTCACGACCTACGTTCTGGTACAGAACCCCAACCCCAAGCCGACGACCGTAAACATAACCTACATGACACCGAAGGGGCCTGTGCCGCAGCCTGCGTTCGATATGCCAGCCAACTCAAGGAAGACCATCAACGTTAATAGCGTGGTCGACAAGAAAGACCTCTCTACCCACGTATCTGCGACCCTGCCTATAGTTGCCGAACGTGCTATGTACTGGAACAACGGGACAGGCGAGGCGTGTCACGACTCGATAGGTATGGCAAGCCCACACGCATCTTTCTATCTCCCTGATGGCGAAACGGCCAACGGGATAGAGACGTGGACGCTGGTACAGAACCCGAACGGTACGGAAGTTAAGGTCGAAATAAGTTACCTCACTCCTACCGGCCAAGGCAACAAGGTATTCACAGATACCATACCTGCAAACTCCCGCAAGTCTTATAACATGGGTGACGTACTTCCAAGCGGCAGGGCTGCTGTAATGGTCAAAAGCCAGACCAGAGGTAAACCCATAATGGTAGAACGTGCCATGTACTGGAACAACAGGGGTGCTGGCACGGATACTATCGGGGGGTACGGGGACTAATCTTTTTGGTTCCGTTTTTTAGCCGTATGTACGACCATTCTTACGGTTGAAACACCCAGACCAAACCTGTCGGCTATCTCGTCGCAACTTTTTCCGGCCTTAACCATCTTCAATATTTCTCTGTTTCTTTTTTCCAGTTCCCGCTGCTTTCGAACTCTTAACTCCGGCAGTTCTTTTTCTATTATCTGGTAAATACGGCTACCGACTATCCCAAACCCCTTGGCTATGTCAGGGACAGGCATACCCTGTTTGTAGAGTTCGACAATCTTCCTGTCGCGTTCTTCCATTTGCCGTGAGTTCAACTTTGGATAGGACTTCCGCTTGGTAATCAAAGGGATGTTTGTTTCCTTGGCTCTCCTCAAATCACTGTCCACTATACCCTTTGTAATACCCAGCCTCTCCGCTATCTCCCTGTTCTTTAAGCCCCGTCGTTGAAGTTTTGCCACCTTCTCTACCCGTCGTATCTGGTCTTTTTTGGTGATGGGCTGCCTAGTTAGTTCAGGTGCAAATCGGCGTATCGAATGTTCGACAGTGCTTTTGGAAAACCCCACGTTGGAGGCTATTGCAGAATAAGTAAGGCCCTCTCCACGGAGTATAATCATCCTCTCCAATTTAGCCCTGACTCGCAAACCAGTAGAACTACCCATTAACTCCGGTGCATATTTCTTCAAGACTTTGTGAGGCAGGGTATAGGAACAGCCAAGTTCTCCGGCTATCTGCTTGTATGTAAACAGTTCTTTCCTTAGACGGATTATCTCTTTGTGTCTTTCCGTCATTACCCAATCCTGATTTCAACTGCTGGTTTGAAGTTTACCCGGTCCGGGGGTATCGGTCTTCTTCGCAAAGCCCTTCCAAGACAGCCTCTTTGGAAGGGGCCATAGACCTATCAGAAACGCAAGAACAGCACTCGGCAACAAACGCCATACAAGCACTTTGAAGAAGAATTCACCGTAGACGGTACCGGCACGGTTTATGGAATACAGAGTAACGGGCGCTAGGTCCATTTTCTTGACAACACTCAACCGAATGAGAAACAGCAACCCAACCTCTCCGATTAGAAGGGCCGCCAGTGCCAGCAACAAAGCGACCACAGCAACCCTTATGTCGTTTTTAGTGCCGAACGTCCAGACAACCCCCACAGCGACCAAAGCCGCGATGAACAATGAGGACAGCGGGTTCCTCTGTTGAGCCAGAGACGCTATCACAATCCACACCGCAGCCCCACCGAGGGTAAGGATAAGGAACCTGTACCAAGTCTCTCGGAGAGGCGGCACTTCCTCCAAGCCCTGTTTTTCTACCAAGGTCACCGGGAACCGGCCATTGAAATAGTTGCGTGAGTCCTTCGCTTTCTTCTTGAGTAAGGACGTAAACCTTCTCGGTGCGTCCTTGATGGCCGACACGGTGTCTCTGGCTTTCCCTCTGATGGCTAATGCGGTGTCCCCGACCTTTCCTCTGGTCGAATCAGTCTTACTCTGTACCCGTTCCTTCACGCTGGTCTTGGTGGTTTTTTGGACTAGACCGGAAAGGAGTTTTTCATAACAGGCAGGACAGCATTGACCGGAACCTTTAGGCGGGTCACAGATACTGCAGAAGTTCTTGCCACACTCCATACACGGTATCGTATTGCTTTCAGGATGATTACACGGCATACAAGTACTCCCGTCCTATTTACTCGGTGTCGTGCTTGTGGGTGTACTTGATTTAGGAGTACTCGATTTTGGTGTCCCTCCGGTCCCTATCGTCATATCCGCCTTCTTCAGTTCCAAGGCGAGTTCTTGACCGGACCCTTGAGCCCTCTTGGTGTACCCGTCCGAAATCGTTTTGAGGTCGGTGGTTGGGTTACCAGCAAGGACGGCGTCGTTCACGTCGTTTTGTGCCTTGAGTTGGTCTTCCAGAGCCATGAGGTAGTACAGCGTGGTTATCTGGACTCTCTGATACTTCTCTGGCGGGTCGAGTTTCAACACTTGGGCCAGAACGTCACTTACGCTTGTCTCGCGTGAGTTAATAAGGCTCCTGAGTCCTACGATGTCGTTCTTTCCTGCGAGGTCGTTCGCCGTCTTGTCGTCACTCGTAACCCGTACCTCGAACTTGTCCATAACCTGCGTCCACTGGGCCTTGTACTCCTTTTCCTGCTGGGCTACAGAGTTGCCACAGCCGGAAAGCAGGACCACAAAAATAAGTCCCACTGCTACCCCGACGAGTCCTAGAATTCTTTTGCCGTGCTTCATCTTTTGTACTCCTTTTTCGCGATTTATTTCTATCGGGTTTATAAGCGTTCAGTCCGTCTAACGTTTCCTGTAATCTCCCTAATTACCACCTCAAAACGCTATTGTTATATCACTTATCCCTACTCATATTTTACCACCAAAACAGCCGATATTAACCTCGGTTTTAGCAAACTAAAAAGCCCCGGAGGTGGGGCCTTTTAGCGAGTGTCCCGATTGTAAGAAAAATCGGATAAGGAGAAAAACGCTTATAGTTCCTTCCAGTCCAATACTTGGAACGGTGGAGCCCAAGCAACGGGGTCCAAGGCCCATCTGGACCACTTGAAGGTTGTCTTGTCCCATATCGAGTTGCTGTTGAAAACTACCTTGTCACCAGCAGTGAAGGACCCCAAGAAACTGTTGATTCCGACAAGGTTGATGTTCAGGTTGTCTAGGTTTATGTCGTGGTAAGCCCACAGATGCATCTGGGAATCAGTTTTTTCTATAAGACTCACGCCAGACGTATTATCAACTATGTCCCAACCGGAAACTATATTGAGGTTCTGACCCGTACCAACAAGCCAAGTCATCGGAGTGTTCGCCGTTATATAAACGTTACCCCTTGATACTATCGTTCCTGCAAAAGTAGATGCCTGATTATTCCAGTTGAGTGATGTGATATACACGTTTACGTTCGGGTCGCCGTTGTATATTACCTCATTCGAACTATAGGGTGTTGTTGGGTCCCACTTGAACTGAATCCCTGCCGTGCCGTGGTCTTGGTCACCCGGACCGTTTTCGTAAATCATGTGGGCTGGTCCCGGACTAACACTCGTCAAACTGGTTCCACAACCGTTAGGTGGATTGCCATTCTGACCGCATACCGTATTTGTAGCAGGGTTCGTCTTTCGACAGTTTGGGTTGGGACATATCTTCGTTGTAGGACCGTTGGCTACGTCATCCTGTTGCGCCAGCGTCTCAAAGTAAGCCCAGTTAGGTTTCAGCAGTTTAACCGGTGCCGACAGGTTTGCCTCTCCAAGAACGTCCACGTTGCCACCAAGCCTGACGGTAGGAACCGCTGGCTTTGCATGTTGCGATGGGGTTGCTACTGTTGGAGCCGTAACGCCAGTAGCAGAGCCGGGGTTTCCAGTCGGTGGCGCATACCAATCCGTATGCGTCCAATCAGAACCACCGTTAGGTTCAATGTTACCCCACGACCTACCACTCTGCAATTCGTATGTTGGTGCTGAAATACTTCCACCATCACCATTATGGCAATATATATCCGTTCCGTAGAAAGCGTCACCGAAGGGTTCAAATCTGGCACAGGTAGCCGATTTTACGGTTCCAGCATAAACGTCACCCGACAAATACTCGTCGTGACTTATTGTGACCTTTCCTGTACCCCAAACATTACCTATAGTAGGGTTATTACCATTGATGTTGTTTTTGGTTCTTATGTATATTGTGGAAGTGAGGTTGCTTGCATTTCCAGCATAGTAAGTCCCGACATATATCGGGTCGCCAGCATTAAGGGAAATGTTTCCTATGGAATATACGTTCCCAGTCCATACCTGAGTGTCTATAGCCCCCAACCACGCCGTCTCGCCAACAATCGTTACGGTTCCACCGGCGTAGACATTATTACTCTGAGCCACTTGTATTTTGCTGGTTACTGGTTCCCATGAAATGGCTTTACTCCGAATATCTATCGAACCCACAACTGTAATAGCCCCGTTATACAGGTTTGTGTCTCTTGGAGTAGAGGTCGTAAGATTCCCAGCAACACTTATAGCACCATTGACGTTAATCGAGTCGTCCCCGATGTTGGTGAGCCAACTGGAACTGATTCCAAGAGATACATTACCTCCACTGTAAATGCTTCCCGAGGTGAACTTGCCTCCATCGCTGTTGTTCATGGTTATGTTGCCTACTGCCTGCAAAGCACCCAAGTTGTAATTGCCAAAGGCGTTTCCACCGAAAACGATACCGTCGGTGGACGCTGTACCGTTTGAAGAACCTGCAGTTATCCCCTGCGTGGTAATATTGCATTGCGATGGGAACCAACTGGCAACACAGTTTCCCGAAAGATTAACAGCACCGGCAGAAGTAACCTGTCCGTTGATGTTAAGACTCGGTGTGAGTATCCAACCTGACAGGGTCTTCACCGTACCGGTTACACCTGTTCCACCAGTAGCCGAAGAAGTATCGTTACCAGCCGTTATCCGTTGGGTAGTAACGCTGGCACTGTCATACGCAGCAGCCAAGTCCACCCTGCCATTAGAACGAATATGTCCGACAGTCACACCACATCCTAACCCGTTGGCATTAAGATTTACACCTTGTCCTCCACCCACGGGAGCCCCAGAGAAAATCGCTATGTTGCTTTCTGTGCCAGCAGATATGTTGCCGTTTACTGTTACGCCACCGATGAACCCACTGGTGTTAATGGATGTGTTATTGCCTGATATTATTCCGTTGGTGGTCACCTGCAAGGGCTGTCCTATCGACCAGTTGGAAGTTACCACGGCGTTTCCGCCAGCCCTTATCCCACCAACGACAAGGGGGCTGGTAAAGGCAGCAACACCGCTTGAACTCGAGACCGTGACATTGTTGGCAGCGCAGACGTTACCAGACACGCTTAATGCAGAAGAATTGAAGCCAGCGTTATAAGCAGCAGTCACGTTGGCGTTTCCACTACCGTCCAGCCCTGCAACCACGTTGCCGTTGGTGACCTTTATGCCGCTAACTCCCGTGATATTCAAACCCCAAGAGTTTTTCAATGTTATATCGTCTGTGGCAACTATGTCACCGCTGATATTCAAATCTCCTACGATGCTGGCAGGTATATTGATACTACCGGCTGCATAGAAGCACCCTTTAGGAGAATGACCCATATAGGGAGTAAACCCGTCGAATCCGAATTGACCAGAGAGTATCGCCGTGAACCTCAAATCTGTAGGAGACCACGTTCCGCCTTCACTTACACCATCGCCGTTGGAATCCATGCCGTTGTACATAAGGTAGTCGAAGGAAGCGTCATAGTCCTGACCACCGGCACCAATCACTATCCTAGCCAGAATGGTCCTGTCTACGGTTTTGCCTTGTTTCGTAATAGTACCCGTAGATTGGATTACTTTATAAGTAGAGTCGGTGTTCTGTTCACTCTGATATATCTTATAAGTGAAATTGCCACCGCCAAAGGGGATTGTTATTCCACTAGCAGTAGCAGGAAAAACAGGATAAACAGGTGCTGGCGAGGCGGGTGTGTTTTCAATCGCAACGGCGGCACTATTAACACCAGCGTCAGCAATAAGGTACGCTTGGTCCATTAGTTTAGTCCTCGAGGACAGGTCAAATTCCTGCAGACCCATAACAGCAAGGGCTACACCAAACAACATGAGTACCATCATAATGCAAATACCCATCATCAAGATGTAGCCTTCTTCGTTATTTGCTGACCTGCTTACTCTTTTCATCATTGGTGTCTTTCTCACTTGCGGTCTCCCCCGTATTAACTTCTCGTAAGCACTCTCAAGAACGTGGTCTGTTCATAGGTTCTTGTTATCGCTTTCGTTCCTGTTCCTTTTTGAATCGTTATGACTACCTTGACAGAACCAGCACCAGAGTTAAGTGCTGTACCTTTATACCAATTGCTTGGGGGTGTTTCGGGTGCGGTACCGCTTGGGGGTGTTTCACTACCGGAAACCACTCCCGGCTGGAAGTAATAAACCTTGAAATCTGTAACGTAAGAACAAAGAGTGGCCGTGGCTGGATTTACAGGGGCGGGAGGAGTTAAAGCAGCAGGATATGTAGTTTTCTGCATCAGGTTGTGGTTGTTATCCAGATAGAGTTCAACCTTCTCGGCGTTGGTGTAAGCGAAAGTTCCTGTAGTTGCTGTGGTAGCACCGAGACTGTTGTTACCAACGTTGGAGTAGAAACTCATGCCGTTCCACACACCGTTCCACACACCATCAGGAGAGGCGACCTTGTAGTTGTCTATACACTCTTGGTCGTTAATACGCAGGATGGACTTGATTTCCCTGTCTATCGCCGGAAGAACCCTTCGAGAAGCGTCCGTTACCGACTGAAGGTTACTGCCACTTGAAAAAGTCTTGAAGCCCGCCTCAAGGAGTGCCACCATGCCAGCAAGCATGATAAGCGAGACAACCATAACAATCATGAGTTCGAGTATCGTGAAGCCGACCTCTTCACCTGCTATTCTCTTTGCCGTTTTTCGTAGCATCGTGCTAATCTTCAAATCGTTTCTCCTATTGGACATATACATACTTTGTCCAGAACTTCGACCAGTCCACGCCGTCGTTTACTGCGTGTATTCGGACCCATGCTTTTCCTGTGTTTAGGTTGACAGAAGTGATTGGAAAAGAAACCAGCGTAGGAGTAGAGCCCCACTGCGAAGCGGAACAGTTCCGTTCCCAGTGAGGGTCTAACCTGCCGCTCGTGTCGTCGCCATCTTTTTTCGTTCCGAAGGCAAAGGTACCCCAACCACCACTACTATCCTCTTGCTGACAATAAGCATAGGCAGTTGTACAGTGTGTGAAGTCCCATCCTGAGTTTGTTGACCATCCACAATCGCCACCGTTTCCCCACGATTGCTGTCCTTCCTGATGAACCCAACCGGTAGAGTTGCCATCTTTAGCATTGGTTTCGTTCATACCAAAGTAGTATGGAGTATTCTGGTTATTATTACCCCAAGGAACGACCTGTATGTTTCCGGGGGCGAAGAGGTACTGTGCGAAACGGCAGTAGTAAGTTCCAGTATAAGAACCAGCAGAAAAGTTCCACGTCTGTCCAGCACCGCTTACTACAGACCCACTTGAGTTCTCCCAATCCACAAACCACGCATAAACGTTACCGGCAGTCGCGTGGATACTCACGCTTCCGTCCTGATAACCCGTAACACTCGTTGCATCAGGGGTTCCGAAGAAAGCACCCCACGAGGTTGTATTCTGTGATGTGACTTGCCTCGCGGCAAAGGATGTCGTGTAGGAAGCGTGGGTCAAGTTGTGTGCCGTTGAAGAAACAGCCCATTGACCGTCGGGGTTATACACAATGATGTAGTAAGATGTAGGGGTGTTAGGTTGCATCACGTTGTCACCGGCTGCAGTAGCAGTGTTATACAGTTTGAATGCCGTGGTACTCCCTCCGACAGTGACATTAAGGGTCTGGACTGAACCGAAGTTCATTCCGGTAGCCCCGTCTCCTGAAGGTCCGGTACCTCCTGCAAGTGTCACAAAGGGGTCGCTGCTGGTGGACATCGTGTTCGACTGTATGAAGTAAACGGTAGCACCGGTCTGGAAGTATCCACCGGAAGCCGTCAGACCTTTGTAAATACCGGTGGGGGGAATGGACGTAGTAGTTTTCGTTCCACCACCACTCACAGGATTCGTAGCGGCAGTACCCGTCGTAACGGTTGCTGGAAGAGTGTCGGTAACGCTGACCGGCGCAGGGTTCATACATATACCCAGAGCCAAAGTAGCCCCGGTCGGGTCGGTATTGTACCCCGCCGTAGGAGTACCGAAGTTCTTCAAGTAGAGTTCGTAATAAACACCGTTGTTGGCACCGGTACCCGAATAATTACCAGAACTCGGATTGAATGTCATAGTCACCGAATAAGAAGTGTTCAATGCAAAGTTACAGCCGGGGTCGGTGTATGTCCCATTAAAATAGTTATAAGTAGTTGCAGAAGCACCGTAACCATAACATATCTTCGCCGCTGCCGGAGAACCTGCGTTCAAGGAATAGAGGTTGGTTCCCGTTATGGTCACAGTTCTCGATGTCTGAGCCCTGTAAGTCCAGTTGGTGTCACTGGTACCTGTCACTATCGTTGTCACGGTCGGGTGTGGGTTCATGAACACGGACATCCCCAGATTAGCGGCATTGGAAGCATTGGAGTCTACTGTCCCTCCGTAGTTCCCCACACGAACGTTCCAATAAGAATCAGGCACGGAATACTTATCCGCAATAGAAACCGTACTGGGTTGAACGTTAACCGTGACCGCATCACCAATTCCGATTTCAATGTTAAGGTTCGGAGGCGATATCAGTCGTCCTGTACCTATGTCCAGAGTGTAGTTAGTACCATAACTCAGTTGTGCCAAGGCACCAGAGTCATTCAAGCCGTACAGATAGTTACCCTGAACCTGTACATATCGGCTTCCCAGTCCAAGTGTAGCCCAGTTATAGTAGTTACTTGCAGTGGCAGTAATGCCAGTAATCTGAGGAGTCGGATTGAACAGTACTTGTCCACCTGCAGTCCCCGTTCCCACATTGTGTACCAGACCACCATAGTTTCTCAAGTAGGTATTCCAATACTTACTAGAGTCGGGAAGACCAGCCAAAGCGTAACCGACTCCTGCAGAATTCGGGTTAATCGTGAACACTGCTGATTGACCCAAGGGACTCAGTTCATTTCCAGTAGGACCACTTACACAAGGTACATTACCCGTCGTCTTATAAGTACTGTTATAAAATATGTACGCCTCAGCACCGGTCGGGGAATCTTCGTATCCATTGATACTTCCGTTGCCGTAAAATCCGTAGAGATAGTTACCCGTGATGCAGATATTCCTTGCGGTCTGTTTGCTATGAACCCAACTGTAATAGTTTCCCGAACTGGTAGGCTGTATCGAAGTAATGACAGGTGTCGGGTTCATATAGAGTTGCTGTGTCGGATTAGCGCCGGGGCTTGTATTTGTGATAGCCGCCGTACCACCCGCATTCATAAGCACCGGACTCCACATGGTATTGGCCGTAGTCCAAGCAGCCCCCGAGGAGATTGAAGGCGATGTGAGGTCATACGTAAGCGTGAGGTTGTTCGTATCATAACCAGACACACCTGCGTCACAGGTGTTGCCGTATCCACCAGATATAAAAGTGGCGTTTGACGTGGTATAGGTACTATTTGGAGAGGTTAGTTTTCTGGTCGAAGTATCATAAGTAGGGTTAAACCCGTAGAGGTACTGTCCCTGAAACTGTACCTGCCGTGCGGAAGTCAGGCCATAGTACCCCCAACTGAACACAGTCCCGGTGGTCTGGACTATATTTGTGATTATGGGTTTAGGGTTTACCAGTAGACCTTGTGCGGCAGTAGTCATAATACTCCCGCCTCTTGTGGTGATAGTAATGGGACACTGAACAGTGGATGTAATAGTACTCAGGTCGAAGTTACAGTCTATCTCCGTAGTAGAAGGATTATTGGTAATGATACCGGTGATTATATTAGCACCGTTTGTAAGGGTGACTGTTTGTACATACTGGAAAGCAGAACCGGTTATAACAACAGGTCTGGCAGTCTGACCATTGTAACCCCAAGTATGGTTCGAGATAGAAGAGAAACCGGGTGGAGGTGTTGTGACCGTAAAGCAGTTCCTAAAACTGGTGTCCTTCCAACCCTTGTTCTGCCAGTAAACGGCAATGGAATACACCCCCGGTCTTACAGTTACAGAACTGTTGTCTGCCGCAGTATGGTCTGCCAAGTTGAAAACACATCTTATGTCTGTAGAACTAATTACAGTTACTGATGTAGCAGGGTTGTCCGTCTGTCCTTCATACCACAGGTAAACACTCACCGTATCGGACGAGGTAAGACCTTGTGATACAACCGTAACATCCATCGTAAAGTTCGTGTTATTCAAATCACCCGAAGTGGGGTTTATGGACTTGACTTGAAGTATGGGGTTGTTGGTTCCGCCAGTTGTCATAAGGTCGCTTACTACCGACTGTGCCTTATAAGATACTTCTAGTCCGGAGTTAGGGTCGTGGTAATAAACGGTAACTACCGCCAGCAGCATCCGTATAGGATTGCCACTACTGTCTTTTGGTTTGTCGAATTGTGGAAGAACAACAATGTTGCCAGTTGCGGCTTTGGGAACCCAAGTCCCTGGACTCGTTTCCATAGTCGTCGGGGTCAAGGCAGAAGGGGTGACAGTCTGGTATTGGATAGCAGTAGTCCTCTTGTACTTTCCGTATCCGCTTATGGAACCGTAATCTTCGTAAGCAGCGGGATTGGAAGTTTGTACTGCCGTCAACTGTTGAAGGTCTTGATTTGTATAGGCCGTATTAAAGTAGAAGTCGTCCACATCTTGGTTGGCACCCGTATAAGGGGTGTAGAATGGGAGTGTTTTTATGTCTTCGATTTTTTTCTGTGCCAGTTGGGTTGCCGCGTTCTCCATAGCACCTCTTGTAACGGCCCCACTACCAGACATAAGCATCATGCTGATGCCAACGATAGAAGCAACGAAAACAACCATTGCTATGATTACTTCCGCCAATGTGAAGCCTTTTTCGCTTCTTGCTAGTTTATGCAAAACTGGTGACATCCCAAGTCCTCCCTAGTCAGAAATATTCCCGTAGCCACTGACCGTTATGGTTCTGACGGTCGAACCGTTACTGACTTTTACTGTCATATCTTGACCGGGGTTAGGTCCCCCGTCCGTGTTAGCCAGAGTATAAGCACCGATGGAAACGAAGTAGATGGTCTGATTGCTTCCGTAATCTATCGTAGTGCCGGGGTTGTTAGAGGGTATTATATTGACTCCCGACCTGTTGTTTGTCGTAAAGGTATCCGCTGCTAAATCGGTAGAAGTAGGATAGTTGCCTGACGCATCCGGTGTCCACTTGGTAATCTTGTAAGAGTTGGGTGGCGTACCACCACTCCCGGTGAAAGTGATGCTGTACTTGTATCGGTAATCAACGCCAGCAGGCTTTTCTCCACCGTCAGCCAAAGCATATACCTTGCGTAGGTCTTGCTTCACCATTTCAGAGGCACTTCTGGCGTCCGAGTTTCCCAGCGTGGTTACATAGGCGATTACGACAGCACCAAGCATGACACCCATGATAAGAACGACAATCATGAGTTCAGTCAGGGTGAAACCCTGTTCACGGGATACCGATTTGCGTATCTGCTTGCTTAGTAGACCTATCACGTTTTCTCCTTCGAACACTCTGTCCTTTATAACGGTCTGTTTCTCGCGATAGTTACCATGGAATTCCAGTGAATCCGGGTGGGCAACTTCTATAATCCACCAAATCCCATGAGGCTGGACATATTGTACCTCTTTTCATCTGTTTCCAGCCTGGCCAAGATCCACGACCCTGACGCTCTATTTTCCTCGATTTTTCGACTTACTGACTGCCGTCAAGGTGGGATTAAAGAACCCCTTGCGGGAGTTTCGACCTCAGTCGTGGGGTAACTTCAAAGCTGATTCAGCGGATGCCACGGCGAAACCACAACGGAGGAACTCCATATAACCTGCCTCCTAAAGTCCCCCAGGCCTTGGGACGCCTCCGGGATCCTCGTTCACTATCGTGCAACAACTCTAATTCGAATAGTCATCCTGTTTGGTCGCGGACTGCCCCCCGCCGTGGGGGCCGGTCTC
>Ga0209745_1001756_pt1 | contig 12685 bp, 8 predicted proteins | sample BarGraNGADG00312_FD_184495 | JGI IMG/M metagenome (GOLD analysis project Ga0209745, IMG submission 184495) | Arctic peat soil microbial communities from Barrow, Alaska - Barrow Graham LP Ref core NGADG0004-312 (SPAdes) (version 2) | ecosystem: Environmental > Terrestrial > Soil > Wetlands > Peat ... | reverse complement strand
GGAGAGCCGTTGGCGACATTGCCGCCGAGCGTGCCGCGGTTCTGAATCTGCACCGCGCCGATCTCCCGCGCCGCGGCGACGAGCGCCGGCAGACGCTTGCGCGCGACCGGCGACCGGATGATTTCGCTGAACGTCGTGAGCGCGCCGATCGACACGGTCTGGCCGCGCAACTCGATGCCCCGCAGCGCGTCCAGGTTCCAGAGATTCAGGAACCGCCCGCCGGGCGGCGTGCCCGCGTTGATCGACACGTAGATGTCGGTGCACCCAGCCAGCGGCACGATCGGCTGGCTGTCGCGCAGCACGTCGAGCGCGTGCTTCAGCGACCGCGGTTCGATCAGCTCGAACGTCGAAATGGCGCTGCGCATCGCTAGGCCCTCCGTCCTCGGGCGCTCTTCCCGCCTTCGCCCTTCGGGCTTCGGCGTGGCAAGCCCGCCTTCGTCGTTCCGCCCGCCGCCTTCCCGCCCTCCGCCTTCTGCCGTGCGGCCTCGATCGCCCGGTAAATCCCCGAGTAGCCCGTGCACCGGCAGATGTTGCCTGCGAGGCCTACCCGAACGTCCTCGAGCGTGGCGTTCTTCGGCAGCGCGGCGGCGGCCATGATCATGCCGGGCGTGCAGAAGCCGCACTGCGCGCCACCCTCCGTGATGAACGTCTGCTGGAGAGGGTGCCTGCCGCGCAGCCCTTCGATGGTCTTCACCGCGCGGCCGCGCACCTGCCCGAAGGGAACGAGGCAGGCGTTGACCGCCTGGCCGTCGAGCAGCACGGTGCACGCTCCGCACTCGCCCTCGCCGCACCCTTCCTTGGTGCCAGTGAGCCCGCAGTCCTCGCGCAGGACGTCGAGGAGGCGCTTCATGGCGTGCGCCCGGACGTCCACGTGTTTGCCGTTCAGCTCAAATCGCACGGGATCATCTCCAGATCCAGAGTAGGCAGTATGCAGTCGGCAGCAACAGGCGGGCCTGCCCCCGCCTACCGCCCAGCGCCAGCGATCTGCGGCGCGTTCATCACCCGTTCCGGCGTCAGGGGCAGCGCGCGCACGTCGAAGCCGAGGTGTCGTACCGCGTTCGCGATGGCCGGCGCCGCCCCGTCGAACGGCAGTTCGCCGACGCCCTTGGCGCCGAACGGCCCGTGGCGATACGCCTTCTCCACGATGACCACGTCGATCGTCGGCGTATCCATCGTCGTCGGCACGATGTAGTTGGTGAGCTGGGCGTTCGCCATCCGGCCGTCGCGCATCACCACGTCCTCGAGCAGCGCGTAGCCGAGGCCCTGCGCGGTCCCGCCCTCGATCTGCCCGGCGACGAGCATCGGGTTGAGCGCCTTGCCGATTTCCTGGACGGCGGTGACGTGGATCGGCCTCACTTCCCAGGTGACCGGGTCGAACTCGACTTCTGCCACGTCGCACGCCCAGGCATATGTCCCGTAGGCATCGCCGCGGTAGGTTTCCTCGTCGAAGGCCGTGGCCGTTGGCGCCTCGTATTCCTTTGTCACCACGAGCGGTCCGTGACGCCGAAGGTACTCGCGAGGCGACAGCCGCCCGAGCGTCTGCTTCATCTCGACCGCACAGCGCTGCAGCAACCCGCCCACCACCATCGAGGTGCGCGAGGCGACGGTCGGCCCGCTATCCGGCACTCGAGCGGTGTCGGCGCGCGCGACTTCCACCGCCTCGTACGGCACGCCGAGCGTTTCGGCGACAATCTGCGCGAGCACCGTGCGAGCCCCCTGTCCAATCTCGGTGCTGGCCACCAGGACGCGCGCCCCCTGCTCGGTCAGTTCCAGCGAGGCCTTCGACGCCAGTTTCACCTCGCCGGCCCCGGTAAACCCCGCGCCGTGAAAGAACAGCGCGAGGCCGAGACCGCGGTTCGTTCCGCGCAACTCGCGGCGGCGCCGCCTGAAATCGGTGCGCGCAACCGCTTCGCGAAGCACCTTCAACGCGCTGGTGTCGCGGCCGAGGATCTGGCCAGTCGCCGTGGTGTCGCCCGCGCGCAGCGCGTTGATCTCGCGCAGTTTCACGGGGTCCATCCCCAGGCGCTCCGCGATCCGCTCCATGTGGACCTCGGCCGCAAACTGTGTTTGCGGCGCGCCGAACCCGCGGAACGCGCCATTGGGCGGCGTGTTGGTCATCACCACGCGGCCGTTCACTCGCACGTTGTCGCAGCGGTAGGGGCCGGTGGCATGGATCACACCGCGCGAGAGCACCACGTGGCTCAACGTCATGTAGGCGCCACCGTCGAGCACGACGTCCACGTCGATCGCGGTCAACCGCCCGTCGCGCGTCACGCCGGTGCGGGTGCGGATGATCCCCGGGTGCCGCTTGGTCGTGGCCACCATGTCCTCGGCCCGGTCGTAGATCATCTTCACCGGGCGACCGGACTTCATCGCCAGCAGGCAGGCGTGCGCGGCGATGATCGACGGGTACTCCTCCTTGCCGCCGAAACCACCGCCCGTCTCGGCCTGGACCACCCGGGTCTTCTCGGCGGGCAGACCCAGCACGACACGGAGCGCCTTCTGTACGTAGTAGGGGCACTGCAGCGATCCGTACACCGTCACCCCGCCATGTTCCGGCACGGCAATGACGCCGTTGGTCTCGATGTAGGCATGCTCCTGGTGCCCGACCCGATACTCGCCCTCGACGATCTCGTCCGCCCGCGCGAACCCGGCATCGATGCTGCCCTTGTTGATGCCGATCGCCTTGAAGACCTTCGGCGACTCCAGGGGATCGAATACCGGCTCGGACGCCTCGTACTCGACGTCCACCTCCGCCGTCAGCAGTCGCTCCCGATCCTCGTGCGCGATCAGCACGATCGGCTCGGCGAAGTGCCGGACGACGCGCTCGGCCAGGCACGGCTGATCGTCGGCAATCAGCGCCACGATGTTGCGGCCAGGGACGTCATGATGATCGACGATGGTGAACCCGGTTGTGTCGAAGAGGAGGTTGACCGACCGGATTCGGCCACAGGGGATCGTCGAGCGGATGGTCCGGCCGTGGATCATGCCGGGGAAGACGAGGTCGTCGATGTACTTTGCCGCCCCAGTGACCTTATCGGTACCGTCACGGCGTGGCAGGCTGCGACCAACTACAGGCATAACACTCCGGGAGTGATTTCCCATCTCATCCTCCGGGAAATCACTCCCGGAGTGTAGTTCCGCGCCTTCCAGCTCACGCACGGAGCGAGGTGACTCACGAGGACCGGGGTCTGAACGGGGCACGTTTCAGGAAACGGCCACGGCCCGGTGCCCCGACGAATCGACCGCGGTCGACAATGATGTCGCCCCGCGCGACAACCGTTTCGACCGCGCCGCCGAGCGTGCGGCCTTCGTAGGGATTGTAGTCCACCCGCATGTGATGCGTGGCAGCCGAGATCGTCGTCGTGCCCGAGGGGTCGAAGACGACGAGGTCGGCATCCGAGCCCACGGCCACCGCGCCCTTTTGCGGATACAGCCCGAAGATGCGTGCCGGGGCCGCCGCCGTGATCTCCACGAACCGTTCAATCGGGATCCGGCCGCCGCGAACGCCTTCGTCGTACAGCAGGCTCAAGCGCGGTTCGATACCCGGCGCCCCATTGGGAATCCGCGAAAAATCATCGCGACCGCGGGCCTTCTGCGCCAGCAGGAACGGGCAGTGATCGGTGGCGACCACCTGGAGATCCCCTTCCGCCAGGCCCCGCCAGAGCGCGTCGGGAGTCTCGCGGGAACGGAGCGGCGGGCTCATCACGAACTTCGCACCGTCGAACTGGTCGCCCTCGTAGGCATCGTCGGACAGGAACAGGTACTGCGGGCATGTTTCCGCGAGGACGCGAACCCCGCGCCTGCGGGCCGCCGAGACCTCCCCGAGCGCCTCGGCACTCGACAGGTGGACGATGTAGAGCGGAGCGCCGGCCAGTTCGGCAAGGGCGATGCCCCGGTGAACCGCTTCGGCTTCCACGAGAGGCGGACGCGTCAGGGCGTGAAACCTCGGTGCGGTGTGACCCGCCGCGAGCGCCTCGCGCACCAGGACGTCGATGACGTCGCCGTTCTCCGCGTGGAGGCAGACGAGACCGCCATTGGCCGCCGTGCGGCGAAGCACGCGGAAGATCTCGCCATCGTTCAGCATCAGGCGGCCTGGATACGCCATGAAGAGCTTGAAGGACGGGACGCCTTCCGACACCATCGCGTCCATCTCCGCTTCCACGTCTGGCCGCAGGTCCGAGACGCACATGTGGAAGCCGAAGTCCACGACCGCGCGACCGTCCGCCAGGGCCATCCAGGTGTCGAGCGCCCCGCGCAGCGAGCCTCCCTTCGTCTGCGTCGCGTAGTCGATCACCGTCGTCGTGCCCCCGCAGGCCGCCGCGATGGTCCCGCTCTCGAAATCGTCGGCCGTGCGGATGTCGCCGAGCGGCATGTCGAGGTGCGTGTGCACGTCGACCCCCCCCGGCAGGACCACCCGGTTGGTGGCGTCGATGACCCGGTCCGCCTCAGCCGGCAGATCCGTGCCGATCGCCGCGATGCGTTCGCCGTCGATCAGCACGTCGGCCCGATGCGGGCCGTCGGCATTGACAATGGTCCCGTGGCGAAGGAGAGTGCGCATGGACGAGAGGATTATACTGACGCGAGACATCTTCCGGGGCTGAGATCGTGACGGTTGAAGCGAATTTCTGTGGGTCCCCTGGAATCTGTCTTGGGAATCTGTGCATGGCTGTTGAGTTCAGGCTGAACGGGAAGAGTGTGCGGGTCGAGCCGCGGGCGGACGAGTCGCTGCTCGACACGCTTCGCGAACGGTGCGGTATTCGCTCGCTCAAGGACGGGTGCTCCCCGCAGGGGCAGTGTGGGTGCTGCCTGGCGCTCATCGACGGTCACGCGAAGGTGACGTGCGCGATGACCGCCGCCTCGGCGGCGGGTCGTGACGTGCTGACGCTCGAGGGGCTCGCGGCGTCGGACCGGCACCTGTTCTCGCGGGCGTTCGCGCTGGCGGCCGGTGTGCAGTGCGGCTTCTGCATCCCCGGGATCGCGCTGCGGTCGAAGTACGTCCTCGACCGCAATCCGAACCCCACTCGCGACGAGATCGCGCGCGCGATCGACGTCCACCTGTGCCGGTGCACCGGCTACAAGAAGATCGTGGACGCGATCGAGTGGATGGCCCGCGGCCGACGCGGCGAGGAGATCCCGGAACCGCTGAGCGACGGCGGTGTGGGCGCGAGGCTGGCGCGGTACGACGCGATTCGCGCCGCGCTCGGCGAACGGCCCTACGTGGGCGATCTCGACCGGCCCGGCCTGCTGCACGGCGCCGTCATGTTGTCGCCGCACGCCCGTGCGCGGGTGCGGCGCATCGATACGTCGCGCGCCCTGGCGCATCCCGGCGTTGTGGCCGTGGTGACGGCGGCCGACGTGCCGGGCGAGCGCTGGTACGGGCTCATCGAACAGGACTGGCCCGGTTTCGTCGCGGTGGGCGAAGACGTGCGGTGCGTTGGCGACGTTGTCGCCGCCGTGGCTGCCTGCGACCGCCACACGGCGCGCGCCGCGGCGGCTCTCGTTGACGTGGAGTACGAGGTGCTGCCGGCGGTTCTCGATCCCCTGAGCGCCATTGCGCCCGGCGCTCCACGCGTGAACCCCAGGCATGAGAACCTGCTCTCCCACTCCTCGATTCGTCGTGGTGACGCCGACTCCGCCCTCGCCTCGAGCGCGCACGTCGTCCACGGCATCTGGCAGACGCAGCGGATCGAGCACCTCTTCCTCGAGCCGGAGAGTGCGCTGGCCGAACCGCGTCCCGATGGCCGGTTGCACCTCTGGTCGCAGGGCCAGGGGATCTTCGACGACCGCCGCCAGGTAGCTGCGTTTCTCGGAGTGCCCGAGGACAACGTGTTCGTCGAGTTGGTGCCGAACGGCGGCGCCTTTGGCGGCAAGGAGGACATGTCGATCCAGGCGCACACGGCGCTGCTGGCCCGCGTGACCGGCCGGCCCGTGAAGCTCACGCTCAGTCGCGAGGAGTCGATCCGCCTTCACCCCAAGCGCCACCCTATTCGCATGGAGTACTCTGTCGGGTGCGATGCCGAGGGGCGGCTGACCGCCGTGAAGGCGCGCATGCTGGGCGATTCGGGCGCGTACGCATCGGTGGGCGCCAAGGTGCTGGAACGCGCGGCGGGGCACGCGTGCGGGCCCTACCGTGTCGGGAACATCGACATCGAGTCGACCGCGGCGTACACGAACAATCCTCCCTGCGGCGCGATGCGCGGGTTCGGCGTCAACCAGGCCCACTTCGCGATCGAAGGATGCATGGACCTGCTGGCGAAGAAGGCCGGCATCGATCCGTGGGAGATTCGCTGGCGCAATGCCGTCGAGGTCGGAGACGTGTTCTCCACGGGCCAGGTGCTCGAGAAGTCGGTCGGCATCAAGAAGACGCTGGCGGCCGTGAAGCCGCACTACGAGCGCGCCAGGGCCGAGGGGCGCGCGGTCGGGATTGCCTGCGGGCTGAAGAACAGCGGCATCGGCAATGGCGCGAAGGAATGGGGCAAGGCGCGGCTGGTCGTCGAGGCCGACGGCACGGTCTCGGTCTACAACGGCTACACCGAGATGGGGCAGGGCCTGCTGACGGTGCTGGTGCAGTTTGCCGCCGAGGTCACCGGCCTGCCGGCCGGGTGTTTCCGCCCGAAAGTCGATTCGACATATCAGCTCGCGTGCGGCCAGACGACCGGGTCCCGCGCCACGCTGCTCGGCGGACGGGCGGTGACGAGTGCGGCCGCGAAACTCAGGGCCGACCTGGACGCAGGGTTGCACCTGCCCGATCTGGTCGGACGGGTGTACGCCGGCGACGTGCTGGTGGACGATACGACGCCGCTCGGCGCTGACGTGCCGAAGGTGAAGACGCACACCTCGTTCGGCTACGCCACGCAGGTCTGCATCCTCGACGACCAGGGCCGCGTCGCGAGGATTGTCGCCGCGCACGATGTCGGGCGCGCCGTGAACCCCGCGCTCTGCGAGGGACAGATCGAGGGCTCGATTCACATGGGCCTCGGCTACGCGCTGACCGAGGAACTCTCGTGCGCCGACGGCATGCCGGTGACGTTCAAGCTGCGCGAGATCGGCGTCCTGCGCGCGCGGGACATGCCGGAGATCGACGTGATCCTGGTGGAGGATCCGGAGCCCGAAGGGCCGTTCGGCGCCAAGGGGGTCGGCGAGATCGGCCTGGTGCCGACCGCCGCGGCCGTCGCCGGCGCGCTCGAGGCGTTCGACGGCATCCGCCGCTACACGCTGCCGATGAGAGACTCGCCCGCGGCGAGGGCGATGAGCGTCGGGAAGAGGGCGGAGCGGCGAGGCATGCCGCCCAAACAGTTGCCAGCCCGCCCTGAGCGAGCGAAGCGAGTCGAAGGGTTGTGAGTTGTCAGTCTGTCGGACGCCTGCTGCAAGCTGCCTGCTGTCCGCTGCCAGCTATGTGACCATGTTCGTCAACGCTCACACTCACCTCTACAGCGGGCTCGCGTCGCTGGGCATGCCGCCTCCCACGGAGCCGCCGCAGAACTTCTTGCAGAACCTCGAGCGGATCTGGTGGCGGCTCGATCGGGCACTCGACGGCCCGTCACTGCGAGCCGGGGCCCGGTACTACCTGGCGCACGCCAGGCAGACGGGCACGGCGGCTCTCATCGACCATCACGAGTCGCCGAACTTCATCGAGGGCTCGCTCGACGTGCTGGCCGAGGCGTGCCTGGAGGCCGGCATCGCCGCCGTGCTCTGCTACGGCTCCACGGAACGCAACGGTGGGGGCGAGGAAGCGCGGCGCGGGCTCCACGAGTGTCGACGCTTCATCCTCGAGAACCGTCGCCAGGGCATCGTGGGCCTGGTTGGCCTCCACGCGTCGTTCACCGTGTCGGACGAGACGATTCGTACGGCAGGCGCGATGTGCCGCGAGCTGAACACCGTGCTGCACATCCATCTTGCCGAGGACAGGGCGGACGTGGATGACGCGCGACGCCGCGGCTACCCAGGACCGCTGCAGCGGTTGATGGCTCTCGATGCGTTGCCGGCCGGCTCCATCCTGGTGCATGGCGTGTACCTCTCGGCCGATGACGTCGCGCAGGCGTCCGACGCAGGCTGCTGGTTCGTGCAGAATCCGCGCTCGAACCGCAAGAACCGCGTGGGCTATCCCGCCGCGCTTCGTGCCGGGGCGCGCGTGGCACTCGGCACCGACGGCTTTCCGTCGGACATGTGCGATGAGGCCGTCGCCCTCGAGGAGACGACGACAGCGGCCGGAGGGCGCTTCGAGGATGTGGCCAGCCGCGTCGACGCAGGTTGGCGCCTGATCGAAGAACGCCTCGGCCTGACGCAAGACGACGCAGAGCGCCTGAGCGCCATACACGGCCCCCCTGGGTCCACTGAGCTCGAGACCATCGAGGCCGAGGCCCGTGAACAGGCATCACGACTGTGGGCCAGATGGTAGGGGAGTACCTATGAAACGACTGGGCATTGAGACGCACATCGTGGACCGCGGGGTCTACGAGAATTCTGTGGCGCGTTTCCGGGAGGCCGGAATCCTGCTGCCGACCTTCACGCAGTTGGCCGACCCGACGAAGATACCGGCCCGCATTCACGAGGCGCTCGCCACCATCGACCCAGACGCGCCGCACCCGCTGAACCTGTTTCGCGTGCACTGGTACAACGGCAGCGACCGTCGTCACCTGGCGCCCACGCCCGATCACCTCGTCCTGCCGTCGGCGCTCACCGGCGTCCGGGCGCAGATTGTCGTCGCGCTCGGCAACCGTTTCCCGATGATCCACGCGCACAAAGTGCTGGCGGCCTACGGCTGCCTGGCGCCGCGCGTGATTACCGGCCAGTTCGATCCCACCGCCCACAAGGCGATCTGGCCGTCCACCGGGAACTACTGCCGCGGCGGCGTCGCCATTTCCCGGATCATGAACTGTCAAGGCGTGGCGATCCTGCCGGAAGGCATGAGCGAGGAGCGGTTCCGCTGGCTCGAGGCGTGGGTGAGCGACCCGGCCGACATCATCCGGACGCCGGGGTCGGAGAGCAACGTCAAGGAGATCTACGACGCGTGCGCGGCGCTCGAGCGCGACCCGCGGAACATCATCTTCAACCAGTTCTGCGAGTTCGGGAACTACCTGGCGCACTACTCCTGCACGGGCCGCGCCCTCGAGCGGATCGTCGAGACGCTCGATCCGGCCGGGAAGCGCAAGGTGCAGGCCTACGTCTCGGCAACCGGGTCCGGCGGCACGCTCGCGGCTGGCGACTACCTGAAGGAGCGGTTCGGCGCGCGCATCGTCGCGGTCGAGGCGCTGGAGTGCCCGACGTTGCTCTACAACGGCTTCGGGGAACACAACATCCAGGGAATCGGCGACAAGCACGTGCCGCTCATCCACAACGTGATGAACACCGACATCGCGCTGGCCGTCTCGGACGTGGCCACCGACAGCCTGGGACTGCTGTTCAACACACCGGTCGGACGCGAGTACCTCGTGGCGCGTCGCGGCGTGTCGCCGGCGCTCGTGACGGCGCTCGACGCGCTCGGCCTCTCGAGCATCTGCAACGTGCTGGCCGCCATCAAGACGGCGAAGTACTACGGCCTCGGCCCCGACGACTTCGTCCTGACCGTTGCCACCGACGGCGCGGAGATGTATGGTTCCGAGCGCCAGAAGGCGCTGGCCAAGTACTTCGCGAGGGGGTTCGACGCGGTGAGTGCCGGCGAGGTGTTCGGTCAGCACATGCTTGGCGCCGGGACGGATCACCTGCTGGAGTTGTCAGCCGTCGACCGATCGCGTATCTTCAACCTGGGCTACTACACCTGGGTTGAACAGCAGGGCGTCACCGTGACCGATTTCACCGCGCGCCGACAGGCGTCGTTCTGGACCGGCCTGCACAGCATCCTGCCGGCGTGGGACGCGATGATCGACGAGTTCAACGCGCGCACGGGCCTCACATGCTGACCTACGTCTGCGTCGGCTGCGGCGCCACGGTGCCGGCTGGCGAATCCGCCGCTCAACCATTCCGGTGCCCGGCCGCGAGGGCCGGCGACGATGTCGATCACGTCCTGCGGCGTGAAGACGAGCCGTCATGCCCGTTTCCGGAGAACGAGGACGCGAACCCGTTCATCCGGTACCGGGCTCTTCTGGCGGCGCACGCCCTGGCGCTCGGCGTCGGGGCGAGCGATCCGGTCTTCGTTCAGCTCGTTCGCGAGCTGAACGATGCTGTGGCGCGCGTGGACGGGCATGGCTTCACGGAAACCCCGTTCGGGCCTTCGCCCGGTCTTGGCGAGAAACTCGGCTGCACCACCGGGGAGATCTGGGTGAAGGACGAGACCGGGAACGTCGCGGGCTCTCACAAGGCGCGGCACTTGATGGGTCTTATGCTCTACCTGCTGGCCGACAGCAGGCGCGGCGGCCTCGTCGGGTTGCCGGAGAGCTCCGATGACACGGCCGTGCTTGGCGCCACGACGCGCGTCGGTCTCCGCCGCACGGAAGGCCGACATCCGCTCGCGATCGCGAGCTGCGGCAATGCCGCGCTGGCCGCCGGCGTCATCGCGGGCGCGGCCGGCTGGCCAATCGACGTGTTCGTCCCCCCCTCAGCCAGCGCAGCGGTCATCGAACGACTCGGCCAGTTGTCGGCCGACGTCCGCACCTGCGACCGTCTCGACGGTGTCCCCGGCGACCCGTGCCACGCGTTGTTTCGAGTGGCGGTGACGGCCGGCGCCATCCCGTTCTGCTGCCAGGGCAGTGACAACGCCCTGACGATCGACGGCGGGAAGACGCTGGCGTGGGAGATGATCTCCGCCTTCCGCCGTTCAGCCCGCCGGCTGTGGGGCGCCAGCCGGCTCGATGCCGTCTTCATCCAGGTCGGCGGTGGCGCGCTCGCCAGTTCGATCGTCCAGGGGTTCGGCGACGCGCTGCGCCTCGGTGCGATCGACCGCCTGCCTCGCTTCTACGCGGTGCAGACCAGCGGCGCCTACCCGTTGAAGCGAGCCTACGACAGCGTGGCGGACCGGATCCTCGCACGCGTGCCCCTCGTCGTCGAGCAGGGGTTCAGCCCGGCGTCGGACCGCGAGCGGGCCGAGTTGATGAGGAATCACCCCGCGATCATCGATGACGAGATGCGCTACGCTCGCACTCACCGGTCGGCGTTCATGCGGCCCTGGGAGAAACATCCGCACAGCATCGCCCATGGGATCCTCGATGACGAGACCTACGACTGGGCAGCGGTGGTCGACGGGATGCTGAGAACCGGCGGGTGGCCGCTGGTGGTCAGCGATGAGCGCCTGGTGGATGCAAATGTCATCGCCCGCCAGGCGACCGGTATCACGGTCGATCACACCGGGTCTGCAGGGCTTGCGGGGTTGATGAAAGCCGTCGGCACCGACTCGCGGCTCGCGGCCGAGCACGTCGCCGTGGTTTTCTCCGGCATCCACAGGGCATAGCGGCCTGCGCCGTCAGGGCTTGGGCGGGCGGCACGCGGGAGTCACGAGTCAGAATTCAGAATTCAGAAGTCAGAAGTCAGAAGTCAGAAGCCAGAAGCCAGGAGTCAGAAGTCAGAAGCGCTCGTTCAGCGGCCTGACAGGGGCAGCCGCGTCAGCGCGTCGATCAGCCACCATGCGCCGACGATGCGGAATATCCACAGCGTGTTGCCGATTCCGAGCAGCGACAGGTTGTGAATCGGGAACGGGCAGCGGAGTGGGTGATCCAACGGAGGATCGAGCGTGGACGCCGGAGATCGGTCGGAAGACGTCTGGCCCATGAACGGCGCGAGCGACGTGATCACGACGGTCAGCGCGACGACCACACGGAAGACGAGCGCGTTCGTGTCGTGAGACGACAGCGGGTGCCCGGCCGCCGCCGAGAGCGACGCGACGATCAGCCACGCCAGCGGCACGAACACTCCGAGCGCGACCGGGATGCGGAAGCGGAAGACGAATCCAAGGAGCCGCGCGACCAGGGCGGCATGCGCGTTCGAGCAGGCGTTCATCTGCCACTGACGGCCGCTCGAGATCACCGGCACCGTTCGACCGACGCCCACCCGGCCGCACCAGAGACACCGCACGTCAGCGAACTTCGCGGCCCATGACGCGGCCACCAGCCGGTGCACGACCATGATCGCGAGCCCCATGGCGACCGACCATCCCGGCCCCAGCGGCTGCCTCAGAAAGAGCAACAGCACCAGGGGGATGAAGAGGAACAGCAGCAGGCCCTGGAGCATCAGGGCGTTGGTCGGTCGCATGGGTGTGTCCGACGACGTGGCGAGAACGCCAGCTATCCCTTCCGCCGTGGCTCGTTGCGCGCGACGCATTGGCCGAGCACTGCCGCCGGATCCGCGAACCGCGTCGCCAGGATCATCGCCGCGATGATGAACGGCTTGTGGCCGGCTTCGCGATACGTTTGCAGCCGGTAGCGTTCGAAGACCGACGCGCTCACTTCGCCGGCCTTGCAGCTCACGTTGGTGACGTCGGCCGGCAGGCAGTGCATGTAGAGCGCCTGCCCGTGCTTGGTGAGCGACATCAGCTCGTCGGTGCACTCCCAGTTCTTGAAGCGCGCGTTGTTCGCGAGCGCGTCGCGTTCGAGATCCGCGAGCTTCGCGGTTTCCCCGGCGCGCAGGATCCTGGTGCGCTCGTGCATCACGCGCGCGGGCGCCCAGCTCTTGGGATAGACGATGTCGGCGTCCTGGAACGCCTCCTCCATCGACCGCGCCACCGAGAACGACCCGCCGCTCTCGGCCGCAAAGC
>Ga0209745_1001752_pt1 | contig 12716 bp, 12 predicted proteins | sample BarGraNGADG00312_FD_184495 | JGI IMG/M metagenome (GOLD analysis project Ga0209745, IMG submission 184495) | Arctic peat soil microbial communities from Barrow, Alaska - Barrow Graham LP Ref core NGADG0004-312 (SPAdes) (version 2) | ecosystem: Environmental > Terrestrial > Soil > Wetlands > Peat... | reverse complement strand
CCGGCGACACCGTCGGCGATCCCTACAAGGACACCGCCGGCCCGGCGATCAACCCGATGATCAAGATCGCCAACATCGTCGCGATCCTGATGATCCCGCTGATCGCCTCGATCCACGGCTAGACGATCCGGATATGGAAGTGAGCGAGGGGGCCGAAAGGCCCCTTTGCTCGTTCCGGGGCAGTTCGCCCCAGAAGCGTGGGTTAGACTCCCGCTCGTTCGATGGAGCGCCGGATGGACACCGATTCCGCCTCGCCGTCCGAGGCGAGCGTCGAGCTGTACTGGCTGCCGCTCGGGGCCGGTGGGCACTCGGTGCGGCTGAACGGTCGCGTCTTCGAGGCGGTGGCCGCGCGGATCGAGCGGCGGCCTGCGCGCGACCTCTATCACTCCGCGCTCGAGGTTCGCGTTCCCGAGGGGCGCTACGTGATCGAACAGGCGCCGGCCTCCGCGAATGGCATGACCCGGCACGGCGCCGTCGCGGAGGGTGCCGTCGGCGCGAGCTGGGCTGGGCGCTTGCGCATCTTCCGCTACGAGGTGCGCCGCTGGCGCGACGGAGTCATTCCGGACGTCTCCGAAGCGGTCGAGAGCCCGCGGCGCCTCGACGCAACTCCCGATCGGGCGCGGCGCCTGCTCGAGCTGGTGCCGGAGGTGCCTACGCCCACCTGGGGGCGCGACGAGCCGCACGCCGGCGAGATGTGGAACTCGAACTCGGTTATCTCCTGGCTTCTTGCCGTGAGCGGCCTGGATGTCGAATCGATCCGGCCACCGGCCGGTGGCCGTGCGCCCGGTTGGGCCGCGGGTCTGGTAGTCGCGGGGCGACGAGGGCCGTAAGGCTCAGGGGCGCCAGTAACTCCGGCTGAAGAGCACGGCGATCGGAATGATCTCCAGCCGCCCGAGCAGCATCAGCCCCGAGAGGGTCAGTTTGGAAAGGTCGCTGAACGGAGCGAAGGAGCCCTTCGGGCCGGCGAAGCCGAGGCCCGGGCCTCCGTTGGAGATCGCGGCGGTCGCATCGGCGAGCGCGGTAAACACGTTCAGCTGCATGTCCGTACGCGCCGCGTCGAGCTCGAGCGCGAGCACGCCCAGGGCAAGCAGTCCGAAGAAGACGAGGACGAAGGCGATCACGCCTCGTACCGCGCGCTCGTCGATCCGCCGGTGGTTGATGCGCACGTGCAGCACCGCCTCGGGGTGGACGGTCTGGGCCAGCTCGCGCCGCAGCAGCTTGCCGATGATCTGCACGCGCAGGATCTTCTGCGAGCCCGAAAGCGAGGATGCGCAACCTCCGATCAGCGCCAGGCCGACGAGGATCGCGGTCGCGGCGAGCGGCCATGCTGCGATGTCGCCGATCGTGAAGCCGCTCGTGGTGAGGAAGGAGACCGACTCGAACAGGCCTTCGCGGATCGAGTGCCAGCCGCTCGCGACGTTGGCGGCGTCGAGCGCCGCGGCGATGCCGGCGGCACCGAGCAGAGCGACCGCGATGTAGATCCGCGTTTCGCTGTCGCGGAGGATCGGGCGCCCCTCGCGCCGCACGAGGCCTCTGAACATGAGCACGATGTTCGCGCCGGCCAGCGCCATGAAGGCGAAGACGACCCACTGGGTCGCGACCGAGAAGTCCGCGACCGAGCCGGCGCGCGGCGAGAAGCCGCCCGTAGAGACCGTGCTCAGCGCAAGTCCGATGGCGTCGAACACGTTCAGGTGGCTGTCGAAGTCGAACAGAGCGAGCCCGGCGAGCGTGAACGCCGCGGCGAGAGTGAGAGCGAGATAGAGCAATCCGAAGCGGCGAATCACGATCTTCACCGCCCGCGAAAGGCGCTCGACCTCCTGGCCGGGCGGCTCGGCGATGGTCGGCTCGCGCCCGCCGACGCGCAGGCGCGGCAGCAAGGCCAGCGTGAGCACGATCACGCCCAGCCCGCCCAGCCACTGACTGAACTGGCGCCAGAACAAAAGCGAACGAGGCAGCGCGCCCGGGTCGCGGAGAACGCTGATATTCGTACCGGTGAGGCCGGCCATCGACTCCATGAAGGCGTCGGTCCAGTGGCCTAGCCCGTGTGCGGCGAGCAGATAGGGGCCGCTGCCGACCAGCGCCGCCGCCATCCAGGCCAGCGTGATGACGAGAAAGACCTCACGGGTTCCCAGTCGACCCTTGCGGCGATTGGTCCGCTCGAGCAAGTAGCCGAGCGCGAACCCGGCCGCCAGCGGAATCAGGAAGGGGAGGGGCGATTCGAGATAGAGCCCGGCGACGATCGCCGGCAGCGCAAGCGCCAGGCTGGCAATCTCGAGGACACGCCCGAGCGCGTGCAGGCTGGCCCGAACGCTGACCCCGATCTTCCGGCGCTTGACCGCCTGCTGAAACCTCCTCGCGGCCGTCACAGCTTGCGCTCGAGCTCGGCGGCGTGCTCCGACTCGGTGAAGACGATTACGCGGTCGCCTCGCTGGATGCGGTCGTGCCCATGTGGGAAGATGGCCCGGTCGTTGCGGATGATCGCGCCGATGATCGTGCCCGTCGCGGGGAGATCGCTGAGGGGCTTCCCGATCAGCTCGTTGTCCTCGCGCACCGTGACGTCGAGGATCTCGAAGCGGTTCCGCTCGAGCATCGAGACCTGGCGCGTGCGCGGGTCGTGAGCGAAGCGGACGATCTCCTCCGAGGTGATCAGGCGCGGGTTCAGGGCCACGTCGATGCCGGATTTCTCGAACACCTCGATCGAGACGGCGTCGTGGACGATGGCGATCGTGAACGGGACGCCGTGCAGCTTCGCCAGGGTCGCGGCGTAGTGAATCTTCGCGTCCTCGCGCATCGCGAACACGGCCACCTCCGAGCGCCCGATCTGCTCGCGGTCGAGAAAGTCGGGGTTCATCCCGGTCGCCTCGAGCACGCGGGCTCTGGGAAGCAACTCGGCGATCTGGTGCGCCCGCCGCGAGTCGGATTCGACGATGCGCACGCGCGCGCCCTGCGAGAGCAGCGCCCGGGCGATCGCCACGCCAGTGCGCCCGCCGCCGAAGACGACCACGTCCCCGGTTCGCTGCTCGCCGCCGGCGACGATCGCGCTCCAGAGGTTGATCGCCTTGGGCGATCCGATCACGACCACGCGGTCGCCGGGCTCGATTCGCTCGCCGCCGCTTGGAACGATCCGCTGCGCGGCGCGAATGATGCTGACGACGCGCGAGTCGTAGGGAATCGCGCTCTCGCGCAGCCGCCTACCGATCACGGCTCCGGCCGCGATCCCGCCCGGCACCTCGAACTCGACCATCTGCACCTGACCCTCGGCGAAGACGTCGGTTTGACGGGCGGCCGGGATTCCGATGATGCGCGAGACGGCGAGCGCCGCCTCGAGCTCCGAGGAGACGACGAAGTCGATGTCGAGGAAGCGGTCGCGCCAGACCTCGAGGTACTCCTCGTTCGAGACGCGCGCGATCGTCTTGGCGCCCGGAGCCAGGCGGCGCGTGAGCAGGCAGGCGATCAGGTTGGCTTCGTCGCGCGAGGTGCAGGAGATGAACAGGTCGGCCTCGGCTATCCCGCCCTGCTCGAGCACGTGGCGGCTGGTGCCGTCGCCTTCGATCGTCGTCACGCCGTAGTTCTGCACGAGCTCGGCCAGCCGCTCGTGGTCGCGGTCGACCACTCTGAACTCGTGCTCGCCGCGCAGCGCCTCGAGAATCGTCGTTCCCACCTGCCCGGCTCCGACCATGAAAATCTTCATCGCGCTGGAAAGGTATCGCTCGGCGCAGTCGGATGCCGGGGCTTGCGCGCGGATCGCGGCTTCGATCTACGGACGGCCGGGCGGAACACTAGAGTGCCCTCGTGCCGAGGCGAAGAGCGCAGCGACTCGAGCGGGTGCTGGGGACGCCCGCACTCTTTGCCACCGCCTACGGAAACGTCGGCTCCTCGATCTACTACGCGCTCGGCGTGACCGCGGCCTTCGCGCTCGGGCTGACGCCGCTCGTCTTCGTCATCGCGGGCGTCTTCTTCGCCTGCACGGCCGCCACCTACACCGAAGGAACGGTCCGTTTCCCCGAGGCGGGTGGATCGTCGAGCTTCGCCCGCCACGCCTTCAACGAGCTGGTCTCTTTCGGCGCGGGCTGGACGCAGATGCTCAACTACGTGGTCACGATCTCGATCTCGGCCTTCTTCGTTCCGCATTACCTCTCGATCTTCTGGGAGCCGCTTCGAAAGGGCCCCTGGGACATCGTCGGAGGCATCGTCGTGATCGTCATCCTGGTTGCGATCAACATCGTCGGCATCCAGGAGGCGGCAAGGCTGAACATCGTCCTGGCTCTGATCGACTTCGCCACCCAGCTCTTCCTCGTGGTGCTCGGCTTCAGCCTCGTGTTCGATCTGCACACGCTCACCGGCAACGTCCACTTTGGCGCCGCGCCTACCTGGTCGAGCTTCGCGATCGCGATCCCGGTCGGCATGCTGGCCTACACCGGCATCGAGACGATCTCGAATCTGGCCGAGGAGGCCCGCGACCCGGTGCGCTCGATCCCGGCCTCGATGCGGATGGTCGCGCTCGCCGTCTTCGCCATCTACTTCACGCTGCCGATGATCGCGCTCTCGGCGATGCCGGTCACGAAGCACAACGGCAAGTACGAGACGCTGCTCGCACTGGGCCCGGACAAGGGCGGTTATCAGAACGACCCGATTCTCGGCCTGGTCAAGAACATGGGCCTGCACGGGCGGTTCCTCGACGTCGCGACGATCTATGTCGGCATCCTGGCGGCGACGATCCTGTTCATCGCGACCAACGCCGGCGTCATCGGGGCGTCGCGGATCACCTACGCGATGTCGAGCCACCGGCAGCTGCCCGAGTCGTTCCGCCGTCTCCATTCACGCTTTCGAACACCCTGGCTCTCGCTCGTCGTCTTCGCCGGGGTGGCTCCGATCATCATCATCCTGCCGGGCAAGACCACCTTCCTGGGCACGCTCTACGCCTTCGGCGCGACGCTCTCGTTCACGGTCGCGCACCTCTCGCTGATCGCACTACGAACACGAAGGCGCGACCTGGAAGCCGTCTACAAGGCAAAGCCGAACCTTCGTTTCCGCGGTATCGACTGGCCGTTGTTCGCGCTGCTCGGAGTGGTCGGGACGGGCGTCTCGTGGCTCGTGATCGTCGTCCAGAACGCCGCAACTCGCTGGACCGGGCTGGGCTGGATCTCGGTCGGGCTGATCTTCTACTACCTCTTCCGGCGCTACTCCGTGCGCGTGTCGCCGTTCGAGACGGTGCGCGCCCCGGTCATCCTCGGGCCTGCGCAGGAGCTCGCCTACCGCGACATCCTCGTACCGCTCGTGCCCGGCGCGGAGTCCGAAAAGGCGCTCGATATCGCCTGCCGGTTGGCGACCGAGCGAAAGGCTCGGGTCACCGTGATGAGCGTGCTCGAGCTTCCCCTCCAGCTGCGACTCGACGCGAAGGTGCCCGAGCAGGAGGAGGCCCTGGACGATCTGCTCGACGACGCCGACGCGGTCGGCCAGTCCTATGGAGTCAAGGTGGTCGAGCGCCTCGCCCGCGGCCGGCAGGCCGGCCCGACGATCGTCGAGGAGGCGGGTCGCCGCGGCTCCGAGATCATCGTGATCGGCACGACCCGAAAGAGCGAGCGGATGCGGCGCGCCATCTTCGGGAGCACGGTCGACTACGTACTCAAGCACGCTCCCTGTAGGGTCATGGTCGTCTCCTCCTCGACGCCCATTCGAGCATGAGCTTCTACCGGATTTCGATAACCGCCACCTCGCTCGCGCTGATCGTTCTCGGGGTAGCGATAGTGGTCAGGACGGCGCTCGCCGGAGGTGGCTGGGTCGGCTTCTTGCTCGGGCCCCTTTTCGTCGCGGCCGGGCTCGGGCGCCTGTACCTCGCGCGCCGCCACTGATGGACAGATCCGATCGTCTCCGGATGCGGCGCTCCTCTCGGGACGCCACCGGCGCAGCCCCTGTTCAGCCTGCTCGCCGGTTGACGGGCCCGGGCGGGCACGCGGCGGTTAAGCTCGGCGCGAATGGCTAGGAAACGTCCACGACTCAAGCGGGTGCTGGGCGGCCGAGATCTGTTCTCGATCGCCTACGGCGAGGTCGCCTCGTCGATCTACTTCGCGCTCGGCATCGTGGCGGCGCGAGCGCTCGGCCTGACCCCGCTCGTGCTCGTCATCGTCGGGGCGCTGTTCCTGCTCGTCGCGCTCTCGTATGCCGAGGCGATCACCTCCTCGCCCGAGGCGGGAGGCGCGGCGAACTTCGTCGGGCGCGCCTTCGGCGACGTGGCCGGCTTCGTGGTCGGCTGGGTCCTGCTGCTCGATTATGCGATCGTCATCGCCCTGACGACGCTGTTCGTGCCCCACTATCTGGGCGCCGCCTTCCACCTCTCCGTCCTCAGGAAGTCGCCCTACGACATGCTGGTCGGCCTCGCCCTGGTTGCCGGACTTGCGCTGCTTCGGCTCGCCTTTCGCCCGAGCCTCTATCGCTTCGGCATCGTCCTGGCCGTGCTCGACCTGGCGACGCAGATCGTCCTGATCGGGCTGGGGATCGTGATCCTTTTCTCCTGGCACGGGCTCGCTTCCGGCGTCGACATCGGCAGCGCTCCGAGTTGGCGCTCGCTCGCCTTCGCCCTCTCGCTGGCGATGTTGGCCTTCACGGGCATCGAGACGATCGCCAACCTCGCGCAGGAGAGTCGCCAGCCCGAGGAGTTACCGAGGAGCCTGTTCACGGCGATCGGCACCGTGATCGCCGTTTACGTGCTGATCGCCGTCGTCGGCCTGTCGGCATTCCCGGTCGTGCACGGCCACAGCGCGCTCGGCGACGAGTGGAGGCGGGCGCCGCTGATGGGCATCGTCTCTGCCCTCTCACCTCATCTGCCGAGTGTTCTCGGCTCGGCGCTGCGCGTCTTTGTCGGGCTCAGCGGTGCGGCGATCCTCCTCCTGGCCGCGTCGACCGCGATCTCCGGCTTCTCGCGCCTGGCCCGCTCGCTCGGTGAGCACAGGATGCTGCCGGCGCCGTTCGGTCGTCTCTACCACCGCACGCTCGTTTCTCCGCAGGCGCTGGTGGCCGTGGTCGTTCTCGCGGGCGGGCTTTTGTTGGCGACCCAGTCGCTCGACCGCTCCGACCTGCAGGGGCAGGCGACCTTCCTGGCCAGCCTGTTCTCGTTCGGCGTGCTGATCGCGTTCAGCGCCGTCCAATTCGCCGTGATCCGCCTTCGTTACAGCCAGCCGAGCGCCTTCCGCCCCTACCGCGTACCGCTCTCGATCCGCGCCTTCGGCGGCGAGCTCCCGCTTCCGGCCCTGCTCGGCGCCCTGCTCACCACCTTCGTCTTCGTGCTGACCATGATCACCCACCCCGCCGCCCGCTACGGCGGCCCGATCTGGCTGGTCACCGGGCTCGCGGTCTTCGGCTTGGTCCGCCGGCAGCGCGGCACGGGCATGCTCGAACAGGTTGCCGGCGGCGAGCAGGAGCTGCCCGATGTGGGCTTTACCACCATCCTCGTGCCGATGAAGATGGGTGACATCGGGGAGGAGATGATGGCGACCGCGGTTCGGATCGCCCAGGAGCGCGGCGCATCGGTGATTGCGCTGAACGTGATTCAGGTGCCGCTCGAGCAGTCGCTCGACGCATCGCTCGAGCAGGAAGAGCAACGCGCGGCCGAGACCTTGGCCGAGGCGCGCGCCCTCGCCGAGGAGAACGACGTGGAGATGCGCGGTTACTCGGTGCGCACGCGTTCGATCGGCGCCGCGGTGGTCGAGCAGGCGCGCGAGGTCGGGGCCGACCTGATCGTGATCGGCTCGGGCGCGCGCTGGCGCCGTCACTCCCGTTTCTTCTCGCCGACGGTCGAGTACGTGCTGCGCAAGGCGCCGTGCGAGGTGATGATCGTCTCCTTCCCCGAGGACGCTTTCGACGCGCTGTCAGAGCCCGAGCCTGAGCAGGAGACGAGCCCGAGCGACTCGCCCTAGAAGTCGACGCGTCGATCAAAAGTCGACGTAGATGAACTGCGAGATGCCGCTGGAGAAGGCGACCGCGGCGGCCAGCAGCAGCGCCCAGGACAGGCCGATCGCGATATCGATCAGCAGGAGCTTCATGCGCGCGCTCGTGAGCCGCTTCACAGCAGCCTCTCCAGCATGTGCCAGAAACGGTCGTAGGGCATCACGAACAGGCCCCAGCCGAGCGTGACGACCGAAAAGGTCAGCACGCCGCCGGCTGCACCGCCCGTGTAGTGGAGGAGCTTCCCGGTGGCGCCACGCCCGAGCGCGGGCACGGCTGCGAGCAGGGGCTTTCGCCCGAGCTCGGTCCAGAGCCGGTGACCGACCAGGAGCAGGCCGTTGAAGGCGCCCCAGGCGGCGAAGTGCCAGGCGGCGCCGTGCCAGATCCCGACGATCGTGAACGCCGCCATCAGGTTCACGCAGGTCAGCGCCAGACCGCGCCGGTTGCCGCCGAGCGGGATGTAGATGTAGTCGATCACCCAGCGGGTGAGGGACATGTGCCAGTGGCGCCAGAAGCTACGGATGCTGGAGCGCAGATAGGGCCAGGCGAAGTTCTCGGGCACCGTGATCCCGAACAGCCGCGCCGAGCCGATCGCGATGTCGGAGTAGCCCGAGAAGTCGAAGTAGATGTGGAGCGAGTAGGCGACGAGCGCGCTGGCGATCTGGAACCTCGAGGCGTGGTCGAGGGCGCCGGTCGATCCGAGCGGCCCGAGCCAGAGCGCGAAGGTGTCTGCGAGCACCATCTTCTTGGCCAGCCCCACGACGATTCGCGTGATGCCGGCGCTCACGTCGCCCGAGTCGGCGCGGGCAACCCGAACCTGGGGCATGAACTGCTGGAAGCGCTTGATCGGCCCAGCGACCATGGTCGGCGCGAACATGGCGAAGGCGAGGAAGTCGCCGAGGCCGTGGCGCTCGATCGTGCCGCGACGGATGTCGACCACGTAGTGGATGAACTCGAAGGTGAAGAACGAGATCGCCAGGGGCACGGCGATGTCCTGGAAGGTCGGTAGCGAGCCGCCGTGCGAGCCGAGCGCCTGCCCGAGCACCGGGCCGAGCAGCCGCGAATACTTGAAGTAGGCCAGCGCGCCGATCGTTCCGGCGAGTCCGAGCGCGAACGCCGGTAGCGCGACTCGCGGCCGGCGCATCGCTCGCCCGAGCACGTACACGAGCAGCGCCTCGGTTAGGATCAGCGGCCAGAATCGCCCTGCGTAATACCCGTAGAAGGACATTCCGCAGACGAAGATGAGCCAGGGCCGCAGCCAGGCCGGCGCGAAGCGGAAGACGGTGACCGCCGCCGCCAGGGCGATGAAGTAGAGCGCCTCGCCGAAGATCATGGCCGTGCCCCCGTGGAGAGCTTCGGCGCGAGCGCCCGGTAGAGGCGGCGTGCGAATACGGCGCTGCCACGGTCGGTTGTGTGCGTCGCGTCGGCGAAGAGCGCCTGCGGCAACGCCTTGCCCGGCTGATTCCAGTCGATGAAGGTCAACCCGTGGCGCTCGACGACGTCCCGGATGATCGCGACGTTGGTCGAATAGAGGTGGCGATCGAACACTCCGAAGCTCTCGAGCGCGCCCGTGTTGAGCGGCGACATGAAGAGAACGGCGTTGACGTGGCGGCGCTCGAGCATCGCGCAGAGCAGGTCGAGCATGCGTAGCTCGGAGTCGCTCTTTCGCAGCCGGTAGTTTGCGAACTCGGCGTAGCGCTCGACGATCTCGGTTTGCCGGGCCGGGTCGAGCTGGTCGAACGGGACGTTCTTCGCCAGTGCGGGAGCGAGCGGCAGGCTCTTTGGCACGTCCCCGACCAGACTGCGCCAGCGGGCGTAGAGCTCGTCGCGGAGCGGGCGGCCGAATAGTTTTGTCGCCAGTTCGTCGTGCTCGCGGAAGAGCAGCCACTGCCGATCGAGGATCCGGTTGACGTCGCCGCTCAGGTTGAAGGGCGGCGTACGGTCGATCCCGAGCGCCTTACCGACCTGAGCGCCGACCGGATCGCCGAGGATCCGAGGCAGCTCCGAGAAGCGGGTCGGGCCGTCGCCGCGCGCCTTGGGATTGAAGGTGTGGTAGGTGAGCTGGATCCCGAGCAAATCGGAGCTCGGCGCGAGCCGGTCGGCGATGAAGTACTCGTCGGCGACCAGAGCGCCGTCGGCGCCGAGGTTGAAGACGCGCGCATCGGTGCCGGCCGCGCGCGCAGCGCTCGAGAAGGCGGCCGGATAGGTGTGATGCCGGTTGCTGTTCATCTCGCCCCAGGTGGGCGAGGCGCCGAGGAAGAGCACGCGCGGGCGCCGCGGGTCGCGCGATTGGCCCTCGATGTGGTTGACGAAGCCCGGAAGCGCCGACATCGACTGTGTCCGCGGCAGGCGCCAGTCGGAGTCGTAACTCTGGCCCGGTCGCAGATAGTCGGCGACACCGACGTCGATCAGCACAAGGGCGACGAACATCGTGACGAGGCGAACGATCAGACGGGACGGTGTGAGCCGTGTCGTCCCGGGCACGGACGCCACGCCGTCGTTCGCGCTCTCTCTCGTCACGGGATGTCTGTTTTCGACCGTAGGCTCTCGTGCCGAGTTGACCCTGGAACGCGGCCGAGACTAGCATCTCAGCGGCGAAGACTCGAATACCTCGCAACAGGGTAATCAACTCCGGTGCATAAAACGATGACCATGCGGCTGCGGTTCGGCTTTCCTCTGCTTGCGGCGGCGCTTTTGGCGCTGGCCGTGGTTTCGCTTGCGGCGGGAGCCGTGATCCGCGAGGGCGCCGGCGTCGGGAAGGCCCGGCTCGGCCAGGTCGACACCGCGGCTGCGGCGTCGCTCGGCAAGCACACCGGACTTCAGCGCGATCCCAACTACGGCAGCCGTGTCGTCTACGTGATCGGCTTCGGCAAGAAGAGCGGCGGTCGCTATCCGTTGGAGATGCTCAGTTCCGCAACCCACCGCATCTTCCAGTTCAGCTTCAACTCGTCGGCCTACGCGACCGCCAGGGGCATCAAGGTCGGCAGCAGCGAAGCGAAGCTAGTCGCCGCCTACTCCGGGATGAAGCGAATTCACACGCCAAAGTTCAACCACTACATCTGGGGCAGGCGGCCCTACACCGACTTCTGGGTTTTGAATAGCAGCCAACGTGTGTATCAGGTAATCGTGAGGTCGAAGTGATCCTTCGCTCGCGTCGTCTGGCCGCGCTGGGCATCGTGGCCGCGGCGGCAATGCTGCCGGGCGCCGCCCGGGCTACGGGCCCGCAGCTCACCGCGCCTGTCCAGGGCATCGATTGGGCGGCGGGCACGGTCACGGTCGCCGCTGAATACCCGGCAGGAACGAGCACGGTGGTCTTCTCGGCGAAGGGCGAACCGCTCGCCACGGTCGCCGTCGCGGGTCCAGCCGCGGCCGGGACGGTCAGCTCGGGTGTCCCGTATCGGTTGGCCAAGGCGACCGCTTTCGGCGCCGAGTTCCTCGATGCGCAGGGCGCCTCGCTCGGCGCCGCGACGCTAGAGCTGACGCCCGAGATGTACACCCCGCCGACTCCCAGGTTGAAGCTGGCGAGCGGAACCATCGTCGGGCCCTCGTTCAAGCTCGAAGCAGCCACCGGGCGAACGGCCACGAGCGCCGAGGTCACCGCGGCGCCGGAGCCGCTGGCCCGGCGGGTGGCCCTCTCGAGCGCGGCCGGCGGCCGGATCGAACTGAGCCGGATTCGGGTTCCCTACGGGATCGAGCAGCTCCGGTTGGTGGCCTCGAACGGTTTCGGGGCGTCCTTCGCTTCGGCACCTCGCACGGTGTTCAGCCTCGGCCCTCCGTCGCGGCTTCCGCATCGAGCCAGCTACGTCCTCGTCGACAAGCGCTCGATGACCCTCTACGACGTCCATCGGAACCTCGTCGCCAGGCACTTCGACATCGCGATCGGCACGCCGTCGACGCCGACGCCGGATGGATACTTCAAGATCGGGGCGCCGCAGAAGGCGTCGGGATCCTGGGGCGTGTTGCGCCGGCCGCTGTACCGGTTCTCGCGAGCCAAAACCTGGCCGACCGGCTTCTATATCCACGGAACGGATGCACCCTGGGACATCGGAACCTGGGCCAGTCACGGCTGCGTGCGGCTGTACAACTGGGCGATCAGGAGATTCGCGAAGACCGTCCCCAACGGTACCCTCGTGCTGATCCGCAGCTGATCGGGAATCGATCCGTAGCGCCGGTCTTTCGGTTAGGCTGAAACGTAATGAAGGCGATCATCATCGGCTGCGGGCGCACCGGATCATCGGTCGCGCGTCACCTGAACGACGCGGGCTGGGAGGTCGTGGTGATCGACGAGGACGAAGAGGCGCTGGCCAACCTCGAAGCGCGCTGGCCCGGGCGTTTCATCGTCGGGCACGGGCTGGACATCGACGTCCTGGTAGAGGGCGGCATCGGTGACGCCGACGCCGTCATCGTGTCCACCGACGGCGACAACACGAACATCGTCATCGGCCTGATCGCGCAGAGGCGGTTCCACGTCGAGCGGGTAGTGGTTCGCGTCCTCGATCCGGCCCGCGCGGCCTTCTTCGCCGAGCGCGGCCTGCACACCGTCTGCCCGACCTCGATCGCAATCGGCGCGCTCACCGAGGCCGCGCTGGTCACCGAGATGGTCTCGACCGAGGGCGGCAGCATCTGATGTACGTCTTGATCGCAGGCGGCGGCAAGGTCGGAGCGAACGTCACGCGATCGCTCCTGCGCCAGAACCACGAGGTCACGATCATCGAGCAGCGTCCCGACCGCTTCCGGGTGCTCGAGGAGGAGTTCGACTACCGCGTCCAGCGCGG
>Ga0209745_1001751_pt1 | contig 12716 bp, 13 predicted proteins | sample BarGraNGADG00312_FD_184495 | JGI IMG/M metagenome (GOLD analysis project Ga0209745, IMG submission 184495) | Arctic peat soil microbial communities from Barrow, Alaska - Barrow Graham LP Ref core NGADG0004-312 (SPAdes) (version 2) | ecosystem: Environmental > Terrestrial > Soil > Wetlands > Peat... | reverse complement strand
GGTGAAGGAGTTGACCCAGCAGGCGCTGGATGCGGGTGATGGTCCGCAGTCCCTACTGGACGAGGCGCTGATCCCGGCGATGGACGTGGTGGGCGAGAAGTTCTCCAACCGGGAGTTCTTCATCCCGGAGATGCTGATCGCGGCCCGGGCGATGCAGGCGGGCCTGGGGCTGATCAAGCCGCTGCTCACAGCCGGAGAGAGCCGGTCCAAGGGCAAGGTGGTGATCGGGACCGTCAAGGGAGACCTGCACGACATCGGCAAGAACCTGGTGGGGATGATGCTGCAGGGCGCCGGCTTCGAGGTGGTGGACCTTGGGGCGGACGTGAAGCCCGCGAAGTTCGTGGAGGCGGTGCAGGCCCAGAAGCCGGACTTCATCATGATGAGCGCGCTGCTGACGACGACGATGCTGAGCATGAAGGACACGATGGCGGCGCTGAAGGAAGCGGGGCTGCGCGACGGGGTGAAGGTAGGTGTAGGTGGGGCGCCCGTGACGCAGCGCTTTGCCGACGAGATAGGTGCCGACTTCTACGCGCCGGACGCCACGGGTGCCGTCGGCAAGGCCAAGGAGTTCGTGGCGGCGTAGATCGGGCCGGGGAGCGCGGGCGTCTCACCCGCGAGTTGACGGCGGCTTGACGCTGTCCGCAGCGGCTTGACGCCGCACTCCACAAGGGGCATCTCGCCCGCCACCCTCCCGTGGGGACGGGCCACCAGTTGAATGGGTTGTGACGGGACACACTGATTACTGATTGATGAGGGAAGAACCGGTCTTCGGAGTACCCAACTCGTACCATCGATGTGTCCCGTCTTGCCACGGTACCCGCCCTTCAGCTGTTCCTGTTCCCTTCTCTCTGGAAGGGAGCGAGCGTCCTCGGCAGTAGTAGAAGGAGATGAAAATGCGTGCGCTTAGGTTTGACCTGGGGATACTCCGGACCTCGACCAAGCTTCCACGACTTCGACTCATCGCCCTCCTGATCGGCACTGTAACACTATTCCTCCTGGCCGCCTGTGGCGGACAGCCGGCTGCAGCCCCGGCGGCTACAAAGGCCCCTGAGGCTCCCAAGTCGGCCGAGGCGACCAAGCCAGCTGCCCCAGCGGCAGCTGCCACAACCGCACCTGGCACTCAGCCCGCGGCTTCCGCCGCTCCCGCTGCCAAAGGCGCCAAGACGGTAATGAAGATCGGGCACGTTCTCACCGAGCAGGACAACGTACACGCGGCACTGCTGAGATTCAAGGACTCCGTAGAGAAGAAGAGCAATGGCCAGGTTGAGGTTCAGATCTACCCCAACTCCTCTCTTGGCAGCCTCAGGGTCACCTTTGAGAGCATGCAGCTAGGAAACCTGGAGGCCTCCGTTCAGGATGGCGCGACTCCCGGCACAGCGGCACCGCTCTACGCCCTTCCTGAACTGCCCTACCTGTTCAAAGACCTGAACCATGTGCACAAGGTCCTGGACGGTCCTATCGGGGCCGAGATGTACAAGCAGTTGCAGGACAAGGCCGGAATACGGACCCTTGCCAACTACGACACCACCTTCCGAAAGATCTTCACTAAGACGAAGCCCATCAACAGCCTTGCAGACATGAAGGGCTTGAAGATCCGCATCCCCGAGGCCCCGTACTACGTTCGCGCCATGCAACTGCTGGGGGCGAACCCGACGCCGGTTGCGTGGGGCGAGCTGTACACCGCTCTGCAAACTGGAGTGGTGGAAGGCTTTGAGAATAAGGCCGAGGCGGCCTTCAATGCCAAGCTGCACGAACAGACCAAGTTCGCGGCGTACACCGGCCACATCTTCGTCATGAATCCGCTCCTGGTAAACGAGAAGTGGCTAAGCGGATTGCCCGCTGATATCCAGAAGATAATTGTGGATGCGGCAGCCGAGAGCCAGGCCTGGCAGCGGGACTACGCCCCGACCAGCGAGAAGACCTTCGAGCAGAAGATGAAGGATGCCGGAGTCACCTGGAGCAGCCCCGATGTCGCTCCGTTCCGGCAGGCCGTGCAGCCCTTCTACAAAGAAGTCGGCGACAAGATCAACGTCAACGACTTCATCAAGAAGATCCAAGACGCCTCATAGGGGACGGCAAACCACGATAGGCTGCCAAGATAACTAGCGGGCGGGATTTCCCGCCCGCGTATCTCCAGGGGGCGGATATGGCCAACTCTTTCTGGCGCATCTATGAAACCGCTGTGAACAGCGTGGCGGTGCTACTGTTCACTACCATGATTGTCGTGACATCCCTGGGTGTGTTCTTCCGATACGTCCTCAACTCACCTTTGCCCTGGACCGAGGAGTCAGACCGTTATCTGTTCATCTGGCTTACCTTCATAGGGGCATCCATCACCATGCGATACCGGGCCCATATTGCAGTGGACGTGCTGGTCCGTTACCTCAGCCCGTCAGTGCGAAACTCGTTCGCTCTAGCTGCTCATCTGTTCGTATTGGTTTTCCTGGGCGTCCTCATATACGCCTGCGTTCCGGTACTGGAGGTAACCAGTAGGACTCGTACAGCCGCTACCGATATCCCCACAAGCTGGGTGTATCTTGCGGTACCCGTCGGCTGCTCGCTCATCGGCATCGAGACCCTGAGAATGATGGCCGCTACCTGGCGAAAGGTGCGTGAGGGAGAAGCAATATGATCACCGCCCTTGTTGTCGCTTTCGTGGCGTTGCTACTGATGGCCACGCCGGTGTCTTTCTCCATGGGGTTGGCGGCGATCGTTGCCTTAGTCCAGGGCGGCAAGCCGCTGAACACTATGGTCACTCAGATGGTCTCCGGAATGGACTCCTTCCCCCTGATGGCGATACCGTTTTTCATCCTGGCTGGTGAGCTAATGGAGAGGGGGGGGATCTCAGAGAAGCTGGTGAATCTGGCCAAGGCGCTGGTGGGCCACATCCAGGGTGGGCTGGGAATGGTGGTGATTCTTGGGGAATACCTCTTCTCGGGAATCTCGGGATCCACGACAGCGGATATCTCGGCTATCGGATCGCTCCTGATCCCTCCCATGGAGAGGGCGGGCTACAGCAAGGGCCAAGCCGTCGCGATCGTGAGTTCCGCCACTGCGATGGGTATCCTGGTTCCTCCCTGCATCTTCATGATCGTCCTGGCCAGCATGACCAGCCAGTCAATCGGGGCGATGTTCGTCGCCGGGTTCGTTCCCGCAATCGTGATGGCTATTGGCCTCGTCGCATTCATCTACTGGCAGGCCGGGAAGCTGAAGATCCCTAAAGAGCCGAGAGCCACCAAGCGGGAACTCCTCAGGGCAATCGGAGACGGTGTCATCGCCATGATAATGCCGGGAATCATCTTTGGCTCAATCTTCGGTGGGATCACCACGGTTACGGAAGCTGCGGTGGTGGCCGTCATCTACGCCACTTTTGTGGGGGTAGTAGTCTATCGACAGATACCGCTGGCGAAGCTCCCCAGTATTGTGCTGGCCAGTACCGTAAACACCGCTATGGTGATGTTCCTGGTGGGCGCGGCCACTGTCTTCTCGTGGGTTCTGACTACCCAACGGGTGCCACAGACTGTCGCCGAAATCCTGACCTCTATCGCCCCTTCACCATGGCTTTTCCTCGCATTGAGCAACATCATATTCATAGTCTTCGGGGCGATACTGGAAGGACTGCCGGCGATGATCGTTTTTGTGCCGGTGATGTACCCCATCGCCCTTCAGTTCGGGATAGACCCCCTTCACTACGGCATTCTGATCATCGCCTCCATCGGATTGGGGGTCTTCATGCCGCCCATTGGGGTCGGGCTCTTCGTCGCCTGCGCGATCGCCAAAATGAACATAGTCGATTCGGCAAAACACATGGCTCCCTACCTGTTGATCCTGTTCGTGGGGTTGATGGTCATTACCTATGTGCCCTGGTTCACCCTGGTGCTGCCCAGGACGTTTCTCAAGTAGAACAAAACAGAATTGGAGCGGGGGCTTCAGCCGGACTGCAGGGGCCGGGCGACGCTCTCTCCAAGACTGTGAAGTCTACTCGCCTATCGGATAGCCCCCGAACTCGTAGGCGGCATCCAGCATGGCCGCCACGTTGGCCGGCGGCACCTCTGGCTGGATGTTATGGACGGAGCAGACAACGTAGCCCCCGCCGGGCGCCATGTCCCGGATCCGCCTCTTCACCTCCTCCTTCACATCCTCGGGGGTGCCGTGGGGAAGAACGGTCTGTGTGTCGATGCCGCCCCAGAAGGTGAGCTTGTCTCCGAAATCAGCCTTCAGCTTCGCCGTATCGTCCATTCCTGCAGCAGACACCTGGATAGGGTTGAGGCAATCCGCCCCGACCTCCACCAAATCTCTTAAGAACGGGTAGATTGCTCCGTCGCAGTGCTGAAACAGCTTGGCATCCGTGCGCGCCCTGAAGAAATCGTAAGTGCGCTTCATCCGCGGCTTGACCAGAGAGCGGTACACCTTGGGAGACACTATTGTGCGATCGATCATTCCCAGGTCGTCACTGCTCACCACCACCACATCGACGTACTCGCTGATCTGGTCCAGCGCTAGTTCTGCCATTCTAAGCCGACCGTCGAGATATCGATCCATCAGCGCCTCGGCAAACTCCACGTCGGCCACCAGGTCCATGAAGAAGTTCTCCCATCCGCGCAGCTCGAAGCATCTGTTGAAAAAGGAGCAGTTGAGCATCGCCACCACGGCATAGTCGGTTTCCTCGTGAAGCCGGCGGGCGGTTTCGCGCATGCCGCGGTACCGGCCTGGATCCTCGGGATCGGGCCAGGGGTGGTTCTCGATAGCGGAGAGAGTCGCTTCCTGGGCAAACGGGGGGCCAGTGAGATCGTAGTAGTACCCCCCGATCGGCATCGTGCGGATCACTCCATACTCGTCCATGTAGCTGCGTTCGTCTATGACCTTATCCGTCCAGTTGTCGGGTGCTCCGTACTCCATCCGCCGGAAGTCAACTCTGAAGCGGCGCAGGACGTCCTCATCCACCCATGCCTCTTGGGCAAACTTGTGCTGGATCCGGATGGGCAGCTCTGGCAGGCCCAGATATTGTCGCAGGTTGCGATAGGCGATAGAGGTAATACCGTCGCCAATTGCTTGGCCTAGATCGATCGGTACTCTATCGGGCTCTTTGTGATTGAGGGCCGCCTTCACCCTTTCGCGCGGTTTCATTTCTGCCTTCACACAAGTAACCTCCCACCAGATACGGTATCTCCCGATTGCTTGTCCAGATCTCTACTTGGTTTCCTCGACGGTGGACGAATTGTGGGCATAGTAGGACAACTGCCTCTCGTGCACAATAACGTGTGAGGTGCTGTGCGAGGTGCGAGGCCGCTCCAAGAGTTGGCTGCGAAACACCAGAATCTTCTTGACACGGCCGCGGCGCAGGCGTATAACGTGGTCATTGACGGCGAATATATCAGATATCGTGCGCGGCACATGGCGTATTAGTTTACCAATTGGCGAATCCTGCGAACTCGGTAGAGGCGTTCCCAATGGAGAAGCCGGCGCTGCTGGGCAACTACCCCGATCTCGGTGAGAAGGTGTACGAGGCCGTCCGCGACCAGATCGTTACTTGTGAGCTGGCGCCGGGCAGCTCTCTCCCCGTCGTGGATCTCGCTCGCCAGTTTGGCGTCAGCCTCACCCCCGTGAGGGACGCGCTGAACCGGCTGGCCGCCGAGGGGCTGGTGGAGGATGTCGCCCGCAAGGGCTACTTCGTCGCCAGGCTGGACCCCGAGGAGATCGCCGATCTGCTGGACGCTCGCCGGCTCATAGAGCTGGCCGCTGTCGAAGAAGGGATCGACCGGGTTGAGCCGGATCAGCTGGCCGAGATGCGTCGTCTGTTCATCGAGATGCGGCAGCTTTTCGACGACGAGGGAAACTGTCTCGACTACGCCGAGTTCAGCAAGCGCGACTCCCTGTTCCATCAGTTGGTGGTGAGCACCGCCGGGAATCGCCGGCTTCTTCACATCTACCGCAGTCTCAGCGTGCACCTGCACATCTTCAGAACCAATCTTGCCGCCCAGGGTGGGTATCGTCGCAGCCTCGCCAGCGTACGAGAGCACGAGGCCATCCTGGTCGCCTTCGAGGCCCGCAACCTGCCGGCGCTCAAGGCTGCACTTAGCGACCACGTTCGGGGCGTCGTGGCGGAGTTTGCAGCCGGCAAGCTTGGCGATCCACGGTAGTCTACAACTCTATAGCGGGCGTGTTTCCTTGCAGGTCCTGAGTGCCACCTTCTCGCCCGGGAGGGTCCGGCGGTGGCGCCACATAGTGACTTGATTGTAGTTTTCCACTGCTAGTGTTCGAGTAAGGGAGGAACAACGTGGCTCCAAAGGCAAAGACTGGGCACCGGATCGCGGTGAACCACGACTACTGCACGGGCTGCGGCAACTGCGTGGCGTTTTGCCCAACGCATGTGCTGGCGAAGGACACCAAGCTGAACAAGCGCGGCGTCCACGCACCGGTGGTGGTGGCCATTGAGCAGTGCACCGGCTGCAGGCTGTGCGAGATGTACTGCGGCAACTTCGCCATCGCCGTGGGCGACCTGCCGAGTGCAGTCGAGGAAGGTGTTGTCTGATGGCTAAGAATCCTAGGCTTCTGAGCGGTGTGCACCTGATGCAGGGACAGCAGGCCTGCGCCGAGGGCGCCCTGGCCGCTGGCTGCGACCTATTCGCGGGCTACCCCATCAGCCCGGCGACCGAGATCGCCGAGGCGATGGCTCGCCGCATGCCCCAGGCCGGCGGCATCTACCTGCAGGGAGCGGACGAGCTGGACTCCCTCACCATCGTTATCGGCTCCGTTTGGGGCGGCTACAAGTCCATGACCGCCACCTCCGGCAACGGCATCTGCCTGATGCAGGAGAACATCGGCTACGCGGCCATGACCGAAACCCCCTGCGTGATCGTCGATATGATGCGGGCTGGGCCCGGCACCGGTATCGCCACCAAGAGCGCCCAGGGCGACATCTACCAGGTGCGCTACGGCAGCAACGGCGACTACTCCATCATCGCCATGGCTCCTGAGTCCCCGCAGGAGATGTTCGACCTCACCGTGGAGGCCTTCAATCTCTCCGAGCAGTACCGGACGCCGGTCTTCGTCCTGGGCGACGAGATCCTCTCCAACCTCCGAGAGCGCGTCGTCATTCCTGACGAGGTGAAGGTTGCCCCGAGGTTCAAGCCCACCGAGAAGCCGGCCGAGGGCTACAAGACCTGGGCAGTCCCGGCGGGCAAGGATTTCAGCCCGCTGCCGGCCTTCGGCCAGGGATACCATCTCGCGGTCTCGAGCTTCGCTCGCACGCCGGACGGCTCCCCTTCCCAGGCCTACAGCGTCCAGAAGGAGCTCTCCAGCCGGCTCTGGAACAAGATAGAGGCTCACGCGGACGAGTTGACCCGCGTCGAGGACGCCTATCTGGATGACGCCGAAGTGCTGGTCATTGGCTTCGGCTCCGTGGCTCGCTCCGTCAAGGCTGGCGTCCGCCAGGCTCGGGCCGAGGGGCTGAAGGTCGGCTACAGCCGGCTGATCGGCATCTGGCCTTTCCCGGACAACTACATCGCTCGCATCGGCAAGAACGTCAAGAAGGTGATCGTCGCCGAGATGAACATGGGCAAGGTATCCCGCGAGGTCCAGCGCTGCCTGGGCAGGGACACCGAAGTGATCCTGTCCTCCAAGCCCGGTGTTCTCATGCACACGCCGGCGGAGATCATGGACGAGATAAGGAAGGTGATCTAAGTGGCAGATGCACCTGTGATCGCAACTGCAGACCCCGAGGTGCTCGAGCACCCGGCCATGAAATACTTCCGCTTTGGCGCCGGAGGCAACCCCCACATCTGGTGCGAGGGCTGCGGCATCGGCCAGATCTGGTACTACACCGCCATGGCTATCGACGAGCTGGGGCTCGACCCCAACAGCGTGGTGTGGGTCGGCGGTAGCGGATGCACCGGCCGGATGTGCACCTACTGGAAGTACGACTATATGCATACCCTGCACGGCCGGCCGCTGGGATTCGCCACCGGCATCAAGCTGGCGAACCCGGACCTGAACGTGATCTGCCACATGGGCGACGGCGAGACCTCCGCAATCGGTGGCAACCACCTGATCCAGACGGCACGGCGGAACGCCAACGTGACGGCAATCTGCGTCAACAACTTCACCTATGGCATGACCGGCGGCCAGTACTCCCCCACCACCCCCATCGGGTCCTTCTCCGCGACGTCCCGCTACGGCCTGGTGGAGGACGGCTTCGACCTGTGTGAGTTGGTAGCGGCGGCGGGTGCAACCTACGTGGCCCGGACCACCACCACCAACCCGAGGCCCTGCATCAACATGATCAAGAAGGCAATCACGAAGAAGGGCTTCAGCTTCCTTGAGATCATCTCCCAGTGCCCCACCTACTATGGCCGCTCCAACAAGCTGGGAAACCACCTGGAAATGATGGAGTGGATGAAGAAGACCTTCATCCGCAAGGAGCAGTTCGACAAGATGACCGCCGAGGAGCAGGCAGGCAAGAAGCCCTGGGGCGAGTTTGTGGACACCGAGCGCCCCGAGGTTGTCGAGGGGCTGCACAACCTGGCCAAGGCCCAGCTGGAGGCTTACCGTGGCTAACAGGAAAGAGATCAGAATCAGCGGCTTCGGCGGCCAGGGTATCGTGCTGGCCGGTGTTATCCTGGCGCGTGCCGCCGCCATCTACAACGACACCGAGGCGACCCAGTCCGAGTCCCATGGCGCCGAGTCCCGAGGTGGCGCCTGCCTTTCCGACGTGGTGATCTCTGACGAGCGGGTGGACTACCCGATGTGCCTGGCCCCGGAGATCCTGGTTTCCATGTCCCCGGAGGCCGCGATTCGCTACGTTCCGACGATTGAGGCCGGTGGACTGTTCATCATCGACGAGGACCTGGTTCCCGATCCGCCGGCAGGCACCTACTCCAAGCTGCTGAAGATCCCCGCCACCCGAGTTGCAGAGGCGAGCTTCAAGCGGGTTATGGCCAACGTGGTCATGTTGGGTGCCGTCATAGGCATCGACCCTCTTGTCAAGAGAGAGTCTATCGAGAAGGCCGTTCTGGCAAGCGTCCCCAAGGGCACCGAGGGTATGAACATCGCTGCGCTTCGCAAGGGGTTCGAGCTGGGCGAGGCCGCGGCTAAGGCGTAGCGGGTCCGCCTCTCCCAGAGCGAGAGGGGGTCATACGACATAGTTGATCGATCAGGATAGGGGCGGATCCGCCCCTATCCTATTGGAGGAGGCCGATGAGGCTAAAGGAATTCGAAAGCAAGCGTATTCTGCAGAGCATGGGCGTGTCGCTTCCCAAGGGCAAGCTGGTTAGTACCCCGGCCGAGGCTCGGCAGGCTGCTCAGGAGATCGGCGCCCCGGTGGTTCTGAAGGTACAGATCCTGGCCACGGGCCGCGGCAAGGCAGGCGGCGTCAAGTTTGCCGACACGCCGGAGCAGGCCGAGCAGGTCGCCGGCCAGATGATCGGCATGCAGATCAAGGGTTACGTTGTTGAGCAGCTTCTGGTTGAAGAGAAGCTGGATATCGCCCAGGAGCTCTACCTGGCCGCGACCTTCGAGGAAGCCACCAAGGGCCGGCTGATGATGGCCAGCGATGCCGGCGGCATGGACATCAACGAGGTTGCCGAGAAGGACCCCACCCGCATCAATCGGGTGCACATGGATTCTTGGATCGATATGCATCCCTTCCAGGCGAAAGAGCTTGCCTATGGGCTGGGCCTCTCTGGCAAGGTCAACTCCGCCGCCCAATCACTTTTCCTGAAGCTGTGGGCCACGTTTGTTAGTTTTGATGCAATCCTGGCTGAGATCAACCCCGTCGTTGTGACCAAGGACGGTCGAGTCGTTGCCGCAGATGCCCACATCGAGATCGAGGGCGACTCCATGTTCCGGCAGAAGGACAGGCTGGCTGCCCTTGGGATCCTCGATCGCGACGACAACGCCAAGCCCCCGACGGAGTTCGAAGTTGAAGCCCTCAAGATAGACAAGGCGGACTACCGGGGCGTGGCCGGCCGAGTGGTCGAATTCCCCGGCTCCCTGGGACTGATGATCGGTGCAGGCGGAGGGAGCCTCACCCTGTTCGATGCCATCCTTCGCAACGGCGGCAAGCCGGCTAACTATTGTGAAGTCGGTGGCAACCCGCCGGTCAGCAAGGTGTACCGGCTGTGCAAGCTGATCCTCCAGAAGCCCGGGGTCAAGGGGCTGGCCGTAATGACCAACGTCTTCAGTAACTCCCGGGTGGACACCCTGGCGAGGGGCATGATCAAGGCGATGCTGGAGCTGGGGATCGACCCGGCTACCTACCCCATCACCTTCCGGTCTGCGGGGGCCTTCGAAGAGGATGCCTACGCCATTCTTCGGAAGTACGGCGTGAAGTACCTCGGACGCGACGTCAACATCGAGGATGCGGCCAAAGCCGCCGTTAGCATGATGGAAGGGCTGTAGGGGAGGCGAGCGATGGCAATTCTAGTCGACGAAAACACCAAGGTAGTGGTCCAGGGGATCACCGGCCGGGAGGCCACCACCTTCACCCTGAGCATGCTTGAGTACGGGACGCCGGTGCTGGCCGGGGTTACCCCCGGCAAGGGCGGCCAGAACGTGTACGGGGTGCCGGTGTACAACACGGTCAAGGAGGCCTTGGCCAAGCATCCGGCGATCAACACATCCATCGTATCGGTCCCGCCGCCGCTTACCAAGGATGCGGTCATGGAGGCGGTGGACGCGGGCATCAAGTTCATAAGCGTCTTCACGGAGCGAGTGCCGCGCATAGACGTATGTCAGATGATCGAGTACGCGAAGATGCACGGCACCCGGATCGTGGGGCCCAACTCCCTTGGCATGTGCTCCCCCGAAAGGGGCAAGCTGGGCGCCATCGGAGGCCCGGCCGAGGAGTTCAAGAAGGCGTACAAGAAGGGCCCGGTGGCGATCCTGTCCCGCTCCGGCGGCATGCTCACCGAGACGGCCAGCCTGCTCACGATCAACGGTATCGGCATGAGCACGGCTATCAACATCGGTGGCGACCCGGTTATCGGATCTACCTTCATGGAGCTGCTGCCGCTGCTGGAAGAGGATTCCGAGACCAAGGTCGTGGTGCTGTTCTGCGAGCCGGGCACCTCGTCCGAGGAGCGGATGGCAACATGGGTCAAGGAGCACCATTTCTCCAAGCCGATCGTGGCTTTCGTTACCGGTAGCTTTGTGGATAACATGCCCGGCATGCACTTTGGGCATGCGGCGGTTATCGTGGAGGGCAACAGCGGCTCGGCGCGAGGCAAGCGAGCGGCGATGAGGGAAGCGGGGATCGTCGTGGTGGAGACCCACGACCAGATCGCGCCGGCCGTCAAGAAGGCGCTGGCGGGAGTGATGTAGCTGATAGCTGCTCGAAAGGTGTAATGAAATGGGCCTGTTCATAGAGTTGAAGATAGATCAGTCCAAGTTCGCAACCCTGGCGGAGAGGCAGAAGACCGCGGGGCTGTGCCCAGTGGATGCCTTTGTCGCCGATGAGGCTGGGCTGCGACCGCACCCGGAGAACGAGGACGAGTGCACTTTCTGTAATCTATGCCTGCAGCAGTCTCCTGCCGGCTCGATCGAGGTGGTGAAGAGCTACCAGGATTTCCTGCCAAAGCGATAGCCCGAACCAAGAGATAGTTCAAGACTCTTCGAGCTTGCTGATTCTACCAGCCGAAGGTGAGTCGGTCGATGAGGCGTTGTGGTAGGCCGGACTGCTTCATTCGCTGCTGGGTCAACTGGATGGGGTAGTCCACCCGCTGCCACCCGAGGATGCGGGTGTCGCTGTCGTACAGGGCGTAGGCCGCACGCGGATCGCCGTCTCGCGGCTGTCCAACCCCACCTGGATTGGCGATGACGGGGTGTGGCCCAATCTCCACCCGATCGCCCGGCCCGGGAACCCGGCCCTGCACCCCGCTGTCTTCCAGGGTGAACAGCACCGGCACGTGGGTGTGGCCAACCAGGCATGCCGGTGTGTCGAACTGCTGGAAGTTGGGCGCCGCTCGATCTTCGCTCGTGATGTATTCCCAGGCCGGCGAGCGGGGGCTGCCGTGGACAAAGGTGAAGGGCTCGGCGACAAGTCGGTCCGGCAGCCCCAGAAGGTAATTGCGGGATCTCTCCGTGAGGGTGGCGGCGGTCCAATCGGCGGCGAAGGCGGCGTGGGGGTTGAATTCCTCCGTGTCCAGCAGTCCGACGGCGGCCATGTCGTGGTTGCCGAGGATGCACAGGTGGTTCTGGCGACGGAGTAGCTCGATGCACTCGTTGGGGTCGGGGCCATAGCCGACGAGGTCGCCCAGGCACCAGAGGGCATCCACGTGGCCCATATCGTTCAGAACGGCCTCAAAGGCGGCCAGGTTGGCATGGACATCGGCGACTATTCCGTAGCGCACTCTAGTTGACCCTCCAGCGGGCACCGACTATAGCACAGCGGTCTGGCCTCTTCAACGCGAAACCGACCATCCGCCCATTTCATACGCTCGATGTCAGATGATGAAAGCGACTCCAACGCTTCATTGCCTTGCGGGTCGACAGTGCCACTCCAGATTACCCATCTGAATAAGGGATCATTGTGTGGTACGATTTGGACGAGGGTGAGGGATCTGACCGGGGTGGCGGAACGGCAGACGCGGCGGACTTAAAATCCGCTTCTCGCAAGAGAGTAGGGGTTCGAGTCCCCTCCCCGGTACCAATCATGGCCAGGTGTGTTCGACAAGCTAAATGCCGTTGAAGCACAATCTCGCGGGCAGGTGGAAAGCCGA
>Ga0209745_1001750_pt1 | contig 12726 bp, 13 predicted proteins | sample BarGraNGADG00312_FD_184495 | JGI IMG/M metagenome (GOLD analysis project Ga0209745, IMG submission 184495) | Arctic peat soil microbial communities from Barrow, Alaska - Barrow Graham LP Ref core NGADG0004-312 (SPAdes) (version 2) | ecosystem: Environmental > Terrestrial > Soil > Wetlands > Peat... | reverse complement strand
CGGCGCGGACCGGCAGTTTTCCTGCCTTCCACCAGTTCCATGCTGTCTTGTAGCCAATGCCCTGTTGGCGCGCCCAATCGGATAGTTTCACAGCGGTAGCATAGCATATTATGCCACATTATTCTATATATTCCTCAACTGCTATGAGCCCTCTCGCCCGCGGCGATGAGCGAAGACGCGGTCGCGCTCATGAGCTCCTCTTCCATTCCATCAGGCATGTCGCTCGCGAGCGCCATCGCGTCCGAGCTGATGAGCACGACGGCCTGGACGCCGTTGCTGTCCGACCTCAGTTCCTTGAGCGTCTCCAGCATCTGTTGTTCTCGGCTACCTGCCACTATTCCCCCTGACCTCAAGCGCAAAACCCGTAACCCTACTATCGGAAAGAAAACCCGCGATAATGAGCGGGATAGCTCATATTATGCGGCTAATGGAGCGCGTTGGATAGACTTCCGGCTGTCCGTCGGCGGCCGGCGGCGCCCCCGAGATAGTGATGGCCGCCGAGCGGCAGAACTCCACGCAGGTGAAGCAGCAGATGCAGCCCTCCTGCCGGGCGACCTCGATGAGCCCGGTCTCGGCAAGGACCAGCACCGGCAGCTCGACGCCGGTTCCGCTCTGCGGGCAGAGGGCTACACAATCGCCGCATGCCACGCAGCGCTGGCTCGCCACATGTATATCAGGCACGAGTCCCTCCTTTTAGTGCTAGTGCGTGCCGCAGGGCACGCAGGGGTTGAAAGACCTGACCGCGAGCTGGAGCCTTGCGGTGGCGGCTTCGCTGATGTCGATGCCGCTCACGCTCCGGGCCGCGACGCTGGTAAGGTGCTTGTTCATCGTCCTGTAACTGAACTGCAAGGGGCTCATTACGCGGTAGTCCGCGACGGCGCCGCCCGCGCCCAGTTCGACCTGGTGCGCCAGGGTACCACGGGGCGAATCGAGCACGGCGTGACCGGTGCCCGCGGCCGGCTGGAGCTTTGTCCAGCACTCCGGGCCTCCATCAGAGGCGGCCTGAAGCAGCCGCGTCGCTTTCTCCCAGCCCCACACCGCCTCGAGGGCGAGCGACATGAGGAAGAAGAACTCGCTGTCCAGCGGATGCTCCCACTGTTCCAGCAGGCGCCCGCGCTCCAGGTGGGCGAGCGGCGTGTCCTGTCCGAACCCCATGTTGACGCGCGCGAGCGGACCCACCATCTGGCAATCAAGCCCGTCCACCCGCAGCGGCTTCAGGAAAGACCAGTCGGTCTCCTCTGCTTCGATCGCGGACAGGAATTCGGCGGGACTCATCGTGACCGGCTCACCCCCGGAAAAAGGAGCCGCGGAGATGCCGCTGCCGATGAGGGCCGCAAGACCGTCAGTGACCGAGCACAGGTAATGCCCGGGAAGCGGTGTGCCGGTCTCCATCATCCGGGACTCCCGGCGCGTCAGCATCTCGGCCAGGCGGACCGTCTCACGCAGGTCGTCCTCGCACGAGGCGAGCAAGGCGGAGGCCGCCTCGACCGCGGAGGGGGCCGGCAGGCGCGAGACTCCTCCGGGCAACACCACCGGGACGCGGAAGCGGTTGCCGGCGAGGATGCGGATAGCCTCGTCGATAGAGGCCATCGCGCGCGACAGCCGGCTCACCGATTCCTGGTCGACCATGTAGATCCCGGTGACGTTCTTGACCGCCGCGTCCGACATGGGCAGCGCGAAGTCCGGGAGCGCGCAGTAAGTGATCGTGGCCAGGTGCGTCGATGCCAGCAGCAGCCAGCACAGGAGCTCGCGCAACGACGCCGCGGCCGGTGGCACCTCGGCGCCGCAGGCCGACTCCACCGCCATGCAGGACGCCAGCCGATGGAACGGCCCGCAGACACCACACGCGGCGGAGAGGACCGCCGGGACGCGAAGCGGGCTCATCCCCAGGGTCATCTTCTCGATGCCGCGGTAGTCCAGCGCCCTGAACCGGGCCTCCTGGACCTTGTGGTGCGGGTCGAAGAGCACCTCGATATCCGCGCGACCCTGGATGCGCGTGACCGGATATATCCTGACCCTCTGCCCGGTCAACTCGTCGCCCGAGACGCTCATCTCATCCACGTGGAACCTTGCCTCTCACCTTGAACATCGCCACCGGGTCGCGGGCGGTATAGGAGTATATGACGTCCAGCATAGCGTCGAGCTGCGCGGCGACCTTTTCACGGCGCCCTCCCGTGGTGCGCGTCACGAAGGAGACCATATCCGAGTAGAGCGAGTGCAGCTGCGAGGAGAGGATCGCGTCGGAGGGGCCCCGGCATCCGGCGCAGACGACCCCGGCCGACGGACAGGAGGCCTCGCAGCCGCCGCGGGTGACCGGGCCGGCGCACAGCAGCCCCTGGTTCAGCAGGCAAGCGTCATCGCTTACCGCAGGGCCGGTGCGCAGAGAGACCGCCCTGGCCGGACCCTTGCGGATGACCCGCCGATCGCAGTCGGAGCAGACCGTGGTGTCGTAGCGCTCCGGCGGCGTGCCCTCCAGCACCGCTTTGACAGTCTCGAAGAGTATCGGTGTGGGGGGCGGGCAGCCGGGCACGTAGAGCTCGATGCTCATGAACTGGTCCAGCGGCTCCGCCTCGCCGAAGACGCGGGGAAGCACGTCATCGTCCTCGCCCTGCTCGAGCTCCAGGCGGCGAAGGCCGGCGACCCCGCCGTACACGGCACAGGTGCCGACGGCGATTATCTTCCTGCTGGTCCGCGCGACCTCCTCGGCGAGCCTGCGCTCCTCGGAGTTCCGCACGCAGCCGCTTACCAGGACGACGTCCGACGGCGTGAGCGTCCGCCTGTCCACCAGCAGGCTGGAGAAACCGATGTCGTGCTCGCTCAGCAGGGCGACCAGCGGCTCGCCGGCCGCGAGGAGCGAAGCCTCACAGCCGCCGCAGGCGCCGAGGGCCACTGAAGATATATACATCAGACCCTCATCTCCACCAGTATCTTGCAGGCCCGGGGGCCGCAGTGGGCGATCTTCATGTCGACGCGCGTTCCCAGCGAACTGTCCATCGACCCTGCCATGTACCCGTGCACGGCCTGGCAGAGCAGCCCGCCGGGGTTGGAGCCGACGGTCCGCCCCAGGCTCATCAGCGGGCATCGCTGAAACACTATCCAGGTCGAGCGGCGCCCGTCGGACTCCATCCAGGTATCCTCCTGGCCGGGGTCCATCCAGCGCTCGAAGCGCCAGACCTCCTCGCCCTCGGGCAGCGCGGTGCGCAGGGCTTCATCGAAGTCGTCGGTCCTGGCCAGCGCCTGGCACTGCGAGCAGCCTGCGTCGCGCCCTGACTGGTACATCATCGCGGGGGCGCCTTTGCCCAGCACTCCCTCGGCCGCGGCGTCCAGGATGAACGCCAGGCGCATCAGAGTCTTCAGTTCAGCCTCGTATCTCGAGGCTTCCATCTGGGCCATCAAACCCTCCGGATCATTGCTTCTTGTTCTGCTCGTCCTTCCAGCGCTGGAACTGAGCGTAATCGGCCGTGAAGCTGCTGTGGCCGTCCGCGCTTGTCAGCAGGAAATACAGGTAGTCGGTCGAGGCCGGATAGAGCGCGGCGCGTATCGACTCGAACCCGGGGTTGCATATCGGACCGGGCGGCAGCCCCTCTATCTTGTAGGTGTTGTAAGGCGAATCGACCAGAAGGTCCTTGTCGGTCAGCCTGGGCTTCCACTGCCCCAGCGCGTAGAGGACCGTCGAGCACATGCCCAGCTTCATGTTCTTCTTGAGCCTGTTGTAAATGACCGAAGCCACCAGAGGCCTCTCCTCCGGGATCTTGACCTCTTTCTCGATGATGGATGCGACTGTCACTATCTGATAGGGAGTGACACCAAGCTGCGCCGCCCTGCTCCACTCGAGGTGCTCGGTCTCTTTGGCAAAGTCATTCAACATCATGTCGACGGCGGAGTGCGCGCTGGTCAGGGACGTGACGTCGTAGGTATCGGGGAACAGGAACCCCTCCAGGTTGCCGTTCGCGCCCGTCAGGAACGGGTACTCATACGCGCCCGTCCTGGTGGCCGCCGTGAACCGGGCTTCGTTTATCGATCCCCTGGTCTCCCCATTAAACCTCTTGGCCACTTCCTTGTTGTTGAGGCCCTCGGGGAGCACCACCTTGTAGTTGCGGGCGACCGGTTTGCGCCCGGCCTGGACCTTCTGGTAGATCAGCCAGCCGGCGACGCCGAGCACCACCAGGATTACCACGGCGGCCGACAGCGCGATCGCCATGTTGCGCCTTCGCGCCGCCCGGCGCGCGGTCTGAAGCCGGCGCCGCTCGAGCCTGCTTGAGTGTTCGTCGTATTCCGGCAAGTCATCCCTCCGGGAGACCGTCCATGTAGCTTCTCAGGATCAGCGCGGCCGCGATCCTATCCGTGGCCTCACGCCTCTTGCCCCTCTTCACCTTCCCGGAGGCCAGGACCCCTTCAGCCTGCCGGGTGGTCAGCCGCTCGTCGGTGAACACCACCGGCACTTCGACCGCCCGGGCAAGCTCATCCGCGAACTGGCGGACCAGCGCGGCCTGCTTGCCTTCGCTGCCGTCGAGCAGCAGAGGCAGACCTACCACTATGGTCTCGGCGCCGGTCTCGCCCACCAGGTCGGCGAGCCATCGTACGGAGGCATCATCCCTGGCAACCGTCTCGAGAGGCTGCGCGGTCTTGCCCAGCGGGTCGCTCAAGGCGACGCCGATGCGTCTCTCACCCACGTCCAGTCCGATCAGCCTCAAGGGCTCCCCTCGAGCTTCTCCATCAGCGCTTTCTCCACCTCGGAGAGCGCCTCGTCCATGCTCTCGACGCGGGAGCCGCCCGCCACGGCCATGTCGTCGCGGCCGCCTCCCCCTCCGCCGAGCATCTTGCCGCCGGAGTTCGCCAGGTCCTTGGCGTTGAGCCGGTCGGTCATGGCCTTGTCCAACTTGACCACCAGTTGCGCCTTGGAGCCGCTGGAGGCCACCAGGACCACGCCCGCGAGCTTCTTCTTGTTCATTATGACGTCCGCGAGGTCGCGCAGGGCTCCCGTATCCGATGCGGGCCGCGCGAAAAGGAACTCCGAGCCGCCCGCGGAGACGGTGCGTCCCTTTTCGATGAGGTCCGCGGCGACCTTCTCCAGGGACCTGGACTGGTCTTTGGCGGCGGCGCGCTCGAGCTCCTTCAGCCGGCCGAGCATGCCGGAAATCCTTTCGGGGAGGTCCTCCGCCTTCACCTTCAGGATCTCCTCCAGACTGCCCAGCACGCCTTCGACGAACTTGTAGTGGCTCAATGTCGCGGCCCCGCTGGTCGCCTCGATCCTGCGAAGACCGGCGCCGATGCCGCTCTCGCTGACGATCCTGATGGGTCCGATCCTGCCGGTGCGGTCGACGTGGGTGCCCCCGCAGAGCTCCTTGGAGAAGTCGCCCATCTCGACCACCCGGACCTCCTCGCCGTACTTCTCGCCGAACAGGGCCATGGCGCCGGCGGCCATCGCCTCCTCGCGGGAGGTAACATGCGTGCTGACGGGCGCGTCATCCAGCACCCTGGCGTTCGCCAACCTCTCTATCTCCTCCAGCTCGTCGGGCTCGACCGCCTTGAAGTGGGTGAAGTCGAAGCGGAGCCTCTCCGGAGTCACCAGCGACCCGGCCTGCTTGGCGTGACCTCCCAGCACCCGCCGCAGCGCCCAGTGCAGCACGTGCGTGGCGCTGTGGTTCCTGGCGACCGACTGGCGCCTGGCCATATCGACCAGGGCCTCGACCTCCTGACCGACCTCGATCGCGCCGTCCAACCGTCCTTTATGGATCGCCATGTTGGGAGCGCCGTAGAAGGTGTCCTCGACGTGGACCTTGCCGGCGGGGCCTTCCAGCACCCCCGCGTCGCCGACCTGCCCGCCCGACTCGGAGTAGAACGGGGTGCGGTCAAGGATGATCTCGACCTCGAGGTCGCCCTCGGCCCGCTCGACCGCCTGCTGGCCCGCGATTATCGAGAGTACGTGTGAGGTGAGCCGGTCGCAGGTGTATCCCTCGAAGCTCGAGCCGCCTACATCGCCGCAGACCACCGTGTACACGCCGGCCTCTTCCGCGGCGTCACCTTCCCGCGAGAGCCTGGCGCGCACGCGCTGTTCGTCCATCAGCAGGTCGAACCCCTCGCGGTCGACAGCCATGCCCTGGTCCGAGGCGATCTCCTCGGTGACCTCCAGCGGGAAGCCGAGAGTGTCGTGCAGGTAGAAGACCGTCCTGCCGTCGATGGTGTCCTTGCCGCGGGACCTGTGTTCGTCTATCACCTCGGCCAGGAGCTCTATGCCCTGCTCCAGTGTCTGTCCGAAGCGCTCCTCCTCCGAGGAGATGACGCCGGTGACCAGCCTGTGGTGCTCCTTGAGCCCGGGGTAGACATCGCCCAGCAGCTCCACCACCACGTCGGCCAGGCCGTCCAGGAAGTGCCCCTCGACTCCCAGCAGCCTGCCGTGGCGCACCGCCCTCCGCAGCAGGCGGCGCAGTATGTAGCCCCGCCCTTCGTTCGACGGAATCACGCCGTCGGAGATGAGGAACGTCGCGGCCCTGCTGTGGTCGGCCACCACCTTCATGGAGACGTCGGTGCGCGCCCCGTCCCCCAGCGACACACCCGAGAGGTCGTGGATAGCCTCGATCACGGGCGACATCAGGTCTGTCTCGAATATGGTCGACACGCCTTGCTTGAGGGCGGCGACTCGCTCGAGCCCCATGCCGGTGTCTATGTTCTTCCTGGGAAGCGGCACCAGCGACTCTTCGGGCTGCCTGTCGTACTGCATGAACACCAGGTTCCAGAGCTCCAGGAACCTGTCGCAGTCGCAGCCGGGCTCGCAGTCGGGGCCGCACGCGTACTTCTCCCCCCGGTCATAGAGGATCTCGGAGCAGGGGCCGCAGGGCCCGGTCGCCCCCATGTCCCAGAAGTTGTCATCGGCCCCCAGCCGTATCACGCGCTGTGGATCGACACCCGTCGTGGACTTCCATATGCCCTCGGCCTCGTCATCCTCCTCATAGACGCTCATCCACAGCGTCGCCGGGTCGATTGCGAACACGTTGGTGATGAGTTCCCACGCCCAGGGGATGACCTCCGCCTTGTAGTAATCTCCGAACGAGAAGTTGCCCAGCATCTCGAAGAAAGTGTTGTGCCTGGCGGTTATCCCCACGGACTCGATGTCGGTGGTGCGCACGCACTTCTGCACCGAGGTCGCGCGCAGGTAGGGCGGCGTCTCCTCGCCCAGGAAGTACGGCTTGAACTGGACCATCCCGGCGTTGGTCAGCAGCAGGGAAGGATCATTGGGCACCAGCGATGACGAGGGCACCACCCGGTGCTCGCGCTCCGCGAAGTAATCCAGGAATATCTTGCGTATCTCACTGCTCTTCAAGTACCGTCTACCCTTCTTTGTTGCGTGAACCAGAGGACGGCGACACAAAAAGACATTTTAACCCAACTGTCTGGCTTATTGAACGATTGGAGGCAGGGCAGACGTTTCTGTCGGGGGGGGTCAAGTCCTGAAATGGCTCAACTTGTTGGAGCGGAGGTGCAAAGCCGTCGGGAAGACGGCGCTACGAATACGGGATGTTGGCGCTTACGTTATCGAAATTACATCATGGCGAGGGGTATCTTCTCCTGAGTGACTTCGGTACTCCGCGGAACGAAGGAGAAGGTACCCCGAGTATCTACTTCTTCTTCCACTTGCTGTAGGCTTTGCCAGCGCCCGCGCTGATGCTGATCGCCTTGACTATCGGAGAGGTCACGACCTCCTGGACCACCTTGGTCGCGCTGTTGGCCTTCTGCGACATCGATTCGACCGCGGTCAGTATTCCGTCGACCCTGTCGAGCTCGTTGTTCACGTGGTCCATGGTGGTCTGGAAGCGCGTCATGAGCGGGATGGTCTCTATCCGAACGTCATCGAGGAACTGGTTTATTATCCCCATCGTCCTGATGAGCTGATAGAGCAGCCACGCGGTCAGTACGGCGATGACGGCAAACGCTATGGCCGCGATGAGGCCGGCGACGTATCCCATGCCCCACTCCTTTCCTCTTCATATCGGCGACTCTCAACAGGGGAGCTTCGCTTGCTACAGACGACTAATATACCATAGTTGAACTGTTCAACCGGCAAGTGGTTCAGGCGGCAACTTCACTCACACGTGCTTGAGGCCGAGGTCGCGGAGCTGGCCCGGCGTGACCTCGTCGGGGGCGCCCGTGAACAGGTCCGAGGCCGACTGAGTCTTGGGGAAAGCGATGACGTCCCTGATCGACTCCCGGTGCGCCAGCAACATCACCAGGCGGTCGAGCCCCAGCGCGATGCCACCGTGCGGCGGCGCCCCGTACTGGAGCGCCTCGAGCAGAAAGCCGAACTTGGCCTGGTAGTCCTCGGGAGGTATCCCCAGCACGCGGAACATGTGCTCCTGTACCGCGGTGTGGTGGATACGGATCGAACCGCCGCCGATCTCGAGTCCGTTCATAACGATGTCATAAGCGCGGGCCCTGACATCGAGAGGGTCGGTCTCCAGCAGGCCGATCGATTCGGCGGTCGGGCTGGTGAACGGGTGGTGCAGCGACTTGTACCGGCCCTCGGCCGCGTCGTACTCCAACAGGGGAAAGTCGACTATCCACACCAGCTTGAACTCGTCCGCCGGGCAGAGGTCCATGGAAGCGGCCACGGCCGTGCGCAGGTGGTGGAGGATGTCGTCGCAGGCGGCCCTGTCGCCCGCGAGCAGGAACGCGGCGTCGCCCGGCTCGAGCTTCATGGCGGAGGCAAGCCCCGCTTTCTCTTCGTCGCTCAGGAACTTCGCCACCGGCGAGCGCAGCGAGGCGTCCTCCTCGACTATCAGCCACACCAGCCCCGCGGCGCCTTCCTCCTGGGCGCGCTTGTTCCAGGAGTCGAGCTCGGAGCGCGACATGCCGCCGCCGCCCTCGATCCGCATGCCCCGCACGGTGCCGCCCGAGGAGATGGCTTGCGCGAACACCTTGAAGCCTGTACCGGCGAACACGCCGTCGAGGGTGGACATGCGCAGCCCGTAGCGGAGGTCGGGCCGGTCGGTGCCATAGGTCTCGATCGCCTCGCCGTAGGGCATCCGCGGGATCGGCAGCTCCAGGCCGCGCCCCAGGGCCGCCTTGAAGACGCTGTCGAGGAGCCCGTCGATGACGTCCATCACGTCGCCTTCGTCCACGAATGACATCTCCAGGTCGACCTGGGTGAACTCGGGCTGGCGGTCGGCGCGGAGATCCTCGTCCCTGAAGCAACGGGCGATCTGGTAGTAGCGGTCGAAGCCCGAGACCATCAGGACTTGCTTGAAGAGCTGGGGCGACTGCGGCAGCGCGTAGAAGCGTCCCGGCTGGACCCGGCTGGGGACCAGGTAGTCCCGCGCGCCCTCGGGCGTGCTCTTGCACAGCTGCGGCGTCTCGATCTCGTTGAACCTCTGAGAGTCCAGGTAGTCGTGAGTCGCGTTGACCACCCTGTGGCGCATCTTCAACGCGGCCTGCATCTCGTCGCGCCTCAGGTCGAGGAACCTGTAGGTCAGCCTGACCTTCTCGTCGACGTTGATGTCGTCGCGGATCTCGAACGGCGGGGTCCGCGCCTCGTTGAGGACCTCCACGTCGCCCGCGACGACTTCCACCTCGCCCGTCGGCATGTCGGGGTTCAGCGTCCCCTCAGGGCGGAGCCTCACTGACCCTTTCACGGCCAGGACGTACTCCGGCCGCACCTCCTCCGCCACCGCGTGGCACTCCTCCGATACGCGCGGGTCGAACACCACCTGCACCAGGCCTGTGGTGTCCCTGAGGTCGATGAAGATGAGGCCTCCGTGGTCGCGTCGCCGCGCGACCCAGCCGTTGAGCGCGACCTCTTCGCCTTCATTTGAGGCGGTGAGCTCGCCGCACCACGTGTTCCTCTTGAGCCTGTACGAGACCTTCCATGAATCCTGTTCGGCCATCTCAGTCCTTATCCGCTTGTGGCTGCTCCGCCTCCGCCAGGAAACCCTTCACCCGCGAGGCGGCCTCTCCTATCGGCACCGTCCACTGCTCGGACCTGTCGAGGTCCCTCACCGTCGCCTCTCCGCGCTCCAGCTCGTCGGGCCCGATTATCATCACCAGCCGCGCCCGCAGCCGGTCGGCCTGTTTCATCTGGGCCTTCAGCCCCCGGTCCATCACGTCGGCGTCCGCGCTCACGCCGGAGCGCCGCATCTCGGTCAGTATCTCCAGTACCCTGTCGCGGTCGGCCCCCGGGGCCCGTGCCACGTAGAGGTCCAGCCGGGGAGGCTTGCAGGGGTCCAGGCCCTGTGCCTCGATGACCATTATCAGCCTCTCGATCCCAAGGCTGTAGCCGACCCCGGGGGTCTCCGGACCGCCCAGCTCCTGGGCCAGATAGTCGTAGCGCCCGCCGCCCGAGACCGTGTTCTGCGCCCCCAGCCCCTCGAACTGGAACTCGAAGGCGGTGTTGGTGTAGTAGTCGAGCCCCCGCACCATGCGCTCGTCGATGCCGAAGGGGATCGCCATGAGCTCGAGGTGGTGCCTGACCTCGTCGAAGTGCTCGCTGCAGTCACCGCACAGGGCGTCCCCCATCCCGGGGGCCTCCTCCAGCGCCTTCCTGCAGGACTCTTTCTTGCAGTCAAAGACCCTCAGAGGGTTCTCTGTCGCGCGGCGCCGACAGTCCTCGCAGAGCGAGTCCCTGACGCGCGTGAGGAACTCGCCTAACTGGGCGACGTAGTCGGGCCTGCAGTTGGAGCATCCCACGCTATTGAGAAGGAGCGTGTAGCCCTCGAGCCCGAGCCGCTTGAAGAGGTGGTCCGAAATCGCGATTATCTCGGCGTCGAGGAAGGCGTCCCTGCTGCCGATGGCCTCGGCGCCGATCTGGAAGAACTGGCGAAAGCGCCCGGCCTGCGGCCTCTCGCGCCTGAACATCGGCCCGGCGTAGTAGAGCTTCTGGGGAAGCCCGCGCGAGGCCAGCCCCTGCTCCAGGAAAGCGCGCACCACCGGGGCGGTCCCCTCGGGCCGCAGCGTGAGCCACTCGCCCCCACGGTCCTCGAAGGAGTACATCTCCTTGGTAACGATGTCGGTGGATGCGCCGATGCTACGCTCGAACAGCTCGGTGCTCTCGATGAGCGGGGTGACGATGCGCTCATAACCGTAGAGAGCCATCACCTCGCAGGCGGCGTCCACCACGGCCGCGAACTTCTCGGAGGCCGGGTAGGTCAGGTCGTAAGTGCCCCGGGGGGCGCGGTACTTGAGCGCCATCTCAGTCCTCCATCCCCAGCTCCCTCAGGAACGGGTTGCGCGCTTTCTCCGCCGCGACGGTCGTGGCCGGTCCGTGCCCGGGGTAGATGACGGTGTCGCCGGGCAGCGGCCAGACGTAGGTCCGCACCGAGGCCAGCAGCTCCGAGAAGGAGCCGCCCCTCAAGTCGGTGCGCCCGACCGACCCCTGGAAGACCAGGTCCCCGCAGAAGACGGCGCCTTCGGTTATGAAAGACACCGAGCCCCGTGTGTGGCCCGGCGTGGGTACGACCTCGAGGCGCGGACCTTGCATGTCGAGGACGGTGTCCGGCTCCAGGTAACCGATGCCGGCCTCCTTCGGCTTGGACACCAGCATCGAACCGAGCCTGCCGGCAACACCGCCGGCGGAGCCTTCCAGCGAGGGAGAGTCGGCGCGGGAGATGAGCACGGGGGCGCCCAACGCCTCGGCGACCTTGCCGGCCGCCCCGATGTGATCGACGTGGCCGTGGGTGCACAGTATCGCCGAGCACTCCAGGCGCTCCGCCCTGGCGGCGTCGACGATCTTGCGCGCCTCGGCACCGGGGTCTATCACGAACCCCGCGCGGTCGGCCGCGTCCATCACTATGTAGCAGTTGGTGCCCAACATGCCCACTTCGAGCCTCTTCGTTACGAGCTTGCCCATGCCATCTCTTCCTCGTTGCTTCCAGGTGAAATGATAGCATGTAGGCCCTGGGCGCCCCTCAGGGCGAATCCAGGACGATGGTGACCGGGCCCCAGTTCTGAAGGGTGACGTCCATCATCGCCCCGAACTCCCCGGTGCCGACGGTGAGGCCCGCCGCGCGCAGCCGCTCGACGAAGGCCTGATACAAGGGTTCGGCCAGTGAGGGATCCGCCGCCGCGACGAAAGACGGGCGCCGCCCCCTGGACGTGTCGGCCAGCAACGTGAACTGGCTCACCACCATCATCTCCCCACCGATGTCCATGACCGAGAGGTTCATCTTGCCGGCCTCATCGGGGAAGATGCGCAGGTTGAGCGTCTTGTCAGCCATGTACGCCATCTCTGCCTCACCGTCGCCGGACGCCACGCCCAGCAGCACCAGCAACCCCTTGCCTGTCTCGGCGGTTAAACACCCCTCCACCTCTACCGCGCACCGCTTCACCCTCTGTATCACCGCACGCGTAGCGACCAACCTCCCTTGTCACGCTTCCCGGTAATCTTACCGTTAGCATCCGGCATTTCAAGGAATGTCAGGTGGTCGCGAGGATATCTGTCGGAGTTTCCGAATGTAACCATCCGTGCAAAGCCGGCGGGACGCCGGCGTTACGGGACGCGTCATGCAAAACGCAACAAAGTGGTCTGACCCCTTTGTTGCGTTTCTGCTAATAGGCAAGTTGAGGGGTCTGACCCGGCGAAGCCACATACCAGCTATCATCAATTACACTCCAATCCCCATTCCTACTAGTCAGCAGTCTTCTTACATTCTTATTAATTGAGGAATGTATTGACGGGGCAGGGTGGGCCTTTTGCGAGCGATTCACAGCGTTCAGGGAGCATAGAGAGTCTGCTGACAT
>Ga0209745_1001749_pt1 | contig 12729 bp, 12 predicted proteins | sample BarGraNGADG00312_FD_184495 | JGI IMG/M metagenome (GOLD analysis project Ga0209745, IMG submission 184495) | Arctic peat soil microbial communities from Barrow, Alaska - Barrow Graham LP Ref core NGADG0004-312 (SPAdes) (version 2) | ecosystem: Environmental > Terrestrial > Soil > Wetlands > Peat... | reverse complement strand
AGGCATGGGTTTCAGGGCTATTGGTCACGACGCATCACAGACGAGCAACGTCTCGTCTACAGGACCACTGACGACCAGATTTGCATAGCTGCCTGTCGGTATCACTACGAAGGCTGAACCGAGACCGCCCGATAGCCAATCCCTCACCGGACCAGAACGCACACCCATCGCCGCTATGACAGTGCGTTCGCCGCCATGGTCTAGGCGAACCTGACCGCACATCTTTGGTGGGTCACGGTCGGAGTTCACGACGGTGGCCGCTCGAAGATGGGTAGCAGCCACGGGGGATAGACCGCATGCTGGACGACCAGGGCCGCGACCCAGACCAGCGCGGGCACCACCGCGCGGACCCACCAGCGGATGCGGCGCACCAGAAGCGCAGCCACGACCATCAGCAGGCCCGCGAGCACATAGGGAAATGCCAGCGCAGCCGTCTGTTCACGCAGCGGCCAGCAGGACTCATAAAAGCAACCGTTCCCGGGAGGGGAAAAGCCGGCTGCGTTGATCAGCTCAAGAACCAGCATGGAACTTCCTGCCACAATTACGCCTCCGAACCCCTGTCCGATGGCACCGCTCAGGGACCGTGCCGCATCCCGCATGGAGGGCAGACCCGCGCACGCGACCATGCCGAACGCAGTCAGTGCAACCGTGACCCCCTACGTAGTGTCGATCGGCCGTGCCAGCGTCGTCACGCCATGGCCCAGCACGCTTTCATCGACCCGCGGCAGGTAGAGAGTCGACAAGGCCGCTGTTCCTGCACCCCACAGGACAGCCGCTAGGCCCAGCACCATGACCGCGGCGTTGAGCACGCCCCACAGCACAGTGCGCCAGGACCCCTGATCGTTCTGCGGCTCCACGATCTCTGTCACCATCACCATCTCACCCCAAGGCGGCCATCATATGGGCGACGACCACCCGCTCGTCGACGTGAACCGCTGAGAGGCGGCCCCACCCGCTCAACCCCGCGGTATTGCGGCATCGCCGACATCCGCACATTGGATCCGGTCGTATCTCGTCGACTGTCCAGCCGTCCCGTAGCCGGAACGGTCACCGGACAAAGCCGAGGGACAACGCACGCTGTATTCCGCTGATGGGGCGCTCAATCGTGCCGCTGTGCGTTTGGAAACCATGCCCGCTATACGGGGACGCGGCGGCTTCTGATGCCATGTCGGCCGGGACGTAGGGTGGTGACCCGGAGAGCAGGGGGCTCAGAGTGCGCGTACGGATGGGGTTCGCACGGCTGCTTCCGTTGCCCGGGCTGGCTGTGATGGTCGTGGCGGGGGTGAGAGCCGCGAGGTACGAGCCGTCCTGGTTATTGGTGGGAGTGTCCTATTCGAGTTGTGCATTAATCCCGATGGATGGCTGGAAGCCTGTTCACTGCCGTGTGGTTGATCCCGGGTTCTTTACGGCATGTCCGCGGGTGGGCACCCGATGGTGTCCGGTGGCGGCGTGGTAGTCGACGTCGGGCACGCCGGCGGGGTTGACGTGCACTGTCGCGTCATCGAGTCTGGGGACGTGGTGCATCAGCTGGTGCTGGGCCTCGTCGGCGATCGCGTGGGCTGCAACGACGTTTAGAGTGTCGTCGACAGTCAGGGTGATCTCGGCGCGCATCCGGTGCCCGATCCAGCGCAGCCGAACACTGTCGACGCTGCGGACTCCGGACACCTCGCGCACCGCGGCTTCGGCGGAGTCAACCAGTTCGGGGTCGACGGCATCCATCAGCCGGCGGTAGATATCCCGGACCGCGCCGCGTAGGACGGACAGGATCGCGACCGTGATGAGAAGGCCGACGATGGGGTCGGCTAGCGGGAAGCCGGCCATGACCCCGATCGCCCCGATCACCACGGCCAGAGAGGTGAACCCGTCGGTGCGGGCGTGTAGCCCGTCCGCGACCAGGGCGGCGGAGCCGATCTTGGTGCCGACCCGGATCCGGTAGACAGCCACGAGTTCGTTGCCGGCGAAGCCGATCAGGCCCGCTGCGACCACGATCCACGCATGGGTGATCTGCTGGGGGTCGATCAGCCGGTGGATCGACTCGTACGCGGCAAGCATCGAGGACAACGAGATCATGGCCACGATGAAGACACCGGCCAGGTCCTCGGCCCGTCCGTACCCGTAGGTGTAGCGGCGGTTCGATGCGCGCCGGCTCAGGATGAATGCGATCCACAGGGGTATGGCGGTCAGCGCGTCGGAGAAGTTGTGGATGGTGTCGGCCAGCAGGGCGACCGATCCGGTGATCAGCACCACGATCAGCTGTGCGATCGCGGTGACGCCCAGGGCAACCAGGCTGATCTTGACCGCCCGGATCCCCTCCGTGCTGGCCTCCAGCGCCGAGTCGACCGAGTCCGCTGCGTCGTGGCTGTGCGGGCTGAAGAGCGACAGGACGAAACCTCTTATGCCAGTCGGGTGCTGATGGCCGTGGTCACCACCAGTGCCGTGATCGTGCCCTGATCCCTCATGTCCCTCACCGTGATCGCGATCGTGGTGGTGGTCGACCGGCGGGTCGGGGTCGAACTGACCGCTTTCCGGGTGGGTCTCAGTCATGGGCGGCAACTTTCACAGCGATGTGGTGGTGGTGGTGACCCGGCTGTGGTGGTCCGGGCTCGAGCGAAGGTGCGGGCTGGCTGGGTTTGCTCGGCGGGCTACGACGTCCGCGACCGTGGTGAGCCTTGAGCGCGGGACCTCGACCTGTGCACGGACTCCAGCGGCGCGGCGCCGTCGTCTACGTGATGGCGCGGAACCTCGGGGCCGGCGTGCTCGGCGTTGTATACGGCGTCGCGGACCAGCCGACCCACGTGCTCGTTCTCCAGCCGGTAGAACACCTGCGTCCCCTCCCGTCGGGTCCGAACCAACCTGGCCATCCGCAGCTTGGCCAGGTGCTGGGACACCGACGGCGCTGGCTTACCGACCCGGGCCGCCAGTTCGTTGACCGCCAGTTCCTGATCGATCAGCTCCCACAACAGGCGCACACGAGTCGTGTCCGACAACATCCGGAACACCTCAACGGCGAGCTCGACCTGCTCGATCGGCAAGCCATCAGACTCTCTACTATCTGCATGCATGCGTAGATAATATCGCAGGACGGGTCGGTCCGCCGAACCAGAGCGTGAACTGGCTGCCCACCATGTCGCGGTTTCGCTGCCGCAGTCAGACCTCGAGCCCCACTCCAACGATCGCCTCGGCGACGAGCCGCAGGCTGGCGTTGTTGTTGCGGGCGTGCCCCCGCATCAGCTGATAGGCCTGATCGACCGTGACCGCGTTCTGCTGGGCGGTGATCCCCTTGGCCTGTTCGATGACCACCCGGGACTCCAGCGCCTCCTGCAGCTGCTCGGTCAGCTGCTCCTGCTGGCGCAGCTTGGAGGCGTTGACCAGGTAGCTGGTCGCCACGTCGGCCATCACCACGGCGACCGCGATGTCCTCATCCGACCATTCCCGCGGCTCGGGAGAGTAGAGGTTGAGTGCGCCGATGATCTGGTCGGCAAGCCGCATCGGGATCGCGGCCACAGCCGCCACAGACACGCGTGTGGCGGTGGCCGAGAACTCCGGCCAGCGGGTGGACTCCTGGCGCACGTCCGTCACCCGAACTACCTCACCGGTGTCGTATGCGTCTCGGCACGGGCAGGGGTGCTGCTGCGCGTGATCGTGTTCCAGCTCCGCCGAAGCCTGGGTCACCGTCACGAAACGCAGCTGCCCATCGTCGGCCATCGTGACCCCGCTGCCGCTCAGGCCCAACACTGCAGTGACGCTCTCCGTGAGCTCGCTCAGCGCTGCCTCGAGGTTGTAGCGCGCCGGCAGAACCACGGCGAACCTTGACAGCGTATGCAGGAACAACGACTGGTCATACATCTTGGCGACCCCCGGTTTACGCCGCCGGTCGGCGGCTGACCGCAGCGCGGGACCGAAACCATAAGGATCGTGAATCACCGCTCAGGCGCCACATGCCTACTACAAGCATAAGTCTCACGAACGCTCGCGGCTGATCCAGCGGGCGACCAGACGTCCGAATAGGATCCGGCAGCGGGTCGGGCTGGACTCGGCGGGCGCCAACACCTACTCCTGTTCGGTCATGTCGCGGGCGATCGCGGACGCGCCGATGATCGTGCCGTCCACGTCGCGGATCGGTGAGAGGGTGAGTGAGACCGGGAACACTGTTCCGTCCTTTCGGACACGGATGGTCTCGAAGTCCGTGACAGCCCCGCCATCCTTGACCCTGGCCAGGATGGCTTTGATCTCGCCGGTTCGATCCTTCGGGCTCAGGAGGCTGCCGGATTTGCCGATGATCTCCTCGCTGGAGTAGCCGTACAGCCTCTCGGCGGCCGGGTTCCAGTTCGTGACGATGCCCTCGAGCGTGCAGCCGAAGATGGCTTCCCCGCTGAACTCGACGATGGCCGCCATCTGCCGGGCGGCCGCCAATGCCTGCCTCTGCACGGTCACGTCGCGGGCGATCGCGGACGCGCCGACGACTGCGCCGTCAACGTTGCGGATCGGTGCGACGGTGAGCTTGACCGGGAACGTCGTTCTGTCCTTTCGGGCACAGAGCGTCTCAAAGTCATTGACGGGCCGACCCTCGCTGATCTTGGCCAGGATGGTTGTGATCTCGCCGGTTCGATCCTTGGGACTGAGCAGGTTGACAGACCTGCGGACGATCTTCTCGCTGGAGTAGCCGTAGAGCCTTTGGGCGGCTGGGTTCCAGCTCGTGATGATGCCGTCGAGAGTGCTGCCGATGATGGCATCGTCTGAGTACTCGACGATGGCCGCCACGCGCTGGGCGGCCTCGAACGCCTCCTTCTGCTTGCTGATGTCCCGGGCGGCGGCAAACACGCCGAGCACGTTTCCATCTGCGTCGCGGTAGACCGAGGCGTTGTACAGAACGTCGGTCAGGGTGCCGTCGTGGTGGCGCAGGGTCAGCGGGTAGTCGGTGACCGACCCGTGCGCGAACGCCCGCTGGTAGCCCTGGTGGGCCTTGTCAGGGTCGGTGAAGTACTGGGAGAAGTCGGTCCCGATGAGCTTGTCGCGGGGGAGGCCGGTGGCCTTGACCGTGGCCTCATTGACGTCGTCGATCTTGCCCCCTGGACTGATCGTCACCAGCGGATCCAGGCCTGCCTCGATCAAACTTCGGGCGTACTGAGCTGCATGCTTCAGCTCGGTCACGTCGCGGTGGATCACGGAGCTGCCGACGATCGCGCCGTCCGCGTCGCGGATCGGCGAGACGGTGATCGAGACCGGGAACACCGTTCCGTCCTCTCGGACGCGCTTGGTCTCGAGGTGCTCGACATGCTGGCCGGCCTTGATCTTGGCCAGGACGGCTTTGATTTCGCCGGTCAGGTTCTTCGGAGTCAGGCACTCGGCGGACTTGCCGACGATCTCCTCGCTGGAGTAGCCGTACATCCTCTCGGCGGCTGGGTTCCAGCTCGTGACGCTGCCGTCGAGCGACCCGCTGATGATGGCATCGTCCGAGCTCTCGACGATCGCCGCCATGCGCTGGGCGGCCCCGATCGCCTGCCTTTGCTCGGTTACGTCGCGGTGGACTTTAGACGCGCCGACGATCGCACCATCCTCGTCGCGGATCGGTGCGATCGTGAGCGAGACCGGGACCACCGTCCCGTCCTGTCGGACACGGTTGGTCTCGAGGTGTTCGACCTGCCTCGAACCTCGTCGTCTTCGAAGACATCTGGTTCCCCTTGGGGCTCTCGCTGAGAACTCGAAACCGGGCAGAAGCTCGGGACCTTGACGAGCGATTCTACGCTGGGACCTCCCCCGAAGGCGGAGAGTGTTTGCCCCCTTTCTGGTCCGAAGCGGATCGACCCAACGAAGAACCCAGCCCCAGGCCATCCGGCAATACCAACGCCTGTGAGCCGCCACCGGAAGACAGGACGTTTGGCCCTGACCCGGTGACCCGGGTGGTGCTCTGCTGAACACGATCGGCCTTTCAGCGGGCACAAGTCACGACCCAGACTTTGCCAGGTCAAGCTACACACAAGAAGAGGAGACGGACGATGAAGGCACATCAGGGAGATCGCATCATCCTCGCGGCGAGCCACACGGACGAGCCCACGAGGGACGGAGTGGTGCTCGAGGTCAGGGGTGCGAACGGCGAGCCGCCCTACCTCGTCCGGTGGGCTGATGGGCACACCGGGCTCATGTACCCCGGACCAGGATCCGTCTTGCGGGTCGAGGGCGAGCATGAGCACGAATACGTTGCCAGTGGCACAGCGGAAACCCCCCCGGCCAGCGCCGACAGGCCGACCGCAGGAGTGGTCGAGCCCACGCTCGGCCATGTCCGTGAGTGGCAGGTGCGGGTGTCGGTCTTCGAGTCCGGGGACGATACAAGTGCCAACGTCGTCCTGCTGACTGAGGCGCCGACCCACCTGACCGCCCGCGGCCAGAGCCACCGCGGCATCGGGGACCCGCCCGTGCCCGAGATCGGGGACGAGGTCGCGGTCGCCCGGGCCTTGCGACACCTGGCCGACCAGCTGCTCGAGACCGCGGCCCAGGACGTCGAGGCCGTGACCGGGGAGCACCCCCACATCCCGCCGAGCTGAGAACGGCCCCACTTTCGGCATGGCGACCCGATTACGCTTGGCCTCCCCCGGCGTGACAAGGAGAGGCCTGATCGTGCGCAAGGCATTTGCTCGGTTCTTGTTGTGGCTGACCCGTTGGCACACGGTTGGTGAGGTCCCCAGCTCCGGCATCCTGGTCGGCGCACCGCACACGTCCAACTGGGACTGGGTAGCCATGCTGCTGTTGATGTGGAGTGGCGGCGTGCCCCCGCGGGTGCTGATCAAGGCGGAGATCATGCGTACGCCGCTTGGTCCCCTGTTGCGTGCCAACGGTGGCATCTCCCTGGATCGCCAGAGCCCGGGCAACGTCGTGCGGGACCTGCTTGCCGAAGCAAAGAGTGGCGAGTCGTTCCTGTTGATCATCGCCGCCGAGGGCACCCGCAAGAAGCGTGACTACTGGAAGTCCGGTTTCTATCGGATCGCCCAGCAGATCGGCCTGCCGATCAGCTTGGGCTTCATCGACGGACCCAGTCGCACCCTGGGATTCGGCCCCTCGTTCAGGCCGTCCGGCGATGTCGTGGCCGACATGGACATGGTCCGCGCCTTCTACGCGGACAAGCACGGCGTCCACCCGGAGCTGCGGACCGAGCCTCGCCTTCGCGAGGAGGACGCCGCCACGGATCGACCAGCCTGACAATCACCGGCGTGACAGTGACAGGTCGAACACGGCATACCGTGGGATCCCTGATGACACTCACTGAGCTCCTGCCGCCCAGCCCCCAAGACCGCGATGCGGACAGCCTGTATGACGCGTTCTCGGCCTGGGTGGGGCAACAGGGGATCACGCTCTATCCGGCGCAGGAAGAAGCCGTCATCGAGATCATGACGGGCTCGAACGTGATCCTGTCGACGCCCACCGGTTCGGGCAAGACCCTGGTGGCGACCGGGGCGCACTTTGCGGCTATGGCGAAGGGAAAGCGCACGTTCTACACGGCGCCGATCAAGGCGCTGGTGTCCGAGAAGTTCTTTGCCCTGTGTGACATCTTCGGTGCCGCCAACGTCGGGATGCTGACCGGCGACGCCTCGGTCAACGCCAAGGCGCCGATCATCTGCTGCACTGCCGAGGTGCTGGCCAACATCGCGCTGCGCCAGGGGGCGGGCGCGGACATCGGCCAGGTCGTCATGGACGAGTTCCACTTCTACGCCGAGCCCGAGCGGGGATGGGCGTGGCAGGTGCCGATCCTGGAGCTGCCGCAGGTCCAGTTCATCCTGATGTCAGCGACCTTGGGCGACGTCGAGCGGTTCCAGACTGACCTCACGCGGCGGACCGGGCGCACCACAGCCGTGGTGACCTCGGTTGAGCGGCCGGTGCCGTTGAGCTACTCCTACGCCATGACGCCTCTGCACGAGACGCTCGAGGAGCTGTTGGCCACCCATCAGGCTCCGATCTATGTCGTGCACTTCACCCAGGCATCCGCCCTCGAACGTGCTCAGGCCCTCATGTCGATCAATGTCTGCACGCGCGAGGAGAAGGACGCGATTGCCTCCCTGATCGGGGGCTTCAGGTTCTCGTCGGGCTTCGGCAAGACCCTTTCTCGCTTGGTGCGCCACGGGATCGGCGTCCACCACGCCGGGATGCTGCCCAAGTACCGTCGCCTCGTCGAACAGCTCGCCCAGGCCGGGCTGCTCAAGGTCATCGCCGGAACCGACACGCTCGGCGTCGGCATCAACGTGCCGATCCGCACAGTGGTCTTTACCGGGCTGTCCAAGTACGACGGGTCACGCCAGCGTGTGCTGAAGGCCAGGGAGTTCCACCAGATCGCCGGGCGCGCCGGTCGGGCCGGGTATGACACGTCGGGGTCGGTGGTGGTGCAGGCCCCCGACCACGATGTCGAGAACGCCAAGGCGGTGGCCAAGGCGGGCGACGACCCGAAGAAGCTGCGCAAGATCCAGCGCAAGAAGCCACCAGAGGGGTTCGTCAGCTGGAACAAGGCGACCTTCGAGAGGCTGGTCGCCGCCGAGCCCGAGCCGTTGGTCTCGCGGATGCGGGTCAGCCATTCCATGTTGCTCAATGTCATTGAGCGGGAGGGTGATCCCTTCGAGTCGATGCGTCAGCTCCTGCGCGACAACCATGAGGAGCCGGGCAACCAGGCAAGGCTGTCCCGGCGGGCCATTCAGATCTACCGGACCCTGCTGAGCGCCGGCGTGGTGGAGCGGCTCGAGCCGCCGGACGAGACCGGCCGGACCATGCGGGTGACGCAGGACCTGCAGTTCGGCTTCGCTCTCAACCAGCCGCTCTCGACCTTCGCCCTCGCGACGTTCGACGTCCTGGATCGCGAGTCGCCGACATACGCCCTCGATGTGGTCTCCATCCTGGAAGCCACTCTCGAGGACCCGCGTCCGGTTCTCACCGCGCAGCGGCACAAGGCCCGGGGCGAGGCGATCGCCCAGATGAAGGCCGAGGGCATCGAGTACGACGAGCGGATGGAGCTGCTTGACGAAATCACCTGGCCCAAGCCCCTTCTCGAGCTGCTCGAGGCCACCTACGAGCTGTATCGCCAGGGGCATCCATGGATCGCCGAGACTGAGCTCTCGCCCAAGTCCGTGCTCCGGGACATGTTCGAGCGCGCGATGACCTTCGGCGAGTTTGTCGCGTTCTACGGACTGACGCGCTCGGAGGGGATGGTGCTGCGCTACCTGTCCGACGCCTACAAGGCGCTGCGCCAGACCGTTCCTGACAGCGCCAAGACCGAGGAGCTCATCGACCTGATCGAGTGGATCGGCGAGGTCGTTCGGCAGACCGACTCCAGCCTGCTCGACGAGTGGGAACAGCTGACCGACCCCAGCGATCCCAGCCATCTCACAGGGGAGATCACACCTGATTCTCTCGCGGCACAACCCAAGCCGATCACCTCCAACGAACGCGCCTTCCGGGTGCTGGTCCGCAATGCGATGTTCCGGCGGGTGGAGCTGGTTGCCCTGCGGCGGTGGATCGACCTCGGCGAGCTGGATCCAGACTTCGGCCAGGACGCATGGGAGGACGGAATCCAGGCCTACTTCGATGATCACGAGTGGATCGGCACCGGGCCGGACGCCCGCGGCCCGCAGATGCTGCAGATCTCCAAGGAGCCGGGGCGCTGGGTTGTTCGCCAGGTCATCGACGACCCGGAGGGTGACCACGACTGGGCCATCACTGCCGTAGTCGATCTCGAGGCCTCCGACGAAGCGGGCGAAGCCGTACTGATGGTCACCGGCTTCGAACCCTTGTCCGGATAACTGTCTGAGCAGTTGTGACAAAAACTCCACGGCAGGGGAGATCGTGCGAAAATCGTCAGATGGCGAAGAACAACGAGCACCGGGCGAATCCCCGGCGACCGGCGTTCTTCACCCCGCTGTCGATGGACTCCCGGGGTGGGCTGGAGTCCCTTGACCCCGCTCGGGTCACCGAGGTCGCCCACGCGACCGCCGCCGTCATCGTCAGGACCGGAAGGGCCGCCCGCGATCCCGAGCTCACCTCCAAGCTCGTCGCACTCGTGGACGACCTCGGGTTGTCCACGATCGCTGAGCTGTGGGCAGACTGTCCTGCTCGCACCCTGCCAGGAGCCCTGTGGAGGCTCTATGTATTGCGGGAGTGGGTATGTCGGGACGCCGTCGGTGCGAGCGCGGACTACGCAGCCGGCATACGGTTTGCCGACGTCCCGCATGTGGTGGCCGGCGTTGCTGAGCCCCCCGGGCCTGCTGCGCTGCACGAGCTCACCGACGCCATCCTGACCGGCGTCTTCGAGGCGGACCTGGCGATCGCGCTGGAGCGGGCGTCCGGGTTCTGCCGGGTGGTCGCGGCTGGGCGCGCCCAGCGTGCCAACGACTCTGATGCCAACGCCTCAGATGACAATGACCTGTTGTGGGGCTCGGCCCAGACCCGGCGCGCAGCCTCGCTGCTGACTACTGCGGATGACCTCGAGGCGTGTGCCCGGCTGTGGCGCAAGGGCGATCTTCTCTGACCGATGTTCTCTGACTATCTGACCGAAGTTCACTGATCGATCATGGCAACCGAACGCCTGGCGGGTTACAGTCTTCCTACGTCGGGCCGCGGTAGCCCCGGGTCCCAAATCAAGCCGCTACGAGCGGCCACGTGCCGTGAGGCGCTCCCGGCCCGACGTCACAAGCCTCGGACCACTGCCGCTGAACGGGTAGATTGGCAGCATGACCGCCGCCGAAACTCACGATGACAACCTCGATGACGATCCCGATCACAGCCTCACAGATGATGACCTGGAGTCTGAGATTGAGCTGGTCAGTGTGCTCGTGATGGCGGCAACGTCCAGCGACGGGCCGCTGCACCAGGACGAGGTGGACCGCCTCCTGGGCGTGGAGCCGAAGGAGGACAACGCAGCGGCCGAATCTGACCGCTAGACCACGGCCAGACGTCGTTGCGATGAACAGCCGTTTGGGTGATGAGGCATCTGGGGCTCTACCATCGAGTCGGCCACATCCCCGATCACCGGAGCCTCCCCGTGGGTTTTCGTCTCACTCCGCAAGAAGATAGCTTCTTTGACCTTTTCGCGACGCTGGCCGGGGATCTCGTCGATGGCGCTCATGAGCTGACCAATCTGCTGGGTGTCTGGCATTCTGAGCGTGAGGCTGTTGCCTCCCGAATGCGAGACATCGAGCACGCTGCCGACGAATCCACCCACGCGATCATGCGCAAGGTGAACTCCTCGTTCATCACACCGTTCGACCGCGAGGACATCTATCGTCTGGCGTCCAAGCTCGATGACTGCATGGACCTGATGGAGGCCGCGGCCGACCTGATCGTGCTGTATCGCATCGGTGACCTGCCTGACGGGATCTCGGCCCAGGTTGAGGTCTTGGCCCGGATGGCCGAGCTGACTGCAGATGCCATGCCACGGTTGCGTGCGATGGGCGACCTGTCGGAGTACTGGAGCGAGATCAGCCGCCTCGAGAACCAGGCCGACCAGATCCACCGACGGCTGGTGGCCGAGCTGTTCAGCAACGGCAAGGACGCGATCACAGTGCTCAAGCTCAAGGAGGTCATCGACGAGCTCGAAGCCGCCGCGGACGCGTTCGAGACTGCGGCACACACGGTCGAGAGCATCGCGGTCAAGGAGTCCTGACCTTCGTGGACCTGCTGGCTGTTGTCATCGTCGTTGCCTTGGCCATGGGTTTCAACTACACCAACGGGTTCCACGACGCCGCCAACGCGATCGCGACCTCGGTCTCGACCCGAGCGCTGACGCCGCGGATCGCCCTTGTGATGGCTGCGGTGTTCAACCTCTTCGGAGCCTTCATCGGTACCAAGGTCGCGGCCACCGTCGGCAAGGGCATCATCGACCCGCCGTCCGGCATCATCGGTCTGATCATCGTGGGGTCTGCCCTGATCGGCGCCACCGCCTGGAATTTGCTGACTTGGTTGAAAGGCCTGCCGTCCTCCTCTTCACATGCGTTGTTCGGCGGCATGGTCGGCGCATCGCTCGCCGCAGGGACGACGGTGCTCTGGAAGGGCGTGCTGGACAAGATCGTCATCCCGATGGTGATCTCGCCCGTGATGGGGCTCATCCTTGGCTACTTCGTGATGACCGCCATCTTGTGGATCTTCCGCCGTCAACACCCCGGGCGTACGACACGCGGGTTCCGTTACGCCCAGACGCTTTCGGCGGCCGCGATGGCGCTCGGCCACGGTCTTCAGGACGCGGGCAAGACCATGGGGATCATCGTGCTGGCGCTTACCGTGGGCGGCTTTCAGGACGGCCCGGGGATCCCCCTCTGGGTCAAGATCTCTACCGCCTTGATCATCAGCGCCGGGACGTACGCCGGTGGATGGCGCATCATGCGGACCCTGGGTCGCAAGATCATCCACCTTGACCCACCTCAGGGGTTCGCGGCCGAAGCCTCAGGAGCATCGATCCTGTATATCGCCGGCCTGGGCTTCGGCGCACCGATCTCGACCACGCACACGATCACCTCGACGATCATGGGCGTCGGCTCCACCAAGCGACTGTCTGCGGTGCGATGGGGAGTGGCCAAGAACATCGTCACCGGCTGGGTCCTGACGTTCCCCGGCGCCGGACTGGTCGCAGCCCTGGTCTATGCGCTCACGATCCCCTTCCAGTAGCGATCCCTTCCGGCAGAACCGTCCTGAGCGGGCCCGGTCAGCCGAAGCGGCCAGAGATGTAGTCCTCGGTGGTGCGCTGGGTCGGGTTGCTGAACA
>Ga0209745_1001748_pt1 | contig 12735 bp, 10 predicted proteins | sample BarGraNGADG00312_FD_184495 | JGI IMG/M metagenome (GOLD analysis project Ga0209745, IMG submission 184495) | Arctic peat soil microbial communities from Barrow, Alaska - Barrow Graham LP Ref core NGADG0004-312 (SPAdes) (version 2) | ecosystem: Environmental > Terrestrial > Soil > Wetlands > Peat... | reverse complement strand
CTTCTCGTATCACAGTGGATTCTCCTTCCTGAGGGGTACCAAGACCCCGATTCGCCATCTGACCAGCGGTTCTCTAGGATGCAGCGATGCTCTTCTCACGCATCCACGAGTACGAGAGCGCGGCATGACCGAGTACTTGTACCCCACGGGCGCTGCCGTACTTGTCCACGAAGCCGAGGACGACTTCACCCTCGAAGGTCGGGCGTGGCCGCGGCACCGCGCCGCCGACGAGCGGCAGCTTCTTCGGCGGCGCGCCCTCCGCGAGGTCCAGGTCCTCGAGCAGCGCCCAGAACGCGTTGGGGCTGGTCGCCGCGCCCTCAGAAGTACCTCCGGTGCCTGTGGCCGGCCACCGTGGGCCACAGCGTCGATGAGATGCTCGGCTGGCCCGGCGTGCTGATGCCCTATGGGTTCTCGATCACCAGCGCCGTGTCACGCGCTGTGAGGCAATGGCCTCCTCGTCGAGCACGATGCCGAGACCCGGCCCCTCGGGCAGCAGCATCATCGAGACGCCGCCGCGCACTTCGCCCTTAAGCCCCCTCCCGATGTCGCGCTTGAGTCCTCCTGGGCGCCAGGGCAGATCGGCGTCCCAGTGCTCTATGTTGGCCAGCGCGATGCTGGCGTGGAGGTGCGCCGCCAGGCCGAGTGAACTCTCGCCCATGTTGCCCATCGTGACCGGGATGCCGGCGGCCTCCGCGATGGCGTTGACCTTGAGGGCGCCCAGGATGCCGCCGGTCTTCATGAGCTTGATCACGAACACGTCGCACGCACCGGCCTTGACGCAGGCCAGCGCTTCGCGAGGCCCCCTCACGCTCTCGTCGAGGGCGATGGGCACGTCAACGCGCTCGCGCACGAAGCGGGCCGCCTCCAGATCGTCCATGCGGACCGGTTGCTCCACGAAGGCGACGTCGTAGGGATCGAGCAGCTTGATGGCGCGCAGCGCGGTCCTGGCGTCCCACCAGCCCTGATTGGCGTCGACGGTGATGCGCGCGTGCGGACCGGCCGCCTCGCGGACGGCGGCGACGCGCTGCTCGTCGCGCTCCGGCGCGTCGCCGGCCTTGACCTTGTACGCGGTGACGCCGTCGGCGCGCATGTGCCGCGTCTTCTCGGCCAGGGCCTCCGGCGTGTCCCAGGCCCAGGTGACCTCCTCTACCAGTCCGTCCCGGGCTCGGCCGCCGATGAGATCGCACAGCGGCCGCCCGAGCGCCTTGCCCTGCAGGTCCCACAGAGCCATCTCGAGGGCTGCCCGGGCCGCCTGATTGCCGACCGTGAACAGCTCTCGCTCCCAACAGCGCACGATCGCCTCGATGTCGAAGGGGTCCCTGCCGATCACCGAGGGCCCGAGGTGCTCGCCGATCACGTCCTGCACCGACCACAGCGTGTCGCCCGTGAACTCGTAGGCCGGGACCGCCTCGCCGAAGCCGGTCAGCCCCTCATCTGTCTCGACGCGAACGACGTCGCAGGGGTTAGCGGCCAGCGCCGACGAGGCGATGACAAAGGGTGCATCGAGCGGGACCTCGAGTGTCTCGACGCGCACGGCGGTGATCTTCATCAGGCGCCCTCCTCCGCCCCGTCCGCGACCGCGCCCAGCGTGGCAATCGTGGTGGGACGGACCGGCTTGGCTGTTGTGTCCCCTGAGGGGTCGCCGTATCATACGCTCATTGAGGCGACGCCAAGGGTCTTTATGCTTGCGGCCGCCTCGGGGGGCACCGCCAGGGGTTCTGTCGTCACGGTACCCCGACCCGGTCCGGGGCACGAGGCAAGGGAGAGCGTATGTACGGCACACGTGTATCCACTCGGAGAGCCGCCGCGGCGTTGGGGGTGGTGCTGATCGTTGCCCTCACCGGCGTCCTGCTGGCCACGGGCTGCGGCAGCTCCAGCTCGGGGGGTAGCGCTTCCGGGTCGCCCGCTGCCTCGTCATCGGACATCCTGCGCGTCGCCTCGCTCTACGGCGTCACCACCTGGGACCCAAGCTCGAGCTATAGCACGGAAGTCATGTATATGGCCAACTGCTATGAGCCGCTGGTCTACGCCAACCCCGCCGGCAGTTCCGACCCGTTCTCGCCGGGGCTGGCCACGTCGTGGACCGTCGCCAAGGACGGCCTCTCGTGGACGTTCAAGCTCCGCCAGGGCGTGAAGTTCCACGACGGCACGGCCTTCAACGCCGACGCCGTGAAGTACTCGCTGGGCCGCACCATGAAGCTGAACCTCGGCGCCGCCTACCTGCTCAGTCCGATCAAGGAAATCCAGGTGGTCGACCCCTACACGGTGAAGTTCGTGCTCTCGGAACCCGCACCGATCGACCGCGTCATGTCGGCGGACTACGCCACCTGGATGTTCAGCCCCACGACGAAGGGCAAGAGCCAGGCCTGGTGGGACAAGGGCAACGAGGACGGGACCGGGCCCTACATGCTCGACTCGTACACCGCCAACCAGCAGATCGTCTTCAAGGCGAATCCGGTCTGGTGGGGCGGCTGGAAGGACAACCAGTTCAAGAAGGTCGTCGTCCAGCTCGTCGGTGACGCGGGCACGCAGCGTCAGCTCTTGGAGTCTGGCGCGGTCGACACCATCAACCTCGTCGCCCGCGACCAGGTCGACGCCCTCAAGGCGAACCCAGACCTCGTCGTCTACACCGGACCGAGCCTCAACTCGTACCTCATGTTCTTCAACACTCAGAGGAAGCCGCTCGACAACGAGAAGGTGCGCCAGGCGCTCTCGTACGCCGTCCCGTACGCGGACATCATCACCGTCGGCGCCGGCGGGTTCGGCACGCAGTCCCGGGGCCCCGTCCCCATCGACCTGTGGCCCAACACCGACGGCACGGTGCACCAGTTCAAGACTGACTACAACAAGGCCAAGCAGCTTCTCGCCGATGCCGGGTACCCGAACGGCGGGTTCAGCCTCCTCCTGAACTACACGTCCGAGAACTCCAACGAAGCCGCCTTTGCACCGCTCATTAAGGAGGGGTTCGCGAAGGTCGGCGTGACGGTCAAGATCCAAGCGCTGCTCAACGATGCGGGGAAGGAGAAGGCACGGGGAAACCCGGCGAATCGCCAGGACGTGGTTGTGCAACTCTGGTGGCCGAGCCTTCCCGACGGCATCGACAACCTCAAGCCCATGTTCGGCTCCGAGAGCGAAGTGGGCTACAACTGGTCGTACTGGTACAACCCGCAGTTCGACAAGCTCATCGCCGAGGGGTTCAAGCTGAGCGCCACGGATCCCACGGCGGCGCTCGTGCCCTACGACCAGGCACAGAACATGCTCGTCGACCAGGCGGTGGCCGCGTTCCTGTACGACGATCAGACCGTGGCCGCGCACCTGGTGACGGTCAAGTACAGCGACTCCGCGATCAACTTCAACTACCCGCAGGTGCAGTTCTGGACGCAGATCACCAAGTGACGGTGTGACATCCGATGGGCGGCGGCTCGCCTTGCCTCACGTTGGCCGCCGCCGCCCGTCACCTTCCTTCCAGTGCAGAATCGCTGACCCCGAGAGGAGGGCCCGGGTTTGACGATCAGGGCCTATGTAGTCCGTAGGCTGGCGCTCACGATCTTCGTGCTCCTCGGCATCGCGACGATCACGTTTGTGATGGCGCGCGTCGTCCCCTCCAACGTCGCCGCCACCTACGTGGGCGCGAACGCTCGCCCGGCGCAGATCGCCCAGGCGACGAAGATCCTGGGCCTCAACAAACCACTACCCGAGCAATACCTGATCTACATGAAGGGCCTCGTCACCGGTGACTGGGGCAACTCGCTGCGCACCAAGCGGCCCGTGCTGAACGATATCGTGCACTTCTTTCCCGCCACGCTGGAGCTCGTCATAGCAGCCCTGATCGTGGCGACGCTGTTCGGCATCATCCTCGGAGTGACCACGGCGCACATGAGGGGCAGCTGGCTCGACCACGTGATGCGCCTCTTCTCGACAGGAGGGGTCTCGATCGCATCCTTCTGGCTTGCCCTGATGCTGCAGATCCTGTTCTTCAGGATGCTCCACCTGCTGCCGGTGGCCGGCCAGACCAGCATCACGGTCGCGCAGGCCCACCCGATTACCAACATCACCGGTATGCAGGTCCTGGACGCCCTGATTACCGGCAACTGGGTGGCCTTCTGGGACGCCGGCAGGCACTTCATCTTGCCGGTGGTCACGCTGGCCGCCTACCCGATGGGCGTTATCATGCGCATGACGCGTTCGTCGATGCTGGAAGCCATGGGCCTCGACTACATTCGCATGGCGAGAGCGATGGGCGTGCCGCCACGGACTCTGCTGTACAAGGCGGCGCTCAAGAATGCCCTGGGGCCCGTCTTCACCGTCATCGGCCTGACGTTTGCGAACGCGTTGACGGGCACATTCTTCGTCGAGCTCATCTTCGCCTGGCCGGGCTTGGGCTACTACGCGACCACGTCCATCCTGGGCGCCGACTATCCGGCCATCGTTGGCGTCACCGTGATGATCGCCTTCGTCTACGTGATCGCGAACCTCATCGTCGATCTCGCCCAGGCCGTTATCGATCCTCGAATCGCTCTGAGATAGGAGCCCGCGTATGGACGTCGCCGAAGCAGGACGACTCGCGGATTGGCGCGTGCGTCATCAGTCGTCCATCGACGAGGCGCGCTACAACGCTCGCGTGTTCTTCAAGGACAAGCTGGCCGTCATCGGCCTGGCCATCATCCTGTTCACGATCGCCGTGGCGCTGCTCGGCCCCTACATCGCGCCCTACCCGGCGCAGGGACGCGGAGACTCGCACCTGAGCGAACGGCTCCAAGCGCCGAGCGCGAAGCACATCATGGGCACCGACAACTATGGCCGCGATGTGTTAAGCCGTGTCATCTACGGCGCCCGTATCCCGCTCGTGATCTCGTTCGTGGTCACGGCCGCCATCGTCCTCATCGGCGTGCCGATAGGAGGCATTGCCGGCTACTTCGGGGGAAAGCTCGACGAGGTGGTGATGCGGATCTGCGACGTGTTCCTCGCGTTTCCGTCGCTGATCCTGGCCATCGTGTTCGTGGCCTTTCTCGGTCCCAGCATCCGCAACGCGATGATCGCCATCATCATCTCCTGGTGGCCCTGGTACACGAGGCTCGTGCGTGGCATGGCCGTGTCGCTGCGCGAACGGCCGTACGTGGAGGCCGCGAAGACGATGGGAGTCGGCGACTTCACCGTCATCCGGCGCCATATTCTGCCCAACTCCTTCGGGCCGGTCATCGTGCAGATGACCCTCGACATCGGCACCGTCATCCTGGCGGCGGCCGGACTCAGCTTCATCGGGCTGGGCGCCCAGCCGCCGGTCGCGGAGTGGGGCCTCATGATCTCGGAGGGGCGTGCGTACATCCTCGACCAGTGGTGGATCGGCGCCTTCGCCGGCCTGGCCATCCTGATCCTGGTGCTGGCGTTCAACCTGGTGGGCGACGGCCTGCGGGACGTCCTCGATCCACGGTCGAAGAGGTAGGCGCCGTGGGCGAGCTTCTCACGTTGAGCGGCCTCAAGCTGCAGTTCCGCAGCATGCGCGGCGTGGTGAAGGCGCTCGACGGCGTCGACCTCGTCGTGCACGACCGGGAGATCCTCGGCCTCGTAGGCGAGTCCGGGTGCGGGAAGACCATCACCGGGCTCGCCATCCTCGGCCTGCTGCAGCGGCCGCAGGCGGAGATCACCGGGGGCGAAATCACCTACCGGGGTGAGAATCTCCTGGCCAAGAGCGACAAGCAGATGCAGGACCTCCGCGGCCGCGAGATCTCCATGGTGTTCCAGGACCCGCTGGCGTCGCTTAACCCCGTATTCCAGGTGGGCCACCAGATCGAGACTGTCGTCCGCATCCACAAGGGCGCATCGAAGCGTGAATCACGGGAGACCGCGCGCAAGGCCCTGGCCGAGGTGGGCCTGCCGGCCACCGACGAGACGCTCAAACGCTACCCGCACCATTTCAGCGGCGGCATGAGGCAGCGGGTGTGCATGGCCATGGCTCTGGCGTGCGGGTCGCCCCTGCTCATCGCCGACGAGCCGACGACCGCGCTCGACGTGACCATCCAGGCGCAGATCCTCAACCTGCTGCTGAGATTGCGCGAGGAGCTGGGGGTCGCCCAGGTGATCATCACGCACAACGTCGGCGTCGCCGCACAGACGTGCGACCGCATCGCCGTGATGTACGCCGGCAGCGTGGTCGAGGAGGGGCCGGTGGTGGAAGTCCTCAGCCGGCCGCGTCACCCCTACACCATCGCGCTCTACCAGTGTCTGCCTCACGGCCACACCGCCTCGGAGCTGCAGACCATCCCGGGCACGGTCCCCGATCTCATCTCGCCGCCCACCGGCTGTCGCTTCCACCCGCGCTGCAAGCACGTGCTCGACGTCTGTCCGACCGTCAAGCCGCAGCCGGTGCAGGTGGGCGACCGTCACTGGGTCTCCTGCTTCTGGGCGACCGGCCAGGACGATGCGGGGCAGAGCCCCGAGGTGGCGTCGTGAGCCTGCTGCAGGTCGACGACCTCACGGTCCACTTCCACATCCGCCGCGGCCTCGGCAAGAAGTCGGTGGACACCGTCCACGCCGTGGACGACATCTCGTTCGAGATCGCCGAGGGCGAGACGCTCGCCCTGGTCGGCGAATCCGGCTGCGGCAAGTCCACGGCCGCCCGCGCTATCCTCCAGCTGGTCAAGCCGACGTCGGGCGCCATCCGGTTCCTCGACCAGGACCTGTCCGATCTGAGCTCGCGCAAGCGCCGCAAGGTGATGCGTGAAGCCCAGGTGGTGTTCCAGGACCCCTACTCGTCGCTGAACCCGCGCATGACCGTCCACGACCTGGTCGCCGAGCCGCTGCGGGCGCAGGCGCACATCAGTGGCCGGGACCTGGAGGCGCGCGTCCTCTCGCTGCTGGAGATGGTCGGTCTGGGGACACAGCACCTGTGGCGCCGCTCGCACGAGTTCAGCGGCGGCCAGTGCCAGCGCATCGCGATCGCGCGGGCCCTGGCCTTGGACCCGAAGCTCGTCGTGCTCGACGAGCCGACCTCCGCGCTCGACGTCTCCGTGCAGGCCCTCATACTTGTGCTGCTCGACGACCTTCAGCGGCGCCTCGGCCTCACCTATCTCTTCATCGCCCACGATCTCGCGGTCGTCGAGTCCATGGCGCACTCGCTCGCGGTGATGTACCTCGGACGCATCGTCGAGCACGGCCCGGCAGCGGAGATCTTCCGCGGCCCGCGCCATCCCTACACGGTCGCACTATTGAGAAGCTCTCCGTCGCCCGACCCGGAGGCGCGAGGGACGATGAAGGTGTTGGAGGGCGACGTGCCCAGCGCCGTCCGGCCTCCCGAAGGATGCCGCTTCCATCCGCGCTGCCCGTTCCGCATGGACATCTGCACCACCGAGTGTCCACAGCCGCATGCGGTCGGCAAGCGTCTGGTCTCGTGTCACCTGCCGGACGATTTCGACACGAGTTCGACGGGCTCGGCGGCGGTCCTGTGACCACGCAGCACGACCCGATCATCGTCGACGTGTGGCGTGGTCCCTCGGTGGAGAGCCGACATCAGCTTGTCGCCAGCGTCGTGGACGAGCGCGGCGCGGAAGTCGCCTGCTACGGCGATGCGGACTTTTCGACGTCCTAGGGTGCCGCTAGGGAGCTCGTTCGGAGACGTCGGCTGTCGTCAATGCGCTTCGGTAATCGCATACGCATCTGCAGGTGAATCGCTCCGGGTTCCACCTCGACTGTTTGATTTGGATGCCGCGGCTTCCTTGGCAGCTTGGCCATCCTGCTCGTCCTCCAGCTTCTGCGGCTGGATGTGGTCATCGGCTCGAGCAGCCGGCGGTGGTTGAGACTCACGATCGATGCCGGCCGTGCCGCTAGCCTCTACCCCGTCCGCAAGGGCCACTCCTGGGCAGCGGCCCGGGCGAGCTGGTGCTGGCCGAGGCCGGCCTGGACGGGGAGAGCCAGGCGCGCGCCATCGTCGACGACGTTGACACGCGTCGCTCAAGTGCCGGCGTCCGCGAAATGGACGTATGAGCGTCGCCCAGGTTCTCAGAAGCTAGTCCGCCGCGTCCCGGTGCCGAAGGCGATGCTGCTTGCGGAGGAACGCTTCCTGCCGATCGGCGGCCCGTTGACCGCGAAGTAGCGCAGCGCGTCGAGAATGTGCTCGTACCGGCTGCGCTCGTCGTAGCGCTCCGGTTGGTGGGGGTCAGGCGGCACGCTGGAGAGGGCCTCGATCGTCCAGTGGCAGCGGCTCGAGACCACGACCGGCAGCTCGGGATGGGCGAGCGCGTCCATGAGCAGCACGCAACCTTCGCGCACGCCGCTCGGCTTGCTGCGGCAGCGCATGCCGTGACGGGCGAAGACCTTGACCTCGTTCTCGGAGGTGTGCGAGTTCACCGCCCTGCCGGCCGGGTCTGCGTAGGTGCCGCGCACCGGCTTCACGAGCCCGAAGCTTTTCTCCTCGGCGAGGATCGCCGCGGCGAACTCATCGGTGGTCAGGTCGTGGGGGACGAGCTCGGCGACCACGAACTGTTGGCCCTTGGGCGAGATCTGCAGCCAGGCGCAGGCCGGCGAGCGGTAGCCGAAGTCGATGCCGCGGTAGGTGTCCCAGTTGCTCACGATCTCGATCTTCGCGACGTTGCGCTCGCGGCTGAAGCGCTCGAAGAAGACGCCCTCCGGGGCGGCGAATGCCTCCTCGGGCGTCGCTGCGTACTCGCGCCGGGCGAGCCGCGGCTCGACTGCCGCGAGCACGTTCCGCGCGTACCACTCCTCGTCGCGCCGCGGATGCGCGCTCCAGGGTAGGAAGAGCGTCGTCCAGACGCCCTCACCGCGCTCGGCCTGCCGCCAGAGCTTGTGGGCATGGTCACCGGCGCCGTTGCCGCTACTGACGATGTGGATGCGCTCGCAGGCCGCCTCGAGGGCGGAGAGCTCCTCCTCCTGGGCATCGAAGAAGCAGAACTCATCGATCAGCGCCCCGTAGGCGGCGTGCGAGCGGCCCATGCGCTTGGTCGTCGTGAGCGCCTTGAAGCGGCTGCCGTTGGCGAACGTGAGGTTCTGCCTTCTGTCCCTGACGATGCGCGCCTGCCACTCCGCCGGCAGGCCGTCGCGCAGCACCTTGAGGCGATGGATCGCATCGGTCGCATCCTCGCTCGTCTGGCGGGCGACGAGGATGAGGCGGCTGCCCCAGAAGGTGGCCGCGTAGAGCCAATGGGCGAGGCCCAGCCAGGTGATGCCGAGCTGCCGTGCCTTGAGCGCAAAGAGCCGCTTCTCGGTAAGGCGAGGCAAGAGCTCGACTTGTGCCGGCCAGAGCTTGAAGGGCACCAGGCTGCCGGTCTCCTTGTCCTCGATCTGGCAGGCCTCGATGAACTCACGCTCGGAGGGGATGGTGCGGCCCCAGGCGATCATCGCTACTTGCTTGTCTGAGAGCCTTGCCACGAGCGCTGCCGCGCGGCGGCGCTGCGCTTCAGTCATCTGCGTCTTGCTCGTCATGTGCTTCACCTCCGCTGGTCGCGAACTCCTCGGCGAAGAGCTCGGTGAGTGCCTCGCGGGCAGCGCCGATGTCGATGGCGCCGGTCACGGCCAGCTCGCTGCGCTTCGCGGCCTCGAGCCCGAAGAGCTCGCTGAAATGCTTGCTGGCGGCCAGCTCGCTGCGCAGGTCGCCCTTAGCCGCCGCCTTGGCGATCACGCGTTCGTACCTCAGCCTGGTGGCACCGATCGCATGCTCGCGGTCGATGCTCGCCGCCTCTTTGATCTGCTCGTGGGCGGCGGCCACGTAGCGCTTCAGCTGGCTGAGCGAGACCTGCGCCCCCCAGGTGGTACCCTTCACCGTCGCCGTGCGGATCTCGCGCAGCGAAAGGCACTCGACGAGCAGCGGCCGCACTTCGTCGATGCGCCGCGCGATCTCGGCCTGGGTTGATCTAGCCATTGCGCACCGCCTTCTCGCCCGTGAACGCTTCGAAGCGCGCCACGGCGACGTCGCAGAAGACCGGGCTCTGCTCGAGCGCGTAGCAGGCGCGCCCTGTCTGCTCGGCGGCGATCAGCGCCGTGCCACTGCCGCAGAAGGGCTCGTAGATCAGCTCTCCGGGGCTCGTGTGGTAGGTGATCGGCCGGCGCACGAGCTCGACGGGCTTGATCGTCGGGTGCACCGATCCGGGGTTGTCGTCGCTCTTGCTCTCGACCTCCCAGACGCACCTCGCGTCGGCCGGCGGACGCCGCTCGGGCCGCTTGCCCGTGACCCAGCCGTAGAGGAACGGCTCGTAGTCCCAGAGGTAGTCGGAGTAGGTGAGCACGGCGCGGCTCTTCTTCCAGATCAGGGTCTGGTGGGGGAGCAGGCCGGCACTGTGCCAGGCGGCGAGTACGCACTCGACGCGCGTGATCGCGAAGAACTGGTAGACGGCGGGGGAGCCGGTGAGCGCTTCATCGACGGCGACCTGCAGAAAGGCGGCGTAGAACGCCGCTGAGTGCTCGGGATCTCTGTAGGCATCCCACTCTTTCTCGTAGACCTTGCCGGCCTTGCCGCCGTTGCCTTCGGTGGCCGGGTGGTGGCCGCCGTCGTAGTCGACGAGGTAGGGCGGGTCGGTGGCCATCAGGGGCGCGCGGTTGCCGTTCATCAACCGCCGTACGTCATCCGCGTTGGTGGCATCGCCGCAGAGCAGGCGGTGGGGGCCCATCTCCCAGAGGTCGCCGGCGCGGGTGAGCGGCTCGCTCGGCGGCTCCGGCACCTCGTCGGGACCAGTGAGGCCCTCCCTCACCGTGGTCATGATCAACGAGAGCTCGCGCTTCTCGAAGCCGAGGAGGTCGAGGTCGTACTCGAGCTCGATGAGGCCTTCGAGCTCGAGCGGCAGCAGCTCGAGGTCCCAGGAGGTCTCCTCGGCGGTGCGGTTGTCGGCCAGGCGGTAGGCCTTGACCTGGGCGGGGGAGAGGTCGGTGGCGATGTGGACCGGCACCTTCTTCAGGCCAAGCTTCCTCGCGGCGAGCAGACGGGTATGCCCGGCGATTACGACGCCGTCAGCGTCGACCACGATCGGCTGGCGGAAGCCGTACTCTTTGAGGCTTGCCGCGACCTTGCGGACGGCGCTCTCCGGGCAGATGCGCGCGTTACGCGCGTAAGGGATGGGCCGGACCGTCGGCCACCACTCGACGGTGAGAGTTGCTCTTGATACTGGCAGGGACTTGCGCATTGCAGCCTCCTCGGCAGGTCTATGGTTGTTGCCAAAGAGCGTAGTATGAGATGCTTGCTGCGCTGTTAAGCCGAGCATAGTGAGTGCCGTCGAGGGCAGAGGTCGCTGGTGCAGTCAAACGCGGAGATTCGCAAAGAGTTAGCACGCGAGCTTGGCGGGCAACGTCTGCGCCCCGGGCTCTGGACGCACCTTGTCCACTGGGGCTTCGTTGCACGAGTCGCACGCGGCGAGTGGCCGATCAGTCGCCTTGCGACCCTCTATGCGACCAGCGAGGAGACCCTCTATCCGGCCCGGCGACCGCGACAGCAGGTGGTGCATGAATTCACCCCCGGCCTGCGCGCCGACGCCGTCGCGGAGATGGTTGCCGCCGTTGCCATGATGCCGTTCTCTGGGGTCGAGGACTTCCGCGAGCGATTCCTTGGCGGCAAGCTGCTAGCCCTGGAGGAGGTCGGCGAGTGGCTGCAGCGTCAGGCGGCGCTTGAGGGGACTGCAGCGGAGTCGTACTTGAGCGTGCCGACGAGCAAGGACAACAGCTTCTCGACGCACCCTCGCTCCGAAGTAACGCGCGAGGAGTACGCTCGCTGGCTCGAACGCGAGGCGGCGCGCGTGCGCGAGACACCCGACTGCGAGCTCCCGGGAAACTCTTCGGGCAGCAGCAGGCCGACGCTCACCTACATCGCGCCGAACAATCGCGTGCATCAGACCAACATCCGCGGGCACGGTCCCCTGGCCTACCTGAAGATGATTGCCTACGGTCGAACGCAGCAGTTCTGGGGCAGCTGGACGGAAGCCGAGGCGGTCACCTTCATCTTGACCGACCTGCGTCCCAAGGTCGTCGGCATGACCATCAAGACGCCGCCCCCGCTCTTTCTGCCGGCGGCCCTGCAGCTCGAGATCAGGGTCAATCCTCGCGTGCCACCCCGGGAGCTCGCCAAGGCCTACGCGAAGGCGCGCCTGCGCTACGTGCCGGAACGGGACCGGACGATGACGCGCAAGCACCTCACGCTCGCGGTCTTCGTGCAGCGCCGACTCTTCCCCATCCCTCCGTGGGTCCGCATGCGAGAAGAGTGGAACGAGGTCTACCCGCAGTGGCGCTTCGAGGCCGCGACGGACCCGCAAGCGCGCCGTTTTGCCCTGGAGGCGCGCACGGCTTGGCGCCGAGCTAGCGGTGCCCAGTGGTCGGATCGTCGCAAGAAGTGGTGATGCGAGGCTTGGGGCGAAGGCGGCGCTCCCAGGCTGGACTTCGAAGGTAGAGCCTTGCTGGCGCCGACGTGATGCCGCCATCGGGTCCGCTCTCGGCACGCTCAGCAGGCACTCGGGATCGGCTCACATACTACGTGCTCCGTATGTGAGCCGAGATTCGCGTATGTGAGCTGGTGGTTGACAGGTAAAGTCCTGCAAAATGGCACTTTCAGGTATCGTGCACCGAAGTCGTTTTGGTTCACATAGGCTCACATAATCTGGGTTTTTTGCCTCACACGACTGCAAAATCTCTATCGCCGGTTCGACTCCGGCCGCCGCCTCCAACACGACTTCATAACCTCCAGCAGGTTGGCAATCGCAAATCCGCCAGTATCACTCGAAACAGTGGCCACCGCCGTGAGAGGGC
>Ga0209745_1001747_pt1 | contig 12742 bp, 10 predicted proteins | sample BarGraNGADG00312_FD_184495 | JGI IMG/M metagenome (GOLD analysis project Ga0209745, IMG submission 184495) | Arctic peat soil microbial communities from Barrow, Alaska - Barrow Graham LP Ref core NGADG0004-312 (SPAdes) (version 2) | ecosystem: Environmental > Terrestrial > Soil > Wetlands > Peat... | reverse complement strand
GTAGGCTCGCTCACGGCTCGTGGTCCTTGTCCTGGTGGATGTCTTCTCAACACCCATCTCAGCCCAAGGCCACGAGTCCCTCACTACCCCGCCCCGCCAACCACCTCCACGTCCAACCGCGAAGAGCCGGTTAACCCGCTGTCGCGGCACCCGGCTGGGCGCCCTTCCTCGTGTAAGCCGTGTGAACGTCATCCATCCCGCCCTCGGCAAGCCGTGCTTTGAGCAACTCGTAGTTCAACAAGCGTGGTGTGACGCCTTCGCGAATGCTGAGTGCAGCGGCTGTTCCAGCGACCTCACCCATCCGCATAGCGACAACCTGGTTGCGGGTGTAACCATCGACATTGTGGCTTACAGAGATTGTGCGCCCCGCTACCAGCAGATTCTCGATGCCTTGCGGCAGTAGCGCACCGTAAGGTATCTGGAAGGTATGCAACTCCTTCTTGACGGAAGCTGGATCACGCTCGAGTGGGTCGCGCAATGAACCCTCGATAGGATCTGGCATGTGAATGTCGATAGCCTTCTTTCCCTCCGTCAAGGAGGGAAAGTTGCCCGTAAATGTCATGATCGGGGCATCGACCTTGGTGTCCCTATATACGTCCTCATCGCGGACCGAGGCCTGGCCGACTATTCTGCGTGTCTCACGGATTCCCAGCTTGGGGGCGACGTCGATCATGTAAGCGTTCCGCCCCCCGGGAAGGGAGTTCGTAATGAAATGCATCAACTGACGAATCTGCTTCCGCCCAAGCACCTCTCCGCGGGTGATGTCACGGGCATCCGTGCCGTCTACGCCGTAGATCCGCGTCGTGTTGATCAGCGCGATGCCTCGATCCATCCAGCAGTTCTCCAGCCGGAAATAGTGGAGCTCATCAGGAATCTCTCCCCGCTTCTTGGCCTGTTCCATCAAGTTGTAGAATCCGCTAATGCGGGTTAGCACCTTCTCATTGCCTACTTCGAGCACGGTCCCGTCGCGGAAGGCAGGCTGGATCTGATCCGGATTGCGTTGGGCCCACTCGTGCATTGCGTAGAGATCGAGGCCTCCGACGCGAAAGAGCAATGAGAACGGGCGCATCGCGCCATCCTCCTCCCGCCCTTTCGCCATAGGCGCGCCAGCTCGAGCTGCAATATCTGCATCTCCTGTACAATCCACGACTTGACGTGCCAGGATCGCTACCAGTCCAGACTTCGTCATCACCTCAACGCCGCGCATCGAATTCTCGTCGAGCACCGGGCCGACCACGACGGCGGAGAGTAGCATTTCGACGCCGGCCTCTTCGATCATGTCAAGCGCGACCTGCTTATAAGTCTCGTTGTCAAACGGCGTCGTCTCGGATCTCGCCGGATTGCCATCCCATACTGGTGCGCCCCCGGCCATTGCAAGCCGCTCGAGCAGTTCGACACCGATCCCTCCCGCCTGAGGGCTTGCAACGATGGCGCTCATCATGCTCGCCGTCGCCGTCCCACCGAGAAACGAATTGCTTTCAATTAACACAGTACGTGCGCCTGTTCTGGCTGATGCCACCGCAGCTCCCAGTCCAGCGACACCCCCGCCGGCTACAACCACGTCGCAATCTATTAGCGTCGGAAGTCGGTGCGTAAGCACGAGCGCACCGTCTCCTTCGATAACTGCAACGTGCGCGCTCTTATCCTCTCCAAGGGCTATTTGTTGCCTCGCCGCTTGTCCAGCCATGGTTTCCGAAGACGGCATGCCGATTCCTCTCTTGGGAACTTCGTGACAGTGTTTCCTGAACATCGTTACGTCGTGCAGTTTCAACAATTATTACAACAGACGGTGTACGGACCGTCGAGCGGTTGTGCTGCCCTGCCAACCGACTCCCTTGAAAGGGACCAACTGCAGCACGCTGTTTCGTCGTTATAATGGCGGGTGGAGCTGATCTACGCTCTTGTTGTCCGCAAGGCGATCTATGTGGTCTCGCTCGAGGTGCGGTCAACGCGCTTACACGGGCTTCAAGAGAAGTCGGCACTGCGCCCCCCGCAACACCGAGGCTGCCTTCCACACCCGAGAGACCGCCGGGGTCATGCCAGCGGGCCCGACTGTGCACCACCACGACCAAGGGACCCCTGAGCGCCCTGCCTGCCATATCGATCACCTGCAAACGGAGTTGCGATGTCATTTCAACCCGGTCGTCGCGAACCCGGCAATGAGATGACGCTGGAACAGTAGGAACAGGATGAACACGGGCAGGAGGGACGCGGTGCTCATAGCTAGCATGTTGCCCCATTGTTGCTGTCCCGAGCTGTCAAGGAACATGCGCAGCCCCAACGCCACCGTGAATTTGTTCGGGTCCGAGATGTAGATCAGTTGGTTGAAAAAATCGCCATACGACCAGATGAAGGCGAAGACAGCGGTCGTCGCAAGCGCCGGCCGAACCAACGGCAGCATTACGTACCAGTAGATGCGCATGGGGCCACAACCATCCAACCGTGCGGCTTCGTCGAGCTCTCGCGGTATAGCGCGCATAAACTGCACCATTAGGAAGATGAAGAAACTATCCGTCGCGAGAAACGCTGGAACGATCAGCGGAAGATAGGTGTTCACCCAGCCCAACTTGTCGAACAGAATGTAGCGCGGCACGATGGTCACCTGGGAGGACAGCATTATGGTGGCTAACATGCACGCGAACCAAACCTTTTTCAGCCGAAACTCCAAGCGCGCAAAGGCGAACGCCGCGAGCGAACATGCTATGACGCTGCCCAGCGCCGTCAAGCCGGAGACGATAAATGAGTTCAGGAAGAATCGGCCGAACGGTATACCGACACCCTGCCAGCCTTGAATCCAATGATCCCAAGTGAAGGATTTGGGAATGACGCCGGACTCAGTGAATATTTCATTGTCTGGCTTGAACGAGCTGCCGAGCATCCAAAGCAAGGGGTAAGCCATCACAAGTGCGAGGCCGACGAGCACGACGTACATGGATGTCTTCCGAGAAAGACCGCGCCCTGCTCGCCGGCGGATACGCGGTGCGGGACCGGTCATAATTACGCCTCCACGTCGGTGTAGAAAACCCAACGCTTGCTCAGCGCGAAGTTGAGCGCGGTGACTGAGCCAACAATCAGCAGCAACACCCACGCCATCGCGGAGGCATAGCCCATTTTGAGGTTCGTAAATCCCTGCTGATACATATATAGACTGTAGACGAGCGTCGAATCGGTTGGCCCGCCCGAACCATCGGAAATGATAAACGCGGGAGTGAATATTTGGAACGAGGTAATGACCCGCAACACGAGATTAAAGAAGATGACAGGTGTGAGTAGCGGCAGTGTGATTCGTCGAAAAATGGCTCCTCGGCCGGCGCCGTCGAGTACGGCAGCGTCATAGATATCGGCCGGGATCTGCCTGAGGCCGGCAACGAAGATGACCATCGGGGATCCGAACTGCCATACCTGTAGCAGGATGAGCGTGTACAACGAAGTGCTAGGCGACGCGATCAAACTGGGCAGCTTGATTCCGATCGCTGTGAGCAACTGAAGCGCAAGGCCGCCGGTGCCGAACATCTCCCGCCATAAGACAGCGATGGCAACGCTGCCGCCGAGCAGCGACGGCAGGTAGTAGACGGCCCGGAGCAGGTTCATTCCCTTGAGCCGATTATTGAGGAGCAGCGCCAGCCCCAATGCGGCCGCCAGTTCGAGTGGCACGGCCAGCACGACGTAGATCCCCGTTACCTTCAGCGTCTGAAGGTAACGGGGATCGGAGAACAGTTGAAAATAGTTCTTGAAGCCTGTCCATTTCGCCGACTGCAACATGTTGTAATTGGTGAAGGAAAAGTACAAGGACGCGAGCATTGGCAGAACCGTGAGTCCAAAGAATCCAATCAACCAAGGAAGGAGAAAGAGGTACCCCCACGCGCTCTTACTCTTCCGACCCAAGCCGGGCCGCTTTGGTTCACTGATTGAAGGCTTCTCAGAGAACGTGTTCCGCGTCAGTTTCGTGACGGCAGTCAACTTGTGAGCGCCTTGGTTACATCAGTCATAAACTGATCGACGCCTTCGCTGACCGACGCCTTGCCAAACGCAATATTCGCTGAAACGAGCTTCAACGACGTCGTCTCCTGGGCGGAAGCGGCAGGGACCTTATACGCAGGATTCGCTGTATTGTTACGCGTCGACTCTACAAAATTCACCTGTTGGAGGTCAAGTGGAGACAAGAGAGGCTTGACCGCCGCGGCCACCTCGGGGTTGACCGGAACACCGCGGTCTAGCTTCAACAGCTTGCCTGCGTCGACATCGTTTAGCAGGAAATTGAGAAGCGTTGCCGTCTCCTCAGGCGCTTTGCTGCCCGCATAGATGCCCAACCAGCTGCTACCCGTCACCCACCCCTGCGACTTCGCTCCACTGTCAAGACCAGGGAAGGTTGCCATGCCGATCTCGTTCTTCGTCATTGCGCACAGCGCACTCTGAATGATCGTCATATTCGGGAAGTTCGGAGCCAATTTGCGAATCAAAGGAGTAGTGTCGTCCGTCCCCCCAACTTCGGCTTCGATCTGAGGACTTACCAGCAACCCTTCCTTGCGCAAGTCGGCCCAAAACTGCAACCAGGCCGTCGCGGTCTGTTTGGTCAAGGTCAAGTTATTGTCAGTGAAGACGCCCACACCATTCTGGTGTTGGCGCGCCCACATCTCCAGCGCCCATGTGCTGCCGGAGAAATCGTCTGAGCCGGCGTAACCATTACCAATAGCGCGTTGAATCTTTCCTGAGAAACTATGAAAATCGTCCCAGGTCCAATTCTCCGCTGGCAGCTTCAGGCCCGCCTGTTTTAGCATTGTTACGTCATAAAAGACACAAGGGGCGGTGTCGCCGAAGCTCAAAGCGCTAAGACCTCCGGAGTATGTGCCCCCCTCAAGGCCCTTTGCACTGAAAGCGTCGAGCTTCACGCCCTTGACGTTTTTGAGGTCAGCCAAGATCCCCTTGCTCGCGAATTGCGAGACGAAAGCTTGCTGAATCTGCATCAGATCGGGCGCGTTGTGTCCCGCAGCCTCAGTGATAAGCTTGTCATGGTAGTTGGCGTAGCCGCCGAATTCCGCCTGCACTTTGATGTTCGGGAACTTCTTCTCAAAGAGGCCTAAAACCTGCTTCGTAACCGTGTGCCGCGGTGGATTCCCCCACCAGGAGAATCGGATGGTTCTCGATGCGGCACTTCCTGCTCCACTAGAGCAAGCGGGCAGCCCGAAGATGGGGATGGCGATGGCCCCCAGAGCCGCCATCCGCAATACCTGACGCCGGTCATATTCGTTGGGCATCGTTTCTTCCTTAACGTAACTTCGTTGTTCGGTTCGGGGTAAAAGACAGAAGGAGGGCTATTCACAATGACATTCGGTAGAACTCGAGCGCGATGATCGCGCTAATTGTCTCGGGGAAGGTATGCAGGGGTCGCCGGTAGTCGGTGTGGAGTGTTCGCCAGGTTTTCAGGTTTTCGATGGTACGTTCGATCTTGTAGCGGATCGAGTTTACTGCGGTGTTGAACTCTTTCTGCTGTGGGTACATTTCTTGTTTGGGTGGTTTGCGCACCGAGGCAATCATGCCTTGCCCGATAACTGTGCCGATCATCGTCTGCGCACCGAATGGCCGGGAGTCCTCCACGGACAAATACCATAAGCGGCGACAGCTCTGTCCAAGCCGCGCAATCACATAGTCCCGAGACGTCTGTGCGGTATAGCGCGAACTTCCACGCTTAGCGTGGCGATGCCTGACATCGGATGACGTCTTCACTCCGATGTGATTATTCCACATCGTAGACGCTAACTTCCGCCTGACGAGATGTCAAGCCGGGCCTCGACTCATCAGGAACGCCGGCGATGCATGGTTGCTGCGCCATCTCGCGGGCCGGCACGGGTGGCGGGCCTGCCCGCTTAGCGCTCCGGGAACCGGACCGATGGTGAGGGTCTCGTCGACGAGGACCCCTCGCCGTCGACCGGACCGAGCACCCCGGAACGGATGCCGAAATTTTGACCGGTGCCCTCGACCCGTGCTCGCCTCAGGAGCCGGGCTTCACCCGGCGCGAATGGGGGCTCAGCGCGCCGTCGCTGTAGGTCGTCCACTTGCCGATCTGGCCCGTCGGGTACATGGCGATGTTCTCGGTGACGACCTTCCCGCTCACGACGTCGATCACGGGCGTCCCGTCCGTCGTCGTCAGGTAGAGGTAGCCGTCGTACAGCGCCACCACGCACGCGTTCAAGCTCAACGCGGCGTCCGGAGCCAGCGAGTAGACCGCATCAAAACCGGTCCAAGTGGGGCCAACTCAGGCTGGCACACTCACGAGGTGGAGCACGACGCGCCGCCCGGTCCGCGCCAGGGTGGCTGGGACGGTGAACAGGCGTAGCCGCAATCGTTGGGGTTCCCACCGACGCGCTTCGTGGCCGATGAGCGCGAGCATCTCCCAGCCACGCGGTGAGCTCAGCGGCCAGGTCCACGACGTGGCACCAGATCTGGTTCTGGTCGAAGCCCGCCAGGGGGAACGCGCGCAGGCCGGTGTCCTTGGCGGTCCGGATCCGGTCCTCGCAGCGCGCCCGGCGACGGTGGCGCAGCCCGAGGTCGGGCAACTGGGTGCCGGGCCCGCCAGTGCGGGTGCTGCTCGCGAAGGTGGTCACGCGGTGCCCGTCGATGTCAGTGATTCGCAGTTGCGCGCCGGGGTGAGGACGTTCCTTGCGGGCGATCACCCGCATGCCCGCCGGCCAGTGAGTCAGGTCCAGCAGGTCGGGGGTGTGGTCGGGCAGGGTGGACCCGACCAGGTACGGCAGTCGCTGCCCGGCCAGCCAGTCCAGCACGGCGTGGGTCGCCCCGGCGCCGTCGGTGCGGATCAGCACCTTGCGACCCGCCCGGGTCCCGCGCTGGTGGCTGCGCAGTTGCGCCAGGGACGCCGTGAGCACCTCTATGTGGTCGACGGCGGTGTTCGACCCGGCGTTGCCAGGGCGCAGCATGACCGTGAGCGGTTCCCCGGTGCCGTCGGGTCCGTGGTCGACGAACGAGCACAACGGATGAAAGCCGAAGCCCCGCTGGTAAGCGGCTGCAGCTCCGGTCTTCTCCAGGTCCACGATCAGCGGGTTCTTCGCGTCGGCGCCGGCGTCGGGGGCGTTCGTGCCAGCCAGCGCCCAGGACCGCTTACGGGCCACCGCGCGGGCGGTGTTGATCGCCGCGAGTGCGTTTACCGCGAGGGCGTCGATGGTCCTCGAGACCGTCGGGTCAGAGGCCACCAGTCCGTAGACGCCGGGCTCGGCGCGCAGCAGCAGGGCGATGTCGGCGAGGCAGTCCCGCCCAGGGCGAGGGTGATCGCGAGGTCGAGGACCACCTTGGCCGGGTCGTGCACCGCCGACGGCTTACGCCACGGGGCCAACGCCTCCGACAGCGCCGAGACCAAACCGGTCGCGGCGATGGCCGGCCCCACGGATTACGGCCTGGCCCGTGCGCTGCGTTTCCGCGGGACCGGGTGCCCGGTCCCGGCACCCTCGAAGCTGCAACGCCCCACCGGGGACCGGGTCAAGACCGACGCACGCGATGCGCTGCACCTGGCGAGGCTGTTGCGCCTGGGCGAGATCGTCGAGGTCACCATCCTGTCAGTGGAGCAGGATTGTCGTTATCGGCAGCTCGGCAGCAGCTGCGATGTCCGTGAGCGCCGGCCGCTCGGGCCAGGGCATCTAGCAACAACGCGCTGCGCTCGACCGACTGCACGCCGCCTGCCACCGACTCTTTCGTCATGGTGCTCCGTCCTCTTCGCGGTCGCTCGCGTGGTGGCCGCCGGTAGTCCGGTCGTGGCCGTAAGAGATTTGCACTTGCTCGAGCCACCGATTATATTTCTGTATGTTAGTTCTTCTCAAACCACCATACGGAATTCTTCGGAGGATCTCAAGTACCGGAGGATCCCAGTCCCTCGAGCGTGAGACCGCCAGCACTACGTGCTGACACACCGACGTCATCGTCGTGCATCGGTGATCGCGCGAGCGAACCTGTGGAGCACGAAAGGGAATCTCATGGCCTCGGTAGGAATCGTCGGACTCGGCGTCATGGGTCTGCCCATGGCGCGAAACCTGCTCGCAGCGGGACATGACGTCATCGGCTACGACCGGAATGCGAGCTCGGTCGCCGCGCTCGTCAAGGCTGGGGGACGCGCAGCGGGCGGCGTGGCAGAGGCTGCCGACGGAGTCGGCACCTTTATCACGATGGTGCCAGACTCCCCGAACGTCGAGGAGATCGTCTTCGGCGAAGGGGGGCTTATCGAGAACGCTCGCGAAGGCCTGCTCTACATCGACATGAGTTCGATTCGACCCGATGTGGCCGTTCGGGTCGCCGAAGCCTGCCGGGAAAAGGGCATCCGGCCCCTGGACGCGCCGGTGTCGGGCGGAGAGAAGGGCGCGATCGAGGGGACGCTGTCGATCATGGTCGGCGGCAATCCAGCCGACTTCGAAGACGCGCGACCGCTCCTTGAGGCCATGGGCAAGACGGTCGTGCACCTCGGCCCGAACGGCTCGGGGCAGACGGTCAAGGCCGCAAACCAGCTCATCGTCGGCGGTACGATCCAGCTCGTCGCCGAGGCCATCGTGTTCCTTGAGGCCTACGACGTCGACACGACTGCCGCGCTCAAGGTGCTGGCCGGCGGGCTTGCGGGCAACCGCATCCTCGACAGCAAGGGCGCCTCGATGCTGGCTCGCGAATTCGCCCCGGGCTTCCGCATCGATCTGCACCACAAGGACATGGGGATCGTGACGAGTGCGGCGCGCGAGGCGGGGATCGTCATTCCGCTTGGCGCCGCCGTTGCGCAGCTCATGGCGTCGGCGCGGGCCCAGGGCGACGGCAGCCTTGACCATTCCGCCCTCTTGCGGGGGGTCGAGCGGATGTCCGGACGACTCCCCGACTGACCGCCAGCCACCGCAACCCAGCCAAGTCCCAGGACAGGAGCTTTTCCCATGGCACGCATGACAGCCGCGGCGGCCGCCGTCGCCATCCTTCAGCGCGAAGGAATCACGCAGGCGTTCGGCGTGCCTGGGGCTGCGATCAATCCGTTCTACGCGGCGCTGCGGTCGAACGGGTCGATCGCGCACATTCTGGCACGCCATGTCGAGGGGGCTTCCCACATGGCAGAGGGGTATACCAGGGCCGTGGCGGGCAACATCGGCGTTTGCATCGGTACCTCGGGCCCGGGAGGCACTGACATGATCACCGGGCTCTACTCTGCTTCGGCGGACTCGATCCCGATCTTGTGCATCACTGGCCAGGTCGCAGTCGCCCAGCTCCACACCGAGGACTTCCAGGGGGTCGACATCGCCTCAATCGCTGCCCCGGTGACGAAGATGGCGACGACGGTGCTGACCGGCGCACAGGTGCCGGGTACGTTCCAGAAGGCTTTTCAGCTCATGCGGTCCGGGCGCCCCGGGCCTGTGCTCATTGACCTTCCTTTCGACGTGCAGATTACCGAGATCGAGTTCGACATCGACACCTACGAGCCGCTACCCGTCATCAAGCCGGCAGCGACCCGAGCGCAGGTCACCAAGGTGCTCGACATGCTTGCGGCGGCGGAGCGGCCGCTCATCGTCGCCGGGGGTGGGGTCATCAGCGCCGACGCGAGCGACCTTCTTGTCGAGTTTGCCGAACTGACGGGGGTGCCGGTGATTCCCACCCTCATGGGTTGGGGCTCGATCCCGGACGACCACCCCCTCATGCAGGGCATGGCGGGTATCCAGACGTCGCACCGGTACGGCAACGCCACCTTGCTCGCGTCTGACTTCGTACTTGGCATCGGGAACCGTTGGGCAAGTCGGCACACCGGCGCCCTAGACGTGTACTGCGAGGGCCGCACATTCGTCCACGTCGACATTGAGCCGACCCAGATTGGCCGAATATTCGCCCCCGACTACAGCATCGTCTCTGACGCGCACGCGGCGCTCAAACTGTTCGTCGAGATTGCCGGCGAGCGGAAGAACGCCGGCGAAATGGAGGACCGGACAGACTGGGTCAAACAAGGCGAAGAGCGCAAGCGCACTCTCCAGCGGCGCACTCATTTCGACAATGTGCCGATGAAACCACAGCGGGTCTACGAGGAAATGAACCGGGCCTTCGGACCCGAGGTGCGCTATGTCTCAACCATCGGCCTCTCGCAGATCGCAGCCGCGCAGTTCCTCCACGTGTACCGCCCGCGACACTGGATCAACTCCGGCCATGCGGGTCCGCTGGGATGGACGGGGCCCGCGGCGCTTGGCGTGTGCGCGGCCGATCCGAAAGCCCTCGTCGTAGCACTTTCAGGCGACTACGACTTCCAGTTCCTCATCGAGGAGCTCGCGGTCGGGGCCCAATTTAACCTGCCCTACATCCACGTCGTGGTGAACAACGCCTACCTCGGGCTCATTCGTCAGTCCCAGCGGGCATTCGACATGGACTACAACGTCCAGCTGTCGTTTGAGAACATCAACGCCCCCGAGATGGGTGGGTATGGCGTCGACCACGTCAAAGTGGCGGAGGGCCTGGGCTGCAAGGCAATCCGCGTTCGCCAACCTGACGACCTGCTGCCTGCGCTCGAGCGCGCGAAAGAGATGGTTGGTGAGTTCAAGGTGCCCGTGCTCGTGGAGGTCATCCTCGAGCGCGTGACGAATATTTCGATGGGCGCGGCGCTGAACTCCGTCACCGAGTTCGAAGAGCTGGCCACACTCCCTGAGCACTCCCCGACAGCCATCCTCCCGATCGATGTGGGAATGGAGCACTCGGCATTCTAGATGGCCACAGCGCTACAACCGACCCACCCGGAGGGAGCGATGGTTGTGAGGTATGCAGTCAACTGCTCGATCATGTTTACCGAGCTGCCGCTGCTTGAGCGCGCTTCGGCGGCCAAGGCTGCCGGTTTCGAGGCGGTAGAGTTCTGGTGGCCCTTCTCCGTCGCGGTCCCTGAGGATGCTCAAGCGGACGCATTCGTGCGCGCGGTGCGCGACGCGGGCGTCCAGCTCATTGGCCTCAACTTCTTCGCCGGCGACATGGGGGCCGGTGAGCGCGGCCTGGTGTCGTGGCCCGCGCGCGGCATGGAGTTCCGGGACAACGTGGCCGCTGTCATCGACATCGGCCAACAACTCGGGTGCCGGGCTTTCAACGCCCTCTACGGCAACCGGGTACCCGGCATCGCGAGTCAGGAGCAGGACGACGTCGCGGTGGAGAACCTCGCTCTAGCCGGGAGCGCTGTTGCAGGCCTCAATGGCACTGTGCTCGTCGAGCCAGTGAGCGGTTCCGAGGGGTACCCCTTGCGAACCGCCGAAGACGTCTTCGCCGTTATCGACCGCGTCCGTCGGGAGAAGGAAACTGAGAACCTCGGCTTCCTGTGCGACCTGTACCACTTGGCCGCCAACGGCGACGATCTCGATCGGGTTGTCGCCAGGTACGGTGACCGTATCGCCCACGTGCAGATCGCCGACGCACCTGGCCGGCACGAGCCAGGTACGGGCAACCTCGACCTCGCCCGGCTCGTCGGGGAGATTCACGCGTTCGGCTACAGCGGTTGGACTGCCCTCGAATACAAGCCCACTGGGCGCACGGCCGACTCCTTCAGGTGGCTTGCCGATCCTGCGCCGGAGCTTGCTTAGCCTGGATCCGTCCGTGCTGAGGTGGTGATCCAAGGCGGGAGTCCGGGTGAGGTTCGCCGCAGATCGTGGCCAAGGTCGGTTTCCCTTGGGCGGCCCGGTCGTCGGGCTCGCGGGTTCACCGCACGACCAGCCGCCCTCGCATCTGTCCGGCTGTCTTGTGGCTGTAGTGGCTCCTGCGGCGATCAGCGCGTTGAGGTCGCGAGTCCCTGAGTGCCCGAACGAGACGCCCTGCTTGCGAGCCGTCGGCCTCCACGACCGTTTCATCGACCTCGACTCACCCGGCCCTCGCGTCGCGCCCGCCGAGCAACGCGCCGTCGGCGGCCAAGCCCATGGCGGAACGCGGCCATGTCGTCGCTGCTGTCGACGCCGCAACGACCCCTCCGCCCGCGAGGTGACCCTTTACCCCGTGATGGCGCCCTGTGTGGGTCGGCACGCTATCCGGGTTTCCGCGACGTGGCGCAGACCCGCACCTGGCAAGGACCATCACGGGCACCAGTTCTACGGCCGACATGAGATCAAGGGCGCGGGTGCCAATCCGCTGTTGCGGAGAATTGATCAATCCAGGGCACCCCACGCTTAAGGTCCCCGGAAGATTTGACGGCTTGGACTCGCACGTCGCCCTCTGCGCGAGGTGTTGGTCGGCTGTCAGCCAACGACACCGAGCGCGGCCTGGTAACGGGAGCTCCGGCACGCCGCGCTCCCGGAGACGCTGGAAACCCGCGCTCCGCACCTCCTGGGCCAGCCAACCCAGCGGGGTAGCGCACCGGCACCGCCGCACGACTCGCCAATGCCGGCTCCGCTCCAGTCCGTCACAGGCCGTCGCCCATCGCGCGGGGTGCGCAGCTCACGGTTCCAGGATGACCGCTTCATATTCCTCGACAACTGGAACCGTGACCACGACGCGCCCGTCTTTCAGCTCCATCGGGATCTCAGAGCCCTTTCGCAGCAGCCTCGCCCGGGAAGGGACGCCGTCGACACGGACGCTGAGCGCGATGTCGGGGATTGGCTGCGTGTGGGTGATGGGCCGTCGGTATCCCCCGCAGTAGTTGACGAGGTGCACGACCGTTCGACCGACCGCGTCCTGTCGGGTCACGCTGACATGGACGCTCGGAGGCGCATCCGTCTCGATGAGCTGTCGTCCGCCGCCAGAGGTCCAGAGCACGGCGTTGCGCAGG
>Ga0209745_1001746_pt1 | contig 12749 bp, 13 predicted proteins | sample BarGraNGADG00312_FD_184495 | JGI IMG/M metagenome (GOLD analysis project Ga0209745, IMG submission 184495) | Arctic peat soil microbial communities from Barrow, Alaska - Barrow Graham LP Ref core NGADG0004-312 (SPAdes) (version 2) | ecosystem: Environmental > Terrestrial > Soil > Wetlands > Peat... | reverse complement strand
CTCACCAGGGCCGGCGCCTTCCTGATCCTGCGCCGGCTGGCCGGAGCGGCCGGGCTCGAGCCCGAGCGCATCCACCCGCACCTGCTCCGCCACTCCTTCGCCACTCACCTGCTCGAGGGCGGCGCCGACCTGCGCAGCGTCCAGGAGATGCTCGGCCACGCCGACCTCTCAACGACCGAGCTGTACACGCACGTCTCGGACAAGCGCCGGCGCGAGACCTACTTCAGCGCTCACCCGCACGCGAAGACGCGGTCGCGCTAAAGACCAGACCCCTAATGTTTTTGCGGGCGCGCGCTGGCCTTGCGCTTGAGTGCGCCGACGACGCTCTTTGCCGTCGCGCGCATGTTCTCGTCCAGCGCCTCGTCCTCGGCCATGCCGGCGAGCATGCCGAGCGTGTCCGACTGCGGCGAGCCATTACGCAGGCAAACCACAGCCAACCGCCGCACCGCCCCGTTGTCGTCGCGGCTGGCGAGGTTGTGCAGATCGGAGCGAACCGAGTTGACCGCGCCGGGGTGGCCGCGCGAGAGCAGTTCCAGCGAGACCAGCGCCGAGCCGCGGCAGCCCGGGCTCGCGTCATCGAAGCCGCGCTTCAGCAGCTCCAGCTTCTGGCGGAAACGAAACTGCCCGATCGCCTTGTAGGCGACCGCTCGCTCGCGAAAGTCGTCGCTCCGCGCCGCGCCTTCCAGCTCGTCGTCCCACACGACGCGTAGCTGGGCCAGCTCTCGCTGGGCGCCGCGCAGGGCCAGCTGGTCGGCCTCGGCCGCCGCCTCTGCAAGGGTGGTCGGCTGCTCGTTGCCTTGCTCACTCATACCTGCTCCTGACTTACCGGAAGCCCGCGCGCCGGCGGCCCTGTGTAGTTGATGGTTGGCCGGATGATGCGGTTGTTGTGGTGCTGCTCGATCACGTGCGCCGACCAGCCGACGACCCGGTTGGCGGCGAACAGAGCCGTCAGCAGGTCGATCGGGAAGCCGAGGTAGTAGAGCACCGAAGCCGAGTAGAGGTCGACGTTGGGCACCAGGCCCTTGCGCTCGAAGACGCGCCGCTCCATCCGCTCGGTCATCGCGAACCAGTTCGGCTCGCCGGTGTTGACGTTGGCGAACGCCTTTCGCCCGATCTCCTTGAGCAGGATCGCGCGCGGGTCGGTGACCTTGTAGATGGCGTGCCCGAAACCGGGGATCTTCTTGCCCTGGTCGAGCATGTCGTCCACCCAGGCCTCGACCTTGTCCTCGGAGCCGATCTTCTTCAGCGTGGCCATCACCCACTCGTTCGCGCCTCCGTGCAGGGGGCCCTTGAGCGCCGCGATCGCGCCGACGATCGCCGAGTGGAGGTCGGAGCAGGTGGCCGCGATCACACGCGCCGCGAAGGTCGAGGCGTTCATCTCGTGGTCGGCGTGCATGATCGAGACGGCGTCGAGCACCTTCGCGTCTTCGTCGCTCGGCATCTCGCCGCGCAGCATCCAAAGGAAGTTGGCAGAGTAGTCGAGCTCGGGGTCGGGCCCGACCGGCTCGAGGCCGTAATAGCGGCGCCGGTAGCGCGCCATCACGGTCGGCAGCTGGGAGATCAGCCGGGTGGCCTTGCGCAGGTTGGCGTCGGGCTCGTTCGAGGCCTTGTCGGGATCGGAGAAGGAGAGCGCCGAGCCCATCGAGCGCATCGCCTCCATCGGCCGCGCGTAGCGCGCCGAGTCGTCCACGACCGCCTCGACCTCGGTTGGAATGGTGCGCGCGGCGAGCAGATCGTCCTTGAAGGTCGCAAGCTCCTCGGCGCCGGGAAGGTCGCCGCGCAGCAGCAGGAAGCAAACCTCCTCGAAGCAGCAGTGCTCGACGAGATCGCCGACGTCGTAGCCGCGATAGCGCAGGATTCCGCGCTCGCCGTCGATCGAGGTGATCCCCGATTCAACCGCTACAACCCCTCGTAGGCCTTTGTCGCTGTCGGGCATGAACCTCCACTGTACCCAACGAGAGAAAACGAGACGCCGCAAACGCGGCCCAAAGACCCTGCGAGGAGCCGTTTCTCCGGCGCCGTACAGCGCGCATCCCGACCGCACCGGCTTACCGCGCTGCGACATCAATACGCCGCTACCCGGCGGCCTCCCGGCCAGCCTCGCGCATACTTCCCAGAGGCAGGCAGTGCAGGAAAGGAGCCGCGAACCCATGACGATCGAGACGCTTGAGAACAGCCAGCCCGAGCGCCGGCTCGAGATCGAGCTCGAGGCGCTCGAGTTCACCTCGCTCTGCCCGCTCACCGGGGCGCCGGACTTCGGCCGTCTGCTGATTCGCTACGTCCCAGAGGGGGCGCTGCTCGAGCTTAAGTCGTTGCGCGACTACCTGACCTCGTTCAGGCAGCGGAAGATCCTCCAGGAGGAGGTCGTCGGCGCGGTGCTCGACGAGATCGTCGGCGCGGCCGCCCCTTACTTCGCCGAGGTCGAGGGCGTATTCAACGCCCGCGGCGGCGTGACCACACGCGTCCGGGCCCGCTCCGGAGAAAGTCCGGCCAGCGATGCTTGAGATAGATCTACGCGGGAGAACGGCGATCGTCTGTGGCGCCTCCTCCGGGATGGGCCTGGCAATCGCCGAGGCGCTCGACCGGGCCGGCGCGAACGTCACGATGTTCGCCCGGCGCAGAAAGCTGCTGGAACGCGAGGCCGACCGGATCGGCGCGCTCGCCGTGCAGGGCGACCTGACCAGCCCACGTGACCTGCGCAACCTGGTCGAGCGCACGGTCGACACCTTCGGAGGAATCGACATCCTGGTCAACAACGGCGGCGGGCCTCCGGCCGGGTCGGCGCTGGAGATCGACGACGAGGCGCTCGAGGAGGCGCTGACGCTGCTGCTCTTCTCGGCGGTCAGGCTGACCAACCTCTGCCTGCCGCAGCTGCGGAAGAGCAAGGCGGGCAGGATCATCAACATCAGCTCGAGCGCGGTGCGCGAGCCGATCGAGAACCTCGCCCTCTCGAACGCCGTCCGCCCCGGACTGGTCGGCTGGGCCAAGACGCTGGCGCGCGAGCTCGGCCCCGAGGCGATCACGGTCAACTCGATCGCGCCCGGCCGGATCGCCACCGAGCGGCTCGGCGATCTCTACCAGGGGGACCCGCCCGCCTCCGACCTGGCCCAAATCGCGCTCGGCCGCCTTGGCGAGCCGAAGGAGGTCGCCGCGGTGGTCGCCTTCCTCGCCTCCGATGCCGCAAGCTACGTCACCGGCACCCTGATTCCGGTGGACGGCGGCGTCGGTCGCGGGCTTCTCTAGGCGCACGTCCGGGCAGCCCCGGGCGAGCCAAGCGACGCCTGTATTCTCGCTCTTGATGAATCTGCGCTTGCTCGCAAGGAGGTTCGGAGCCGCGGCCCTGGTGTTCCTGGTCGCGGTCGTCGCCGTGCTCGTGTACGCGCAGCTGACCTACTCGAGCTCCTACCTGCTGCTGCCCGACACGCCGCATGCGCTGGCGCCGCTGGTCAAAGTGAAGGCGGCGCGAAAGAGCGATTCTGGCAGTCTCTATTTCGTCGATGTGATCGAGCGGCGCGCGACTCTGGCCGAGCGCTACCTTCCCTTCCTGCGCCGCGACGGCACTCTTCTCCCCCAGCAGGACATCGGGCCCAGCAGCGTCGACGCGGCCTCGATGACGCTGTCGCAGAAGGTCGCGAAGGTAGTCGCCCTGCGCGCGCTCGGTTACAAGATCGCCGTCCGCACCCGCGTGGTCGTGCAGTCGACGAAGGCCGGCACGTCCGCCGCAAAGCAGCTGCGACCGGGCGACGTGATCACCGCTCTCGACGGCAAGCCGGTCTCCAGCTACGCACAGCTCCACGACCTCGTCAGCCGCCACCGCCCCGGAGAGCGTGTGCGGGTCACGTTCACGCGTAAAGGAATCGAGCACACCGTGACCGTGCGCACGTTCGCGTTGCCCGGCGATCCAAGTAGCACGCTGATCGGCGTAACGATCTCCGAACCGCTGAGCGTCAAGCTGCCGATCAAGGTCACAATCGACACCGGCAACGTCGGCGGTCCCTCGGCGGGTCTGGCCTTCGCACTCGAGCTGACCGACAAGCTGGGCCGAGATATCGATCGTGGCTTCCGCGTCGCGGCGACCGGTGAGCTGTCACTCGACGGCGCCGTTCACGCGATCGGAGGAGTCAAGCAGAAGGTCATCGGAGCCCGGCGCGCCGGAATTCAGATCATGCTCGTGCCCGTCGATGGGGATAACGCGAAAGAGGCCCGGCGCTATGCAGGCACTATGAAGATCATTCCGGTTACGAGTTTTCAACAGGCGTTGCATGCGCTGGCAACAGTCGACCAGGCGCGCTAGCTCTCATCCCAATTGGTAATAACGTTTTGGCCGCAAATTGCGGCTTTTTTAACTTCGCAGACCCTTGTCTATCTCGGACAAGTCCTTATGATCCACCCTTGTAACCGGGTCGCCGCCACTAGAGCAAAAGAGGGGCATGAGCAACAAAATCGATGTAACCTGCAGTAATTGCTATTTCCATGGCGCGGGCCTTTGCGCGCTCCGTTGCGATGAAGCCTGCCCGACCTTCAGGTACAGCATCCAGGCCGCCCCGCTCCCGCCGCGCCCGTCTTCGCACCGTCCGCTCCCCCTGGCCGAGCTGACGCGCGAGCACGCCGTCGCCTAGCGCGAGCCCGACGCGACACCCGCGGCGCGCTCGCTTCTCTCTGACCCCGAAAGCATTAGACTCTCCCCCGTGAGCGAACTCCAGCCTCCGCGTGATCAGCCGCCGGCCGTCGAGGCGCCGGACAACAAGAGCCCGGACGGCCCGTCCGACGAGGCCTTTCAGCCACAGCTCTGGTCGAAGCTGATCCTGCTCCTCGTTCTCGTCGGCTACGGCATCGCGCTGGTCGTCGCCAACTCCTCCAAGGTCAAGATCTCGTTTCTCTTCACCTCGATCAACGTCTCGAAGATCTGGCTGATCCTGCTTTGCCTGGTGCTCGGGCTGGTGAGCGGCGTCCTGCTCTCGCAGATGTACCGGCACCGCAAGACCAAGCGCGCGCAGCTGGAACGGAAGGCGAAGCAGGCCGACAAGTCCTAGCCTCCCGCGGCTAGCGCAGGCGGCTCAGGCGCGCTTCATCGCTTCGACCAGCTCGGCCAGGATGGCCACCCCGCGCTCGATCTCCTCGGGCGACGGGGAGCTGTAGGCGAGCCGAAGCGAGCCGGTGCCGCGGCCGTCCGGATAGAAGTCGGTGCCCTTGCAGTACGTGACGCCGGCTTCGGTCGCCTTTGCCAACAACTCGCCGGCGTCGACTCCTTCGGGCAGGTTGAGCCAGTTGAAGTAGCCGCCTTCTGGTCGGCTCCAGCTCGCGCTGTCGCCGAAGTGGCGCTCGAGCGCGCTCAGCATCGCGTCCCTACGCGCCCGCAGCAGACCGTTCATCCGCTCCAGGTTCGGCTCGAAGTGACCGCGCCTGGCGAACTCGTAGACCGTCGCCGCGGGCAGGTTCGAGGGCGAGATGGTGGTTGAGGAGGCGATCAGCTCGAGCGGGCTCAGCAGCGGCCTCGGCAGGATCAGATAGCCGACGCGAAGCCCCGGTGAGATGGTCTTGGAGAACGAGGAGGTGTGTGCGATCTGACCGGCGATCGAGCCCTCGATCTCGAACATGGTCGGCGGCGCGGTGCCCTCGTAGCGGACGAAGCCGTAGGGATCGTCCTCGAGCACCAGCAGGTCGTACTCGTGCGCCAGCTCGACGATGCGCTTACGGCGCTCGATTGAGAGCGTGCGCCCGCTTGGATTCTGGAAGGTGGGGATCGTGTAGAGGAAGGCCGGCTTGGGCCCGCGCTTCAGCTCGTGCTCGAGCGCCTCGGGGTCGAGCCCTTCGTCGTCCATCGCGACCGTGCTCACCTCGACGCCGTGATTGCGCAGAATCAGAAGCGGGCGATCGTAGCTCGGCGCCTCGACCAGCACGCGGCCGCCGATGCCACTCCAGAAGAAGTGCTGCGCGAGATAGACGAAGCCCTGCAGCGAGCCGTTGGTGAGCAGAATCTGGCCGGGATCGATCCCGTAGCGCTCGCCGAGCCATTCCCTGAGCGGCGCGTAGCCGAGCCCGCTGCCGTAGGAGAGAACGGTCGTTCCGTCGCGTTCGATCGCGCCCTTGGCGCACTCGGCCAGGAGCTCGACGGCAAGGCATTCCGGCGCCGGAGCGCCGCGCGCAAAGGAAATCGGGGCCATGAAGTCGCAGCCTAGCGAAGCGCGTCGATACCCTGCGGGGTATGAGCGACTGGATCGAGCGCGACGCAACGCGGGTCTGGCACGGCTTCACCCAGATGGCCGCCTTCTCCTTGCAGGAGCCCGTGATCGTCGATCGCGCCGAGGGACACGAGCTGATCGACAGCCAGGGACGGCGCTACCTCGACGCGATCTCCTCGCTCTGGGTCAATACGCTCGGGCACCGCGTGCCCGACCTCGACGCCGCCTTGACCGAGCAGCTCGGGAAGGTCGCCCACTCGACGATGCTCGGGAACGGGAACCAGGCGGTGGTCGAGTTGTGCGAGGCGCTTGCCCGGGTGGTTCCGATCAACGATCCGCATTTCCTCTTCGCCTCCGACGGCGCCTCGGCGGTGGAGCAGGCGCTCAAATGCGCGCTGCAGTACTGGCGCAACATCGGTCTCGATCAGAAGTCCGGCTTCCTCGCTCTGAAAGACGCCTATCACGGCGATACGGTCGGCGCCCTCTCGCTCGGCGACGGTTTCCACAGCGAGCACTTCGACCGGCTCCGCTTCCCGGTGCTGCGCGCCCCCGGCTACGCCACCGCGGGCTGGGCCGAGCAGGCCTGCGCGATGATCGAGTCGAACGCCGAGCGCCTGGCCGCCGTCGTGATCGAGCCGCTCGTCCAGGCGGCGGGCGGCATGAAGGTGGCGCGCCCCGACGACGTGCGCCTACTGGCCGAGTGCTGCCGCGAGAACGGAGTGCTGCTGATCTGCGACGAGGTGGCCACCGGCTTCGGACGCACGGGCAGCCTGTTCGCCTCGCGCCGCTGCGGCATCCAACCCGATCTGCTCGTGCTCGGCAAGGGCATCACCGGCGGCTATCTGCCGATGTCGGCGACCGTTGCGAGCGGCCGCGTCTTCTTCGCCTTCATGGGCGACGACCTGAGCGAGCGCACCTTCTACCACGGTCACTCCTACGGCGGAAACGCACTCGCGGCGGCGGTCGCCTCGAGGCATCTCGAGCTGCTCGTGGAGTGGAACGTACTGGCGAACGTGGAGGCGCGCTCGCAGGAGTTGAGGCGCCTGCTCGACGAGCGGGTCGCGCCGCTGCGCACGGTGAGCGACATCCGCCTCTGCGGGCTACTCGGCGGAGTGGAGCTGGCGCCCTGGATCTCGGCCCGCGACGTCTGCAGCGAAGCGGTGCGCCGAGGCGTTCTCCTGCGCTCGCTGGGGCAGGTGATCCCACTCGTGCCGCCGCTGACGGTCACGAGCGAGGAGCTGGAGCGGATCGTCGCGGCGCTCGAGCAGGCGATCGCCTCGGTCGGCGGGGATGCAGTCGGCTAGTCGCTCGAGCGTAGATTCGTAGGTTCCGCTCGGACCAGGCCAGGGCAGCTAGGCTGAGCTGGCGCGAAATCGGCACACTCTGTGCGGATATTCCGGCTACCGTCTTACGACCCCGCGGGTGGGTGGACAAGGGCGGGGGGCGGATTGCGGTGCGGGTTCGAATCCCCAACGGTTTTTCGGTCTGAAGATGAGCTTTGAGGCGACAACGAGCTGGAACGCCATGGCCGAGCAGGCGCTCGCCGGGGAACCGCTGACCCTTGAGCAGGCGCTCGAGGTGCTCGCGGCGCCCGACGAGGAGCTGATGGAACTGCTCGCCGCCGCCTTCCGGGTCCGTCGCCACTACTACGGAACCCGCGTCCGGCTCAACTTCCTGGTCAACGCCAAGAGCGGGCACTGTCCCGAGGACTGCGGCTACTGCTCGCAATCGCTCGTCTCGAGCGCGGAGATTCCCCACTACCAGCTGATCTCCAAGCAGGAGCTGATCGAGGGAGCCGAGCGAGCGCTGGAGCTGAAGGCCGGAACCTGCTGCATGGTCGCGAGCGGGCGCAAGCCCTCCGCGCGCGAGCTGAACGTGGTGGCCGAGGCGGCCGAGGAGATCAAGCAGCGCCACCCCGACCTCAAGCTCTGTGCCTGCCTCGGCCTGCTCGAGAGCGAGCAGGCGCAGATGCTGCGCGAGTCGGGGATCGACCGCTACAACCACAATCTGAACACCGCGCCCAGCCACTACTCCGAGATCTGCTCCACGCACACTCTCGACGACCGGTCGCAGACCGTCCAGTCGGTCGCCGAGGCTGGAATATCGCCCTGTTCGGGGATGATCGTCGGGCTCGGCGAGACCCGCGAGCAGCTGGTCGAAGCCTGCTTCGCGCTCAGAGACTCGGGCGCCGACTCGATCCCGGTCAACTTCCTGATCCCGATCGAGGGCACGCCGCTCGGCGACCACGACCCCGCGCTCGATCCGCGCTACTGCCTGAAGGTGCTGTGCATGTTCAGGCTCGCCTGCCCCGACCGCGAGATCCGGCTCGCCGCCGGACGCGAGGTGCACCTTGGCACGCTGCAGCCGCTTGCGCTCTACCCGGCCAACTCGATCTTCGTCGCCGACTACCTGACCGAGCCCGGCCAGGCGCCCGAGGACGACTGGCGCATGATCGAGGAGCTCGGGTTCGAGATCGAGCGGGCCGGCGCGATCAGCGTCGCCGCCGAGCCCGACCTGAAATGACGGCCCGCCGGCCGGGCAGCGGCGCCGAGCGCCGGGCCGAGGCGGCGCCGGAGCGCTCCGCCGCGATCCGAGTCAAGCGGTGAACGGCTACTTCGTCACCGCAACCGACACCGGCGTCGGCAAGACGTTCATCACGGCCGCGCTGGCCATGGCGCTTCGCGCCCGCGGTCGCGACGTCGCGGTGCTGAAACCGGTGCAAAGCGGCGCGACCTCGACCGACCCGGCCGGCGACGCGGCCCTGCTCGGCGCCGACTGCGTCTACACCTTCGCGGCGCCGCTGGCTCCGCTCGTCGCCGCCCGCGCCGAGGGAAGGACGATCGAGCCTGGACCGATCCTGGCCCGCGCCGAGGAGCTGGCACGCGAGCACGAGCTTCTGCTGCTGGAGGGCGCGGGCGGGCTGCTGACCCCGCTTGCGGAAGGTTTCGACCTGGCCGATCTGGCCGTGGCGATCGGGCTGCCGCTGATCGTCGTCGCCCGCGCCGGGCTGGGCACCGTCAACCACACGCTGCTCACGATCGAGGCGGCGCGCCGGCGCGAGCTCGAAATCGCCGGCGTCGTCCTGAACGGCAAGACCGACGAGAGTACCGCTGAGAACGCGGCGCTGATCGAGGCCGGCTCCGGGATGCAGGTGATCGCGCAGGTCCCCTGGCTCGCCGACCCGGCCGATGCGGCAAGCTATCTCGATGACCTCCTGGGTTAGCTGGCTGGAAAGAGAGCAGGCGCGGCGCGCGCAGGATGCGCTCGAGCGCCGCTTACGGTCGACCGAGCAATCGGCCGCGCCAATCGCCTACCGGGGCGATAGGCGCCTCGTCAACCTCTCCTCGAACAACTATCTCGGCCTGGCCGGGCACCCCGCGCTGATCGAGGCCGCGGCCCGCGGCGCGGCTCGCGGCGCCGGTGCGGGCTCCTCGCGCCTGGTGGCGGGAGGCGACGAGGCCACAGCGGCGCTCGAGCGGAAGATCGCAGCCTTCAAGGGCACCGAGGCGGCGCTCGTCCTCGGCAGCGGCTACCTGGCCAACGTCGGCGCGATCGCGGCGCTTTGCGACCGCGACTCCGCCATCTTTCTCGATCGCCTCGATCACGCCTCGATCATCGACGGGGCGCAGCTTTCAGGCGCGCAGGTCAACCGCTACCGGCACCGCGATCTGGATCATCTCGAGCGGCTGCTCGAGCGATCCGGCGCCGCGCGCAAGCTAATCGTCAGCGACACCGTCTTCTCGATGGACGGCGACACCGCGCCGCTCGGCGAGCTGGTCGAGCTGAAGGACCGCTTCGGCGCCCTGCTCCTCGCCGACGACGCGCACGGAGGCGGCGTTTTCGGCCCCCGCGGCGAGGGCTACGCGCACGAGCTCGGCCTGGCCGACCGAATCGAGCTGCAGATGGGCACCTTCTCCAAGGCCTACGGAGCCTATGGCGCCTACATCGCGGCCGACCGGGCCCTGATCGACCAGCTCGTCTCGACCTGCCGGACGCTGATCTACTCGACCGCGCTGCCGCCGTCCGTCATCGACAGCATCGACACCGCACTCGACCTCGTCGCCGAGGCGGGCGGGCGCCGGCGCGATCTGCGCGCCAAGAGCGAGCGCTTCCGCTCGCGCCTGAATGAGCTCGGCTTCGACACGGGCGCCTCGACGACCCAGATCATCCCCGTTCTCGCCGGCTCGAGCGAGCGGGCGCTCGAGCTGGCCGCCGCGCTCGAGCAGCGGGGCGTGCTGGCCGTGGCTATCCGGCCGCCGACCGTGCCGGCCGGTCAGGCGCGGGTTCGCTTTTCGCTGATGGCGACCCACTCCGACGACGATCTCGAGCTGGCGCTGGAGGCGCTCGCCGGTGCCCGCTGAGGCTCGCGAGAGAATCGGCTCGAAACCGGCGCGTTCTCGTGCGTTTCTCCTAGCTACCGTTACACCGCCCCGTGGGTGGGTGGGGGGTGGTGGGTGGGCAAGGAGGTGCCCCCGACTCCGAGAAGCCGGACAGAACCAACGGGACGCCCTGCGATGAGGATCTTCCTGCCAGGCTGGGGCGCGACGGCAGAGGTCTGGGCGCCGTTCGCCCAGACGGGAGACCGGCTCGGAGGCGAGATCGAAGCCGGGTCGGAGGTAGTCGCCTGGTCGCTCGGCGCGATGCGGGCTTTGGAGGCGGCGACCCGGATCGAACCGAGGTCGCTAACGCTGATCGGGGCGAGCGGACGGTTCGTTCGCCGCGGCGATTACCGCCATGGCTGGCCCGAGCGCACGCTCCGTCGCATGCGCGAGCGGCTGAGCGAGAATGCCGGCGCCGTACTTGACGATTTCTGGGCGCTCGCGCTGGCGCCCGGCGAAGACGTCCCGCCGCCGCCGCGCGAAGACGACGCGGCAAAGCTCGCGCTGGGGCTAGCCTTTCTCGCTGACTACTCGATGCTCGATCGCGCCGCCAAGATCTCCTGCCCCGTCCGGCTGCTTCACGGCGGCGGCGACCGCATCTGCCCGCTCGGCGCCGCCGAGCTGCTCGCCGAAGCCATCCCGGGCGCCGAGCTGACCGTCTGGCCCGAGGCCGGGCACGCTCCCTTCCTCTCGCAACCCGACCGCTTCCGCGCATGGCTCCCGTCCTGACGCTCGACAAAGACGCGATCCGGCGCCGCTTCGAGCGCGCCGCCGATTCGTACGACATCTTCAGCGTCGTCCAGCGCGGGATGGCCGACCGCCTGGTCGCGGGAATCGAGCGTGAGCCTTCCTCCATCCTCGATCTCGGCTGCGGAACCGGCTACCTGACCGCGCTGCTCGGCAAGAGATTCCCCGCGGCGCAGATAGTGGCGGTGGATTTCGCGCCGGCGATGATCGAACTGGCGCGGCGACGCGTCCCGGGCGCTCGCTTCCTGGCCCAGGACATCGAGGAGCTCGAGCCCGAGCCCGGTAGCTACGACCTGATCGCCTCGAACGCCACCGTGCAGTGGCTGGCCGAGCCCGAGCGAACCATGACTCGCCTCGCCGACTCGCTCGCGCCGGACGGCGAGCTACAGATCGCGACCTTCGGCCCGCGCACCTTCTGGGAGCTCGACCAGGTGCTGGCTGAGCTGGGCTGCGAGCGCGGTCTGAGGCTGCCTTCGGCCCAGAAATGGGAAACGCTCCTCGCCGGGGCCGGTATCTCTCGGATCCGCGCCCAGTCATGCGAGGAGCGTTTCTCCTACCCGGACTGTGCAGCCTTTCTCCGATCTGTCAAGTCCTCCGGCGCGGGATATGCCCCCAACATCTTGGGGCCCGGAACGCTCGCCGCGGGGATGCGCCGCTACGACGAGCGCTTCTCGAACGGCACCGGAGTGACGGTGACCTACGAGGCCGTGGTGCTCTCGGGCAGGCGCTGAGATCGTCCGAAACGCCGGATCTTGGCTGCTTTCGCGTCGCAAACAAAAAGGCCGAGCTCCAATCATCTTCACGCGTCTGAGCAGGCCTTTCCTGGAACGGACCTGTCTGCCCGGCACCTGTCTCCATACCTGGCACCGGGACATGACCGTTTGAGCGCAGCCTCGGTTGGCCGAGTCGGATGCGCATTTGCAGGGGTTTCCAGTTCCACGGCCGTACTCGCGAGACTGGGCCGACGTATCGACACGATTTCGGCGCAAAGTCCCTCGGATACCGCCCTCAGCAGGCGTTTGTCCAGAACAGACAGGTCGTCGCGGCACCTGTCCCGGTGCCAGGCACGGGACGGCGCCGGGGGGAACGTGGCGCCCGAGGTCATCACCAGCGCCAGCGCGAAGGAGAGTGATACGCAAGTCGGGGACGGGAGGCGACTAGCCCGAGACGCTACTGGCGACGAGTTGTGCCACCTCGGTCGGGGTGGTGCCGACCTCGATGCCGCGGGCCTCGAGCGCCTCCTTTTTGGCCTGCGCCGTTCCGGCCGAGCCGGAGATGATCGCGCCGGCGTGGCCCATCGTCTTGCCGGGCGGCGCGGTGAAGCCGGCGATGTAGGCGAAGACGGGCTTGCTCATCTGCTCGCTCACGAAGCGGGCGGCCCGCTCCTCCTCGTCGCCGCCGATCTCCCCGACCATTACAACGATCTCGGTCTCGGAATCGG
>Ga0209745_1001745_pt1 | contig 12754 bp, 11 predicted proteins | sample BarGraNGADG00312_FD_184495 | JGI IMG/M metagenome (GOLD analysis project Ga0209745, IMG submission 184495) | Arctic peat soil microbial communities from Barrow, Alaska - Barrow Graham LP Ref core NGADG0004-312 (SPAdes) (version 2) | ecosystem: Environmental > Terrestrial > Soil > Wetlands > Peat... | reverse complement strand
TGTGCCACGCTCGTTGTATCGGCCTTCAGTGGAGGCGGCTTTACGCAACTCCCCCCTTTCTATAGTCAAATACACCCGTTAGGGGGAGGCACGCACGTCGAGCTCTGATCAATCGCTCAATCTGCCGCCGTTCGGCTCCGCGGCCGCGACGAGTAATCCGCCGGCCTCGACCTCTATCCCTTCCTCGCGCAGGCGCTCGCGGATGAGGAACTGAAAGGTCGACCAGGCGCCGCGCCGAGCGTCGAACAAGCGGTAAACCTGCCACTCGCTCATGATCTTCGAATCTCCGGCGTGCTTAGCGGCCCAATCGGCGAAACGCGGCAGATGACCAAGCTCCTGCGCGAGCCCGGCGCCCTGCTCGATCGCGCGCTCGAGGCGCTCCTCGCCGACCGGCAGGTCGTACCCGGCCTGGCGCAGCGCCTCGCGCAGCGAGCCGAAGGTGTGCCAGTAGAGAGACTTCGACGGCACCCGGCCCTTGCGTGCATCCAGATCTCGTGCGGTCGGTGTGCGCTCCAACTCCTCCCCCAGTTCGCGCAGGACGCGCAGTAGCTCGTCGCGGGTGGCAAAACGCCGGGGCACCAGGCCCGCCTCGCGCTTGGCTGCGTTCCAGCTTCCGAAGTGCTCGATCACCGTTTGCGGGTGGATCGCTGTCTGTTCGTCGCTTGCGAACTCACGCATGGTCGGCGAGCGTCCGAGCCGCTCGGCGCAGGCCCGCAGCTCGCTCAGAATGCGCTCGTTCGAGTAGCGCTTGCGAATGCTCGCCTGGAAGCTGGCCAGAGCTTGCGGATCGATCGTAGAAAGGGCGCGGAGAGGTGGTTTCGAGGCCATCGCAAAGAGTCTAGAGCATTATGCGCGAATTGCAATAGGATTCGATCTCGGTCCGGAAAGCCCTCCATTTGCGCTTGGGCAGCCGGTGATGACCCCGCCCGAGCTGGGTGAAGACCGGGGCTTCGCAGTCCGAGTCTCAGTGAGCGAGCTCTAGTGCGCTGTCGGGCGACTCGCCCTCGGACGTGCCGTCGGAGCCGCCGACCTCAACCGGCAGGATGCTCTCGAGCGCCGAGACGCAGCGCGGACAGAACTGCTCACCCGCGTTGTCGCGCAGCTCGACGAGCGCCTGCTTGACCTGGCGAGCCGAGCGATAGGTTCGTGTGGTGAGCATCGAGTCGAGCGCGTCGGCGACGTGGATGATGCGAGCGCCGAGCGGAATCTCCTCCCCGGCGAGGCCGTCCGGGTAGCCGGAGCCGTCGAAGTGCTCGTGGTGGTGGCGAATGGCCGGAACGGCGTCGGCCAGGAAGCCGAGGCGCTCGATGATGCGCGCGCCTTCGTCGGCGTGCCGTCGCATCAGCTCCCACTCGTAGTCGTTCAACTCCGCGGGCTTGAGCAGCACCGAGTCGGGCACGGCCAGCTTGCCGATGTCGTGGAAGAGGGCGGCCTGGCCGATGATGTTCAGCTCCGCCTGCGAGAGCCCTATCTCGCGCCCGATAGCGAGTGCGAGTTGCTGGACGCGGCGGGAGTGGCCGGCGGTATAGGAGTCGCGCGCGTCGACGGTCGCAGACAGGCTCTCCATGGCCGCCGTCGAGCGTTCGCGGAGTAGCCTGTTGGCCTGCTCGAGCGAGAGGTTCTGCTTCTGAATGGTCTCGGCGGCTTGGCGCAGCTTGTGCGCGCTCTTCTGGGCGTGCCCCAGATAGTCCTCTTGCGTCTTTCGCATGATCAAGAGCGGCAAGGCGAAGACGAGCAGCGCCTCGCTGCCGATGGCGTGGTAGGCGACCGCGATCAGCGCCCCCATGAGGCCGTAGACGAGGTAGTAAGGCACGAGCCAGGTAAAGCGCTCGCGCCAGGCTGCGAGCCAGTCTTCGTGGCCCTCGAGCGCCAGGGCGATCGCCAGCAGGCCGGTGTTGACGAGGAAGAAGACGCCGCCGGCGGCGATTCCGGCCAAGTCGAAGGAGAGCTGACGGGTACTGAGCTCGCGGCCGAGCGCGAAGACGCCTCCGGCGGCCAGCCCGGCGAGACTGAGGCCGCCGATGTTGAAGAGCACCTGATGCAGCGCCGAGCGGCGCGCACTCCACTCCACCACGCTCGTCGTGAGCGCGAGGAGAAGCGCGACGCGCACGTCGAAAAGGGCGACGCCGGCGATCGTGCCGACCGCGCTGACCGAGATCGAGCCGTCGTCGACCTGAATGGCGAGCGCCTGCCCCACGCCGACAAGAACCGTGACGGCGACGATTCCTCCCCAATCTATGGTTCCGTGCGAGAACACGGTGGCCACGACGCCGAGCGCGATGCCGGTCGTGCTGATGAGCGCGACGAGCGCCGCCAGCGGGAAGGAAAGCGAGAGGAAGTACGGGTTCTGGGCAGCGCGAGGTCGTGGGCCCCGCTCGGCCGCGGAAGCGGTGCGTTCCTCGTGCTCTGCGATTTGCGCGGCGACCTCGAGGTGCCCGGCCAGAGAAGGCGCAAGCACGGCCGCCTCGGCGCTGGCGGCCTGCACCCGGTTGCGGCCTTGCAGCTTGGCCCGGTATACGGCCAGATCGGCCTGATGTATGAGCGCATTCTGGTCGGCGCCGTCGCTGGGGAAGGAGGCGACTCCGATCGAGACGGTTGCGTGGATCGGCTCGCTCGAGGTCGAGACGTTCACGGAGCGCTCGGCAACGGCGCGGCGGATCCTCTCCGCGATCTCCAGCGCCTTCTCAACGGGCGTCTCAGGCAGCAGGATGCTGAACTCCTCGCCGCCGAAGCGCGCCGCCACGTCGTAGTGGCGCAGCTGCGAGCGGAAGACATCGGCCACGGCGCATAAAACGGCGTCGCCGGCCAAGTGACCGTAGGTGTTGTTGATCTCGCGCAGGAGATCCAGGTCGACCATCAGCACCGAGAGGGGGTGGCCGTAGCGAATCGAGCGCGCAAGCTCATCGCCGAAGACGCGGCCGAAGTGGCGCGCGTTATAGAGGCCGGTCTTGGGGTCGACGCGCGCCTCCTCCTGCAGGCGGGGTACCGTGAGCGAGCGCTGCGCGAGCGCGAGCGGAGCGACTGCAAACAGCGCCAGCCAGGAGTCGTGGGCCCAGATGAGTGCGATCACGACGCCCAGTGCCGCCAGAGCGAGGTTGTAGCCGAGCGAGGACAGCCAGGCCGTCGATCGCCAGGCGCCCAGAGCGCCGCGCAGGTGATGCTTGATGATCGCGACGAGGCTGTGATCGACGAGCACGAAGGTTGTAGCCGCCAGCAAGCCCGCAAACGCGATCGTGCTGGTTGTGCTTCCGGTTAGCCCCTGGTTCTTCAGGACGAGATGGGAGGCGCCCCAGGCGGCGAACGCCGCCAGGGTGGCGCAGGAGACGGAGGTTGCCTGCACCGTCCAGGCGTAACGCTGCTTGAGCCACTCCGGGATGTGCTGCGCGATCGGAACGAGGACGACCAGCTCGGGGGGCAGCACGAGCGCCCCCGCCACGATGAAGACGGCGAGCGACGTCTGGGCGTGGCGGGAGGACGAGCCACGCGTTACGAGCAATTGCGTGATCGCGGCGGCAGCGGCGAAGCAGGCGAAGGCTCCCCAGCCGCTTGCGCCGGAGCGGAGGCGGGCGAGCAAAACGACATCCAAGCCGACGGCGCCGACGATGAGCAGCGTGGTGAAGATTCGCGTGCCCAAGTTGCGGTGGCGAAGCGCAGGTTTCGGCTTCGGGCCGTCGCTGCGGTCGGTCTCGATTCCGGCGGCGCTCACGACAGCAGCGCCCTCATATAGAGGCGCTCGCCGTCCTGGCGAAGAGCGCTGGGTTTTTCGGGGCAGGCGAACAAAACACGACTGTTACTAACACACCACGCTATCGGGGAGAAGCGGGAGATGGCATCACCCATCCAGGTAGACGGATAGCTTAAGCATCGGATATGAGGCCGTACTGTAGGCTCGGTACTACGGTGCGAGTTCCGCTCGTAATCAGCACTCTAGTCGCCCGAGCAGTCGGTATCGTCTCGCGCCTCAGCGGCAAGGGCGGGGGCACGACCCTGCCGGGGCGCGTGCTGAACGCTCTCGACCCCGGCGCCAGCGCGCGCCTGGCGCGCAGGCTCAAGCAGGGCTCGGCCGTCATCTCGGCGACGAACGGCAAGACGACGAGCGCCGCCATGACCGCGGCGATCCTCGCTTCGCGCTTCCGGCTGGCCGGGAACCCGGCCGGCGCCAATCTCTCCTCGGGCGTCGCGACGGCGCTGCTGCACACGCGCGGCGCCGATCTGGGCCTGTTCGAGGTGGACGAGGCAGCGCTGCCGCGGGTGGCCGAGGCGCTGCAGCCGCGCGCGCTCTGCCTCGGCAATCTCTTCCGCGATCAGCTCGACCGCTACGGCGAGCTCGAGCTACTGGCCGAGCGCTGGCGCGGCGTCGTCGCCGGGCTCGCGCCCGACAGCACGCTGATAGTGAACGAGGACGACCCCCAGCTGGCGCAGCTCGCGCGCGGGCGCGAGGGCGTTATCCGCTTCGGTATCGAGGATGCTCGCCACGGCGGCCCCCTCCCCCACGCCGCCGATGCGCGTTACTGCAGCGCCTGCGGCGTCGCCTACGACTACGAGCTGGCCTACGTCGGCCACCTCGGCGTCTACTCCTGCCCCGGCTGCGGATTCAGCCGCTCGAAACCGCACATCTGGGCCGAGGCGATCACGATCGACGGCCTCACAGGCTCTGACTTTCGGCTTCACCTTCCCGACGAAACGCTGAGCGTCAAGCTCGGTCTACCGGGCCTCTACAACGTCTACAACGCGCTTGCGGCGGCGGCGCTCTCGTTCGCCTTGGGCGCAAACGCGGAAGAGATCGCCGGCGGTCTGGAGAGCACCGAAGCCGTCTTCGGCCGCTCCGAGCGGATTGAGATCGGGGAGAAAAACCTTCTTCTGCTGCTGATCAAGAACCCGACCGGAGCCAACGAGGTGGTGCGTACGATCGTCGCCGGCGGCACGCCGAAGACGCTGGTGATCGCGCTCAACGATCGTATAGCCGACGGGCAGGACGTCTCCTGGATCTGGGACGTCGACTTCGAGCCGCTCCTGGGCGGGCTGGAGCGCTTGATCGCGAGCGGCGGCCGCGCCGCGGAGCTGGCGCTTCGCTTCAAGTACGCGGGCTTCCCGGAGAGTCAGATCGAAGTCGTGCCGGCGCCGGCCGAGGCGCTCGATCGCGGTTTGGAACTGACCGACGCAATAGGTGAGCTCGTAATCTGCCCCACCTACACCGCCATGCTCGAGCTACAAGGCGTGCTGGCTGAGCGCGGTCACGCCGATCGTTACTGGCAAAGGGCCGCCCGCGCCCGCGAGGAGTCCGGACTGCCGAGGAAGCCGGCGAGGAAGCCGAAATGACGACCCGGATTCGGCTCTGCCACCTCTATCCCGACCAGCTCAACATCTACGCCGATCGCGGCAACATCGCCGTCTTGCGCAGCCGGGCCGAGCGGCGCGGCTACGAGCTGGAACTGATCGGCGTGGGCGTCGGCGAAGCGCTCGCGCCCGAGTGCGACCTGATCTACCTGGGCGGCGGGCAGGATCGCGAGCAGGCGCTGATCGCGCCCGATCTGGCCGCGCGCGCCGATGAGATCTCGGCTGCGCTCGAGCAAGGAGCGGCGCTGCTTGCGGTCTGCGGCGGCTACCAATTGCTCGGGCGCGGCTACCGCGACCGGACGGGCGTCGAGATGCCCGGCGCCGGAGTGCTACCGCTCGAGACGGTAGCCGGCGAAGGGCGCATGATCGGCGACGTATCGATCGAGTGCGAGCTCGACCCCGGCGAGATGCTCACGGTGGTCGGCTTCGAGAACCACGGCGGTCGCACGCTGCTCGACCCCGGCGCCGTCCCGCTCGGTCGCGTCGTGCACGGCTTCGGCAACGACGGCGAAAGCGGCTTCGAGGGCTGCCGCCTGGGCAAGGCGATAGGTACCTACCTGCACGGCCCGCTCCTGCCGCGCAATCCCTGGCTGGCCGACTGGCTGCTCGGCCAGGCGCTGGCGCGCAGCCTTGGCGAGCCGCCGGAGCTCGAGACGCTCGACGACGAGCTCGAGTACCAAGCCCACGCGGTAGCCCTGGGAAGGGCGCGCGAGCGAGGCGGTAAGTTCCGCTAGCCGAGGCGTATGTGAGCCCCGCTAAACAAATCCGGCGGGCCGTCGCGTCAATCTTGTAGCGATGACGAAAGGCGCCGGACTCGAGGAGATCGAGGAGCTCTATCGCTCGCGCTACCGGTACTTCGTGCAGGTGGCTCGAGCGGTGGTTGGTGACGAGGCATCCGCGCACGATGCCGTTCAGGACGGCTTCTCGCAAGCGATTCGTAAGCGCGGCTCGTTCCGCGCCGACGGCCCGCTCGAAGCGTGGGTGTGGCGAGCGATACTGAACTCTGCGCTTTCTGTCCGACGCCGGAGTGGCGTCTTCGGTCCGTTCGAGCTGGCTCCCGAGCCGGCTACGAGTGACCCGCGGAGCGAGGACGAAGAGATCCGTGCCTGGATCGCCGCCCTGCCGGAGCGTCAGCGCCTCGCGGTCTTTCTTCGCCACTACGCCGACCTCGACTACCGAGCGATAGCCGCCGCGCTCGGGGTCGAGGTCGGAACGGTTTCCGCGACTTTGAACGCGGCGCACGCCGCGCTACGTCATTCGATATCGACGCCCGAGGAGGTGTCGCCATGAGTAGCTTCGACAAGAAGATTACGAGCGTTCTCGTTAGAACGGTGCCGCTTCCGACTGGTGCTGGACGCGACTGGGAGGACGTTCTCGCTCGCGCGGAGGTATCGACGAGAACCGAGCGCACGCGGCGTCTGCTCTACTCTGTCGCGTTCGCCGCCGTACTGGCGGTAGTTCTCGCCGCCACACCGCTCGGGGCCGTAATCGCGCACGGCTTCGGCGATTTCTCGGAATGGCTGAGCGGGAAGCCGGGTCAGCCGGCCTCTGTCGCAGAGCAGAAGACCATCGAGCGAGGAGAACGACGGCTCGCGCGGTATTCGTGGACCACCTTCCCGAAAGGTGCGAAGCTGAGGCGCCTGATCACCGTCACCCGTGACGGCATCGAGTACAAACTCTTCGGCTATCGAGCCGGCGACATGTTCTGCCTGCGACTCTCGACTCCGGGCGCGTTGCTGCCGTACGCGAGCTGTGCCCCGAAATCGGAGTTAACCCGAAGAATGAAGCCCGCGTTGGCGTTGTATGTCGATGCGCCGGTTTTCGAGCGCGAGAAGACGGATTGGACGACGGAGTTGATGACCGGTCAGAAGACGCAGCTGGTGCGAAAAGCATCCGTGACCTTCGGGATCGTCAGTGACGGCGTCACCTCCGTGCGCGGCCTTACGCGCTCGAGCATCCTGGAAGGGATAGTCGCCGCCGACAGCTTCCTGATCGTCACTCCGCGCCACGAGAAGATCAAATCGAATCTCCAGCGACCGCGCGAAACTCTGGGCTTCAAGCAGCGATTGCGCTCGATCGTGGCGAGCGATGCCGCCGGCGATAAGGTGAAGACGTGGGTTGCCGGTGTGGATAACGAGTACGCGACGGGCGCTCTCGCGGCGCCGCTTTCGGGGCCTAAGTTCCGGATGGCCAAACGACAGGTCACCGGCGTGAAGATCGCCTGGCTCGAGCGGCGTGAGCCGCGCGGAACACCGCTCTCACCACTCTTCTGGCTGACTAACGGCTTCCCCCAGTGCGGGCTCGAGTGCAAGGTATACCTTGAGACTCATGACGTCGTCTTCTCGCGTCAGCTCGCTCCCGACCCGGGTGGAGTCGTGCGGATCGCGGTCAGCCTTCGTCGAAACGGCGATGCTTGCTTCGCTGTTGCGTTTCCTCGACGGATATTTTGGTTGAACGAGACCTGCATACCGAAACAGGATCTCTCGTCGTGGAGCAGGTCAGAGGCGAGCACGTTCCACGTCAGCTTGGGAATGGATGTATCGAATGGCAATCAGTACTACATTCGCGCCGGGCTCGTGGACGATCATGTTCGCCGGATGACGCTCTTCTTTAGTAGTGGAAAGCAAACACCCGTGGTGATCAGAGACAACGCCTATGTGTACGGGGTGCCGGCCACAGACGATCGAGTACGCCTCGTCGCTTTCAACAGCGCGAATCGGGTGGTCGGCGTCGATGCCGGTTAAGGCACGTGAGCCTCTCTTGGGGGCCGCGGCAAGTGCTGTCGGCGGGGATCAGGGAACCCAGAGCGAGCCGAGGTAAACGGTCGGGTCGCCCGTCTGCCAGTTGCGCAGGAAGTGCTGGATCGGAGGGTGGATGATCACGTCGGCCAGCTCGTCCGGCGCGAAGAGGCGGTGGCCGCGCACCGCGTCGTCGATCGAGGAGACCTCCTCCAGCGAGTGCTCGCTGAGGTCGCTGGCGAAGATGATGTGAACGACATGCTTGGCCACCGGTTGGCCGGGCGCGATCGAGTCGGCGAGCGCGATCGGGCCTTCGATCGGGAACTCATAGTCGATGCCGGTCTCCTCTGCCAGCTCGCGCTGCAGCGCCTCCACCAGCGTCTCGCCAGTCTTGACGCCGCCGCCCGGCAGAAGCCAGTATTCCTTGCCCGGCTTCTCTTGCCGGCAGAGCAAGATGCGGCCGCGCCAGCCGAGCATTGCCGAGACGCGGATGCGGGGCTCTCTCATCTCTCTACACCCGCGATGAGCCGAAGCCGCGCACGCCGCGGTCGCTCTCCGGTAGCTGGTCGACTTCGACCAGGTCGACTTCCGGTATCTGCATGATCACGAGCTGGGCGATTCTCATCCCCGGCTCGATTGTGAAGGCCGCGTCTCTATCGGTGTTAAGAACGACGACGCGCAGCTCGCCGCGGTAACCGGAGTCGATCAGCCCCGGCGAGTTGACGAGTGCGATGCCGTGCCGCGCGGCCAGGCCCGAGCGTGGCTGAACGAAGCCGGCATGGCCTGCGGGAATGGCAACCGCCAGCCCGGTCCCGATCGTGGCGCGCTCGCCCGGCGCCAGCTCGACTCGTTCGCAGGCGGCGAGGTCGAGCCCGGCGTCGCCGTGGTAGGCGCGCTCGGGAATCACGGCCTCGGGCCGGAGCCGGCAGATCTTGAGCTCCATCAGCCGGCTTCCCCCGATCGTTCGTCGGCCGACCGTTTGTCGGCGGGGAGTACGAAGCGCGAGAGGCGGCCGAGCGTGCTGGGCGAGAGGCGCGCGAGCAGATAGACGCCTTCTGCCTCGTCGCGGCGCTCCTCGATCGGCGCTCCCAGCTCGTACAGCTCGGAGAGCGAAGCGGCCTGGTCGTGGGGTATCAGCAAGCGAACGGGCTCGAAGCGATCGGCGAAGCGCGACGCCAGGCGGGCGCGCAGCTCGTCCAGCCCGTCGCCGCCAAGCGCCGAGATCTGCAGAGCGTCGGGATAGCGGTTGGCCAGGCGCTTGCGCGAAACGGCGCCGACCTTGTCGATCTTGTTCAGGACTAGCTCGACGGGCAGCTCGTCGGCGCCGATCTCATTCAATACCGAGGCGACGGCGTCGATCTGGTCGGCCATCTCCTGTGGCGAGAGCGAGGCGTCGGCGACGTGCAGGACGAGGTCGGAGACCAGCGTCTCCTCCAGCGTGGCGGCGAAGCCCTCGACGAGCTGGTGCGGCAGGCGACGGATGAAGCCGACGGTGTCGGTCACCAGGTACTGCCTTCCCTCCTGCTCGAAGGAGCGGGTGGTCGGATCGAGCGTCTCGAAGAGCCGGTCTTCGACCGAGACACCGGCGCCGGCGAGGGCGTTCAAGAGCGTTGACTTGCCCGCGTTCGTGTAGCCGGCCAGTGCGATCGTCGGCCTGTCGCTGCGGCGGCGCTCCTTGCGCCCGGTCTCGCGCCGCTTGGAGAGCTCTTTCAGGCGCTGCTTCAACAGCGAGACCCGACGGCGCGCCTCGCGACGGTCGCTCTCGAGCTGGGTCTCGCCGGGGCCGCGTGTACCGACGCCGCCGCCGAGCCGCTCCAGGTGCTTCCACATCCCGCGCATGCGCGGCAGGTTGTACTCGAGCTGGGCCAGCTCGACCTGGAGCTTGCCCTCGGCGCTGACCGCATGCTGGGCGAAGATGTCGAGGATCAGCTGGGTGCGATCGACGACGCGTACGTCGAGCGCGTTCTCGAGCGTGCGCTGCTGAACGGGCGAGATCTCATCGTCGACGATGAGAACCTCGGCGCCGGAGGCGGAAAAGGCACCTTTGAGCTGCTCCAGCTTGCCCTTGCCGACGAAGGAGCGCGGGTCGGGATGGGCACGGTGTTGCACCAGCTCGGCGGCGATCGCGACTCCCGCGGTGCGCGCCAGCTCGCTTAATTCGGCCAGCTCGCCGGCGACGTCGGCGCCATTCGCGAAGACCGCGAGGGCGAAGCCACGCTCTGGCTCCGCGCCCGGGATGGGATCGGGCTGATGCGCGGTCACGGCACGTAGTATGCCCTCTCGCTCCGCCAGCAACCGAGCCGGCCGCTAGGCTGCTTTCCGAGATGGCAAGCAACAGCTCGAATCCGGCCCAGCGCCTGGCCGAGCGTACGCTCGAGCTGGTGAACATACCTTCGCCCAGCGGGGCGGAGCAAGCTCTGGCCGAGCGTGTGGGCGCGCTCCTGTCCGGCGGGCTCGAGCTCGTGCTGGGTGACGGCGAGTCGGTTTATGCGCGTCCCCCCCGAAGTGGACGTCCGCTCGTCGTCTTCGCCGGACATCTAGACACCGTTCCGGCACAGGGGAACTTTCCCGGCCATATCGATGAGGACGCCGTGATCGGGTGCGGCTCGAGCGATATGAAAGCGGGCCTGGCGGTGATGATCGAGCTAGCCCGCTGGGTCGCCGAGGAGGCCCCGGCGCTGGAGGTCGATCCGGGCTTTCTCTTCTTCCCGCGCGAGGAGCTTCCAATAGAGCAGAGCTCCCTACCCGGGTTGTTTGCGGCGCTGCCGGAACTGGATGAGGCAGAGCTGGTGATCGTGATGGAGCCGACCGACAACGAGATACAGGCCGGTTGCCTCGGGAACCTGTACGCCAACGCCGTCTTCCGAGGTGAGAGCGCTCACTCGGCTCGGCCCTGGTTGGGGACGAACGCAATCAGCGTGGCGATCGAAGGGCTGAAGCCGTTGCTCGAGGCCGAGCCGCTGGAGCTGGAGCAGGCCGGTCTGGCCTTCACCGAGGTGATCAGCGTGACCGGCATCGAAGCCGGTATCGCGGCCAACGTGATTCCCGATCGCTGTGTTGCCCGAGTCAACTATCGCTATTCACCGGTGCGCACGCCGGCCGAGGCCGAAGCCCGCTTACGCGAGCTACTCGGCAACGCGGGAGAGCTCGAGCTGACAAGTAATTCACCCCCTGCCCATGTTCCTGCCTCCTCGGCGCTCTTGGAGCGTTTGCGCCGAGCAGGCGATCTGGCGCTCGAGCCCAAGCAAGCCTGGACGCCGGTGGCGGAATTCGCCGCTCGCGGGCTAGACGCTGTCAACTTCGGCCCCGGCGCGCCAGGGTTTGCCCATCGTGCCGACGAGCGAGTCGAGTCGCGGCAACTCGAGCGCTCATTCGCAGTCCTTCGTAGCTTTCTTTCCAAGGAGATCTGATGCGTTTCACTCCCATACTCGACGAGTTCGGTACCTACCCCTTCGTTCGCCTCGACGAGGCCAGGCGCGAGACCGCGGCCCGCGGCATCCAGGTGATCGACTTCGGCATGGGCGATCCGAACGAAGAGACCGAGGCCTTCATCCGTGATGCGGTCGCCGCGAGCCTGCCCGAGCGCTGCAAGTATCCCCGCGCAATCGGGATACTCGAGCTCAGGCGCGCAGTCGCCGAGTGGTGCGACAAGCGCTACGGCGTTCCGGTCGATTCCGAGCACGAGGTGATTCCGACCTATGGCAGCAAGGAGGCGATCTTCACCTTCGCCCAGGTTGTCGATCTCCGCTCGCCGAAGAATCTCGTGCTGGTCGCCGATCCCGCGTATCCGGTTCCCGAGCGTGGCGCTCGCTTCGCCGGTGCCGAGCTCATGCGGTTGCCGTTGACGGAGGCGAACGGTTTCCTCCCCGATATCGACGCGGTGCAGCCGGAGACTTGGCAGCGCGCCGCAATCTTCTGGGTCAACTACCCCAACAACCCGACCGGAGCGGTTGCGCCGCTTTCCTTCTTCGAGCGGCTGGCCGAGCTGGCGCTCGAGCACGACTTCTTGCTCTGCTCGGACGAGGCCTATAGCGAGATCTATTTCGGCGAGCGCCCGCCCTCGGCGCTACAGGTGCCCGATCGGCGCAACGTGGTCGTATTCAACACGCTCAGCAAGCGCTCCTCGATGCCCGGCTATCGCTCCGGTTTCGTCGCGGCCAGCCGCGAAGTGGTCGACGCTCTCCGACTGCTCCGCCCCACGCTCGGCACGACTCCGCAGGAGTTCATCCAGCTGGCCTCGATCAAGGCCTGGCGCGACGAGACACATGTCGAGAGAACGCGCGAGCGCTACCGCGCCAAGCGAGAGATCATGGTTGCGGCGCTGGAGCGAGTGGGATTGCGCATCGCCGGGAGCGAGGCGACCTTCTTCCTCTGGATCGCGGTGCCGAAGGGCGAGAAGTCGGAAGGGTTTGCGAAGCGGCTGCTCGATAGCGGAATCGTGGTTGCGCCCGGCTCCTATCTGGGCGAGCACGGCGAGGGGTACGTACGCATGGCGCTAGTGCCCACGCTGGAGGAGTGCGAGCAGGCAGCGGCGCTGCTCGAGCGCCTCTTGTGACACCATTGAGGCCGATGAGCAACAAGGATTTCGACTCTCTCGTCGCCGGGATCGAGACCAAGAACGGGTACGAGCGCCCGGCGGCGTTCGCCGTCGGCGTGGCGACCGTGAGCCGATTCGGGCG
>Ga0209745_1001744_pt1 | contig 12757 bp, 11 predicted proteins | sample BarGraNGADG00312_FD_184495 | JGI IMG/M metagenome (GOLD analysis project Ga0209745, IMG submission 184495) | Arctic peat soil microbial communities from Barrow, Alaska - Barrow Graham LP Ref core NGADG0004-312 (SPAdes) (version 2) | ecosystem: Environmental > Terrestrial > Soil > Wetlands > Peat... | reverse complement strand
GCAGGCCGACGTGATCGTGCACTGCCAGGTCGGCCTGCGCGGCTACCTCGCCGCCAGGACACTGGCCCAGCACGGCCGACGGGTGCGCAACCTGGACGGTGGGTATCGCGCCTGGGCCCGGATCTGATCCATCCGAAGGACCCGGCGGGGCTTGACCTCGTGGCCGGGGCCCGCCCGGGCCAGGACGGTCAAGCCCTGATGAAAATCAGCGCGAACACGACCGTCCCTAGGATCGCCCAACCCGCGCTCCGCTTGAAGAACCAGACCAGGACGAAACTCGCGGCGAAGATGAGCCAGGTCTGCCAGTCGATCAGCGAGCTGAGACCGAACTGGATCGTGATCGCCGCGACCAGGCCGATGAAGCCACACTGGAAGCCGCTCACCACGGCCTGGACGATCCTGTTTCGCTTGAACCTTTCGTGCAGATCGGCAACCAGAACAATAAGAATGACGGGCGGCAGGAAGATGCCGAAAGTGGCCGCCAACGCCCCCAGTGCCCCGCTCACCTTGTAGCCGACGAAGCCGGCGGTGATCAGGACTGGCCCGGGCGTGACCTGCCCCAGGGCGATCCCGTCACGGAACTGGGTGAAAGGAAGCCACTGCATCTGATCGACCACCACATGCTGGAGTAATGCCACCGAGGCGAAGCCGCCACCGAATGCCAACAGGCCCACCTGGAAGAAGGCCAGGAACAACGCCCTCGTCCCGGGAACGGTGAGCACGGCTCCCACCAGGCCCGCGGTGACAACCAGAGGCACGAAGCGCCAGAGCGACTCCTGCTGTGCCGACGGGGCAAGCCCGACTTCGCCCCCAGCATCGGCGGCGGGCCCCTCGTCAACCTTCGAGAACAACGCGATCCCCATCAGACCTGAGAGCAGCAGGAGCCAGATGAGGTTGATCCGGAAGAGGGAACCGGTGAACGTGACCGCCGTAATGAACAGACAGCGGTAGAGGCGTCCGCGGCTGCCGGTGAACACGGCCTTACCCAGCGACAGTGTCGCGGTCAGCAGCAGCGCAACGACCAGGGCTCCCAGTCCCGCGAACAGTGGCTGCACGAAGCTGAGCTGGCCGTAGGTGAAGTAGGCCCAGGACAGCACCAGGATCGCCGCAATGGAGGGCGTCAGGAATACCAGTGGGAACACGATGGCGCCGAAGTAGCCGTACCTGCGGTAACCGAAGTAGCTCACTGCGGTCACACCTGTTGACCCGGGCAGGACCTGGGCCAGGCTCATTGCCTCCAGGAACTCCTCCGGGCTGAACCACCCACGCTTCTCGACGAAGATGCTGCGCATGTAGGTGAGCGCTGTCGGTCCGCCGTACCCGATCGTTCCGATGTAGAGGACCTGGCCGAGCATGGTCCACAGCGAGGGCTTACTGCCAACCGCTATCAGGCGCCCGTCCTGGCTGCCGCCCATGCTGGTCCATCCATCCGCGTCGATTTCCCCGCCAGGCGCTGACCCGTTCGCCTTCGCGTCCCGCGCCGACACCAGCCTGCCACAGCGTCGAGGACGGTCAGGTCAGTGATGGGTGGGCGCCACTACCTGGTTGGGGACGCGATCGGTGGACCCGGTTGGAGGGTGCGGAGCTGTTCACGGAGGGCGGTCAGCGCGAACCCGGGGACGATTGCCTCCACTTCCTTGAACGTTGTGGAAGGGCTCAGGCTGCCCGGATCGGCTGGAGCGATCAACGCGATGATCGTCGCTGCCGGGATGCCAAGCCCGTCAGCGGCCTGCTGGAGGGTCATCCAGCCCTTGATGTCATCGGCGGTGAACGCCACACCCTGGACGACCTGCTCGCGTCCGCCCGTGATCCAGTCGCCGGTGATCGTGGCGACTCCTACCGAGCCGAAGAGCACCGCGACGGAGACAGCCGGGGCTATCCAGAGGGATACCTTCATCACTGCTCCTTTGGGCTTCGCGTTGGCTGCTGGCGTGCCGTCCCCGCTCGATCCTGAGGAGTGCGCAAGGGCAGGCCCAGCGGCACTCGAGTGCCGATGGTGAGCGCACCGGGAACGGGGCAGGTGGCGACACAGTCCATGCATCCGATGCAGTCAGGGCTGACGAACGGCCTGGCCCTGCTCGGCTCGATACCGACCGGGCAGGGCTTGTCGCACAGGGTGCAGTCCGTGCAGGCTGTCGGTGCCCGCCGGATGCGCAGCAGGCTGAACCTGCCGAGGACGGCGAAGGTAGCGCCGAGCGGACACAGGTAGCGGCACCAGAACCTGTCGATGACCAGGGAGGCTGCGACTACCACCCCGAGGATGAGCAGTGCGATCCAGTACACCGAGCTGTCGGCTCCGAACAGCCAATGCAACCCGAACAAGGTGACGTAGGGGTCGTAGCCGGCGAACCACAGCGTCGCCGTGGTGAAGCTCATGTAGAGCACCAGTGCGAGGACGGCGAAGCGGCCCCAACGCAAGGCAGCGTCCACCCGGCGAGGTACCACGACAGTGGGAAGGCGCAGCCTGCGCCGAACCCAGGAGAGGGCGTCCTGAACGGCGCCGAAAGGACAGATCCAGCCGCAGAAGGCGTTCCCGACAAGGAGGGTGCCGATCAGCAGGCCGATGCCGAGCACGAGGTTGGACGGATGCGTCTTGCTGATGAGGTTGCCCGTCATCGCCCAGGTGAGCAGCGTCTCCAGGCCGCCGAACGGACACAGCGCGTCCACGGAGGCGGCTCCGGCCGCGTTGTCGAGCTGGTGGCGTACCGCCGCCACCACGATGACGCCGCCCACCACGAGTTGGGTGATGTGCCTGGCTGACTTCACCCGACGCATGTCGCGGACGCGTCGCTGGAAACGGCTCAGTCCGCCGGTCGTCATCGGCTGATCTCTGGTGGGCAAGGCGTCCTCCTGGGCAATGTGGTCCTGGCTGAGCCTCGCGTGAAGGTGTGAAGCAACTGTGAAGCGCGCGTGAGGTTTTCAGCGCTGTTCGACCCCCGGATCCATCGGGCATCCCGAACCCACAGCCACCGGAGGAGTGGCTGGCGCGCCGTGCGCTCAGCACACCCGGGCCGGGTGTTCACCGCAAGACAAGACCGAGCCTGCTCAAATCCCTGGACATCGCTTCACGGAAGCTTCATCACCGCGCTCGGGTTGGCTTCACGACCGGCTGGCAACGTGGTTCCCACAAGGATCACCACGACCAAGAAGGAGAAGCCATGAAGACCAACTGGAAGACCCGGACAGCTCTCGGGCTGGCCACCGCCGGCCTGCTGACCGTCGGCTGGGCCACCACCGTGCAGGCGGCGCCCAGCCCCACCCCGACCCCAACACCGACGACCACTGTGACGGCGGACGCGACGCTGACCACCAACCTGACCCACATGCGCGACGAGGAGCGCCTGGCAAGGGACATCTACACCGCCCTCGCAGCCAAGTACGGCCAGGCCGCTCCGTTCGTGAACATCGCCCGCAGCGAGCAGGTCCACTTCGACACCATGGGACTGCTACTCACCCGGTACGGCCTGCCCGACCCGTCTGCCGCCAAGTCCCCGGGCACCTACAGCGACCCGGCGCTCCAGGCGCTCTACGACAAGCTGACGGCCAGCGGGAACGAGTCACTCGCGAACGCCTACGAGGTGGGCATCGCAGTCGAGAACACCGACATCGCCGACCTGAAGGCCGCGATCGACAAGACCACCCAGGCTGACGCCAAGGCTGCCTTCACCAACCTGCTGAACGGCTCCCAGAACCACCTGGCCGCTTTCACCGCAGCCAAGGACGGCAAGATCCTTGGCGCCCGCAACGGCCAAGGGATGCAGAACGGCCGCTCCGGTGCGAACTCCGCAGGCCAGGGCGGGAACGGTCGGGGGCAGGGCATGAACGCCGGTAACGGCGCCGGCCGGGGACCGCAAGGCGGCACCCGTCCCAGCACCTGCCCGGTTCGGTGACGACTGGCCCCAACGCCACGGGGGCGCCCTTAGGCTGAAGCCGTGAGTGCGCCCCCAGACCCGGAGTGGACCCTGCTGGACCGGATCCGCGCAGGCGTGATCGGCGACGACCAGGTCATGACCGGCCCCTACGGGCCACGACGGGTCACCTACGCCGACTACACCGCATCCGGGCGGAGCCTCGACTTCGTGGAGGACTTCATCCGCCACGAGATCCTCCCCCGCTACGCCAACACCCACTCCGAGGCCAGCGGCACCGGATTCCAGACCAGCCGGCTGCGGGAGGACGCCCGCCGGATCATCCACGCGGCGGTCGGCGGCGACGCCGAGACGGCCGTCATCTTCACCGGCTCCGGGTCCACCGCGGCGATCGACAAGCTGATCGGGATCCTGGGCCTGCGGATCCCGTCCACGCTCGACGATCACTACCACCTCACGGACGTCATTCCGGCGGCAGAGCGCCCGGTCGTCTTCATCGGCCCCTTCGAGCACCACTCCAACGAACTGCCCTGGCGCGAGTCGATCGCCGACGTGGTCACCATTCGTGAGGACGCCGACGGCCACATCGACCAGAGCCAGCTCGCTGCCGAACTGCTCACCTACGCCGATCGGCCACTCAAGATCGGATCGTTCTCCGCAGCGTCGAACGTCACCGGCATCGTGTCGGACGTGCGTGGCATCGCGTCGTTGCTGCACCAGCACGCGGCGCTCAGCTTCTGGGACTTCGCAGCATGTGCACCCTACGTTTCCATCGACATGTCCGGCCCCGATGGCCAGCCCGACGCCTACCTCGACGCGATCTTCCTTTCCCCTCACAAGTTCATCGGCGGGCCCGGCACACCAGGGATCCTTGCGGTCCGCCGGAACCTGATCACCAATCGCGTTCCCACCGTCCCGGGCGGGGGCACGGTCATGTTCGTGAACGCGCACGAGCACCGCTACCTGGCCGACCCGGTCCACCGGGAAGAGGGCGGCACCCCTGCCATCGTCGAATCGATCCGGGCCGGGCTGGTCTTCCAACTCAAGGACGCGGTCGGCGTGGACGTGATCGAGGCGCGAGAGAGCGCGCTCCTGCAGCGGGCGATGACGGCCTGGCGGGAAGAGCCCACCATGGAGATCCTCGGCAACCCTGCAGCGAAGCGGCTCTCGATCGTGTCCTTCGTCATCCGCGCACCCAGCGGGAACTACCTGCACCACAACTTCGTCGTCGCCCTCCTCAACGACCTGTTCGGCATCCAGACCCGAGGTGGCTGCTCGTGTGCCGGCCCTTACGGGCACCGCCTGCTCGGCATCGACCTCGACCAGTCCCACGAGTTCGAGGCCCAGATCGCCACCGGCTGCGAAGGAATCAAACCCGGCTGGGTGAGGGTCAACTTCAACTACTTCATCGGCGACGAGGTGCTGACCTACATCGTCGAGGCCGTCCGACTCGTGGCCCGCGAAGGCTGGAAACTCCTCAGCGACTACCGCTTCGACCCGGTGACGGGGTTGTGGCGGCACCGCGCCGGACCAGTCGAGCCGCCACTACGGCTCACCGACATCAACTACACCCACGACGGCACGATGAGCTACCCGCGGAACGATTCGACAGCGCCCGCGACAGTCCTTGCCAGCTACCTCGACGAAGCGCGACGCATCCTCGCCCAAGCCCAACCCGTCCCGACCCTTGACGCCGCGCACGTGTCGGCCGACTTCGACCACCTCCGCTGGTTCGAACTCCCCGCCATCAGCCTCCAGAGCTGAAGGAACCGGCCTGCGAGCAGGCCGGCACCGATCTCATCGGTTGCTGGCGGGCGCGAATCGCCGCAGGCGCATCGAATTGGTGACCACGAAGACGCTCGAGAGTGACATGGCGAGGCCCGCAATCAGCGGGTTGAGGAGGCCGAAGGCTGCCAGCGGGACAGCGGCAACGTTGTAGGCGAAGGCCCAGATCAGGTTCCCGCGGATGGTGCGCAATGTCCGGCGGGCCAGCAGGATGGCGTCGGGAATCACGTCGAGGCTGCGACGTACCAGGATGATGTCGGCCGATTTCATCGCCACATCGGTGCCGCTGACGACGGCAAGGCCGAGGTTGGCGGTGGCGAGCGCGGCGGCGTCGTTGATGCCGTCGCCGACCATTGCCACGCGCCGCCCGGATGCCTGCAACCGCTGAATGACTGCTGCCTTGTCGGTGGGCAGAACCTCAGCCACGACCTCGTCGACGCCAACCTCGTGGCCGACGACGTCCGCGGCCCTTTGGCGATCGCCGGTGAGCAGGATCGTCCGCAGCCCCATAGCCCTGAGCCGGGCCACCGCGCCCGCTGCGGAATCCTTGATGAGGTCTGACACCACAAGGCCCCCGACCGCGACCCCGTCGACGGCCACCATGACCGCAGTACTCCCAGCATCGGACGCGGCCTCGGCCAGCGCCTTGGCTTCGGAGGTAACGGTGATTCCGCGGGCCGCCATCAGGCCCGCGTTTCCGATCACGACCTCGCGGGTCCCATTGATGTCGACCAGCGCGCCCCGCAGGCCCTGCCCCGGCAACGCTTCGACCTGCCCGACGCCTTCGAGCTGGACGGCTCCCCGGGCCTGTGCGGCTCGTAGGATCGCCCGGGCGATCGGGTGCTCGGACCGGCTCTCCACAGAGGCGCTGAGCACGAGCAGTTCGTCCTCGTCCATGTCGCCGAAGCTGGCTACCCTTTCCAGGGCCATGGTCCCCGTCGTGAGGGTGCCGGTCTTGTCGAGGACAACGGTGTCGATCACCCCGGACGCCTCGAGTGCGTCAGGGCCCTTGATCAGGATGCCGAGTTGAGCGCCGCGACCAACGCCCACCATCAACGCGGTGGGCGTGGCCAGCCCGAGCGCGCACGGGCAGGCGATGATCAGCACGGAAAGGGCGGCGCTGAAGGCGCTGCGCGGGCCCCCGCCGGCGAAGAGCCAGACCATGAGGGTGAGCAACGACACCACCAGCACTGCTGGCACGAACACCGCGACGACCTTGTCGACCAGCGTCTGCACAGACGCCTTCCGTGCCTGCGCCTGCTCGGCGGTCGCCGCCATCTGGGCGAGTTGGGTGTGGGCGCCGACCTTCTCGGCTTCCACAATCAGAGCCCCGGTCGCGTTGATCGTGCCGCCAAGAACACGGTCGCCCACGGTCACGTCGTGCGGAACCGGCTCACCGGTCATCACAGCGGTGTCCACCGCCGAAGACCCGACGATGATCCGTCCGTCGGTGGCGATCCGCTCCCCCGGACGAACAAGGAATCGCTCGCCCACCCGCAGCGACCCGACCGGCACCACCTGCTCAACTCCGCCCCGGATCACCGTCACCGTGCTGGGCGCCAGTCTTCCCAGGGCCGAGAGGATGCCGCGTGCCGACCGCTTGGACCGGGCTTCGATGTAGCGTCCGGCGAGCAGGAACGTTGTGACCGCCGCCGCAGCCTCGAGGTAAAGGGTGTCCGCACCCGCGGGTGCGATGCCGTAACCGAGCCAGTAGCCTTCGTTGTCCTGAGCGCCGACGATCGTCGCAATCACCGACCAGCTGAAGGCGGCGAGGACGCCCAAGGAGACCAGTGTGTCCATGCTGGTGGCGCCGTGCCGCAGGTTCCGCCACGCCGCCCGGTGGAACGGCCACGCGCACCAGAACACCACCGGCACCGCGCAGGCGATCAGGACCCACTGCCAACCCGGGAACCTCATCTGGGGAGAGAGCGCGAGGACGACCGCGACATCGCCGAGCGGGATGGTCAGAAGGGCAGCCACGATCAGCCGGTTGCGCAACAGCTTCACGCGATCGGAATAGCCGTCCGGTTCGGACCCCTCAACCACCGGGGATGCCCCGTAGCCGGCCGACTCCACGGCAGCGACGGCATCTGCCGCGCGCCCGGGGTCGAGGCCGAGGAGGATCGCCCGTTCGGTTGCGTAATTGACAGTGGCGCGCACGCCGTCCAGCTTGTTGAGCTTCTTCTCGATCCGGTTCGCGCACGCTGCACAGGTCATCCCGGAGATGTCCAGTTCGACGCGCTGGCCCAGGCCGTCATACGTCGTGCCTTCGTCGTCCAGGCTCACGACCGGCCCTTCACCTGATCGGTCACGGCGTGCGGTTGCGTCTGGCGATCATGGTCGGCCAGCTGCGCGAGCATCTCGTTGTATGCCTCCAACGGGTCATCCTCGCCGTCGATGAGGGCATCAATGCGGGCGGCGTCCCGCTTGTCCTGCACGAACCACTGGGCAGCAAGGGCTACCACGGCGACGAAGATGGGGACCTCACCGGTGAGCCAGGTGATCTGGCCGGCGATGTTCTGGTCGTTCATCAGATCGCCAACCCAGGTCACGTCGATCGTCTGGTAAAAGTTGGCACCGATAAGCGATCGGGCCATGAGGATGCCCACCGCGAAAATGGCGTGAAACGGCATGATGCTCATCATCAACGCGAGCCTCACCAGATGCGGCAACCGCCACGACTGACGACCAGTGCCCACGATCAGGCTGAAGAACGCGAATCCGGTCACCATGAAGTACAGCAACATGAGCTGGTGTGCCCAGTGATACTTCATCAGCCACGGGAAGAGCGGCGTGAAGTACACCAGGAACAGCGAAGCCACATAGTTCACCCACAGCACCGGCGGGCTGAGCAGCCGTTGCAGTGGCCGATACCCGCTCACGGCGTCAAGGACCTCACGCGGACCAGGCGGCTCGCCGTCCGTGCGCGGACGCGAAGCCGCCTCGATCAGGCTGAACGGTGCGCCGAGCACACAGAGGATGGGGACCAGCATGTTCACCGTCATGTGCACGAGCATGTGCCAGCTGTAGACGGCGGTGGAGTACATCCAAAGACCACTTACGGCCAGGTAGAGGGTCAGACCCCAGCCGGCCAGCCATGCCAGCAGGTTCGGCAGGGGCCAACGCCCGCCCCGCCGGCGTACGAGGACGATGCCCCACTGGTATGCGGCCACCGAGCCCACCGAAAGCAGCACCCACAGAAGGTTCGGCCGGCCAAAGCTGAGGAGCCGCTCGAGCGTGGCGGGGACGTCCACCTCGTAGCCCAGGTAGTTGGTCTGGATCGTCTGCGGCACCAGGAACCGCGGCGGAGGAATGTGGTTCGCGGCCACCAGGAAAGCCGCGTAACCCACCAGGACCACGACATCCCGTCTGACCGACGCCACGGCCCGCGACGGATCCGCAGACAGCTCGGCGCGGCCTGAGGCCTGCCGCCAAGCCCAGCTCGCCAGCAGGAGTGACAGACACAACATCACACCGATCGTCGGGATGCCGAAGAAGACGTCAAGCGGCGATCGCCCCGCTAGTTCCTGCCACGCGATCAGCGCGTGGGCGCCGCCCGCGATCACGACGACAGGAAGGACGAGTCGGTGGTAACGGCCAACGGCGGCCAACGAAATGGATTCGGGAACGACGCGAGCGGCAAGAACGACCCCCACTGCGGCCGACGCCAGCGGGACCACGGTCAGGGCGAGCGCGATGGCGGCGTCGGTGGCCCAGTCGTGGTCCCGCCCGACGGACACGTTGCCGGTGACCGCGACGAACGCGACCGCCAGGAGCCCACACAACCAGGCCAGCGCGAACGCAGCCACACGGCGGGACAGGCCGGCGATCAGGGCAGTCGCGAGCGCGACAGCCGCAGTCAGGCCCCAGGCCTGACCACTTGGCGTGGTCGTCTGGAAGGTCCACCACGCCTGGAGTCCGAACGTGTAGCCCATCGGCACCCCATTGACGAACGCCGAGTTGGCGAACGTCATCAAGACCGCGGCAGCAAACCAGACCTGCGCCGAGCGACCCACCCAGCGGGCCAGGCTACGACCGGCACCGCTGAGCGTGCCATCGGATCCAGCTGGTGTGACGACCACGATCCCGACCAGGCCGCCCATGGTGGCCAAACCAGCCAACCGTGCGGCCAGATCGCCGAGCATCGACACCTTGCCCGTGACGGCATCCGCCTGCAAGCGTGCCGGAAGCAGCGGCAACAAAGGCAGGAGACCGGCAATCCACACCACGAAGGCCACCGCACCCCCGACCGCCATCCACACCAACCAGCAACTGCGCAGGCTGCGACGCTCACCCACTACCGGCTCGGCGCGGTCGGGCACCCTGACCTCCCTCGCTGGCGGGGCGCTTCGAGGCGATCCTACGGCGCAACAGGCCGGCCCATCCGTGATCCGGTGAACCGCCCGGCTCAGCCAGCGAGTAGCGCGTCGATCCGCCGCGAAAGGACCGTTTCAGTCTGCGCGCCGATGATGCGTCCGACCGTGACGCCTTTGCGGACCATTGCCCGGGTTGGGATGCTCTGGGCATCGAACCGGGCTGCTGAGTGGGGGTTGTCGTCGACGTTCACTTTGACCACCTTGACCCGTCCGGCGTAGCGGACGGCCAGTCGCTCCAGCACCGGCGCCACCATGCGGCAGGGTCCCCACCACGGCGCCCACAAGTCAACCAGCACGAGCTGGCCGGTGTTCAGGGCGGCGACGAGATCGTCGTCCCCGGCATCAACCCGCCACGGCAACGCCTTCTTGCACGAGGCGCACTCGGGGCGACCCGTGGCCGAGACTGGGACCCGATTCTTGTTGGTCAACACCGATTGCCAAGGGGCCACTCCACCCTTCGTCGCGTCCGTCACCGCGAACCGTGACCGCGAACAGTGAAGCCCCGGCCAAGGTTGGGTACGGCAATTGCCACCATGTCGGCCAACGCTGAGGCGGCCGGGCCTCTGTTCGGATGAAATCGAAGCGCCTCAGTTGACATATACCCCTAGGGGTATAGCTACTATGACTGGGAAGGCCATACCCCCAGGGGTATATTCCACCCATTGAGTCCAGGAGGAAGCATGCTTCTCGAGCGCATCTACGACGAGGACCTGGCCCAAGCCAGCTATTTCGTCGGTTGCCAGGCAAAGGGCGAGGCGATCGTCATCGATCCCCGCCGTGACCTGACCCCATATCTCGACCTGGCCGCTCGTCACGGCATGCGGATCGTTGCCGTGACCGAGACCCACATCCACGCCGACTATCTCTCCGGCACCCGTGAACTGGCAGCCGCGACCGGGGCCACCGCTTACGTTTCGGCTGAGGGCGGTGACGACTGGCAGTACGGCTTCGAAGCCGAACGGCTCCACCATGGCGACGCCATCACCCTGGGCAACATCGTCGTGGAGGCGCGACACACCCCCGGGCACACCCCCGAGCACCTCTCCTTCCTGGTCACCGACGGCGCGTTCGCCGACAACCCGGGCTACTTCTTCACCGGCGACTTCGTGTTCGTCGGCGACCTCGGCCGCCCGGACCTCCTGGACGAGGCTGCCGGAGGCAGTCAACACCCGCTTCGCCGGAGCGCGGCAACTGTTCGAGAGCCTGCGCCGCGACTTCCTGACCCTGCCCGACTACGTGCAGGTCTTCCCCGCGCACGGCGCCGGCAGCGCCTGCGGCCGGGCGCTGGGTGCGATCGCATCCACCACCGTCGGCTACGAGCGCGAGAACGCCTGGTGGGCACCCTTCCTCCGAGACGGCAACGAGGAGGGCTTCGTCGCCGCGCTGCTCGACGGCCAGCCGGACGCGCACGCCTACTTCGCCCGAATGAAGCGGCAGAACAAGCTGGGGCCGGCGCTGATGGGCGAGCCGGACAGGCTGGTCGAGTTCGACAATGTCACCCTGGCTGAGCGCCTGGCCGCCGACGAAGTGATCTTCGTTGACACCCGGCACAACAGCCAGGTCCACACCGGAACGGTTGCCCGGTCACTGAATGTGCCCGGAATCGGCAAGGCTGCCAGCTACGGCGCCTGGGTCTTCGACCCAGAGCGCGAATACCGTCCGCTGGTGCTGCTCGCCGGCGACGAGACGGTGGCCCGGGAGTACCGCGACCACCTGGTTCGGGTCGGTATCGACAACGTCATCGGCTACACCACCAGCCTGGCCGGGCTGCCCCTGGTGGTGCCCGCCGTGATCGGCCAGGACGACCTCGACTCCACCACGCGCGCCATCCTGCTCGATGTGAGGAACAAGACCGAGTTCGCCGCCGGCCACATTCCCGGAGCCGAACAGCTGAGCGGCGGCCGCGTCCTGTGGCACCTCGACCAGCTGCCAACCGAGCGCACGATCATCGCCTACTGCCAAAGCGGCGTGCGGGTCAGCGTCGCGTCAAGCGCACTGCGGCGAGCCGGTTACGACGTCGTCGAACTCGAGGGCAGCTACCTCGGCTGGCTCACCCACCAGGGCCAGAAGAAGGCGATCAGCGTTGGCTGACATCACCGTCCACCAGACCAAGGAGCGCCTGCAGCAGGCCCAGGTCGTCGACGTCCGCGAGGACGACGAGGTGGCCCTGGGGCGCATCCCTGGCGCCCGCCACATCCCCCTCGGCCAGCTCGGCGGCCGGCTCGCCGAACTGGATCGACAGCAGCCGGTGATCGCGATCTGCCGTAGTGGCAATCGCAGCGCCCGGGCGGCAGAGCTGCTCACTGCGGCAGGCTTCACCTGCGACAACACGGCCGGCGGCATGCTGGCCTGGCAGGCCGCGGGCCTGCCGACGGCCTAGCCCCCATGGGAATCGCTTGGACGTTGGCCGCAGCATTGCTGCTCTCGGTGGCAATCGGTGTGGCCCTCGGGCTGCTCGGCGGCGGCGGGTCGATCCTGACCGTTCCGATCCTGACCTACGTGCTGGGAATGGAGCCCCAGCTGGCGATCACGGCTTCGCTGTTCGTCGTCGGCGTGACTGCGCTGGTCAGCATGGCCAGGCACGCCCGCGCCGGGCGCGTCGCGTGGCGCACCGGGGTCGGGTTCGGCCTGGCCGGAATGACCGGCGCGCTCGTCGGCGGACTTGTCGGCAGTCTCATCCCGGGCACGGTGCTGATGGTCCTCTTCGCAGCCATGATGATCGCGGCG
>Ga0209745_1001743_pt1 | contig 12761 bp, 11 predicted proteins | sample BarGraNGADG00312_FD_184495 | JGI IMG/M metagenome (GOLD analysis project Ga0209745, IMG submission 184495) | Arctic peat soil microbial communities from Barrow, Alaska - Barrow Graham LP Ref core NGADG0004-312 (SPAdes) (version 2) | ecosystem: Environmental > Terrestrial > Soil > Wetlands > Peat... | reverse complement strand
TTATCCAGACCAGCTTTTCTTACGATGTCCAAAGAGCGCTGTGCAAAGCACTCGTGGATGCCTTGCCTATGATGCAGGCCAAGAGCAGATGCCATGCTCGGTGGGAATGGAACTGATGGGAAGACAGGAGTGGCTGGAAGCGATTTTATAAAGTTCAATATGATATATTTTATACACATATATCGAATTAATTTTTAATAGTTGTATTGCAGTACGGATGAGCAAGCTGGGCATTATCAATAATCCCCAAACCACCATCTTCTTTCCGTTCTATGTGATCTATTGTAATTGAATTTTCTATGTATTAGTCCACCGCATATTTTGCATCTAATAGGACTCTTGAGAGCTTCTCTTAAGAATGCTTCAGATTTTGTTTCTCTTGAGAACTCCTTTTTAGCAGTTTCCGGAGTATAAATATTGTCGGTTTTTAAATAAGAAAATCTTCGGTCAGTCTTGATAGATTTTAGAATATCATCCTCATTGCCACCTCTTTCCAATTCTTCAATGATAAATTGATAAAGTTCTTTTATCGGCATGTATCCTCTCATACCAATGCGATGTTTATTATTGATTTGTTGTATAAAATCTTTATATTTCAAAATAAAATCTTCGAACTCTCTTCTATTTTTTATAAATATACTAAAATATTTTCTTTTTTGGAAATCCTTTACTAGCTGAACTACGGCAAGCAAGGATGTTGATTGATAGCGCCCTTGTGGGCTATAAAAATATACAGCAGGATGGAGACCGAGCGAGGAAGCATGATTTCCAGAGATTATACGCACAATCTTGCGCGTATTCATTAGAAACTCAATGGTCTCTTCACCTGTGGAATCGGTATCTAATTTATCCTCTGATTTAATGTCATTTATCAAATTAACTAGATCTAAAATTAGAGTTAGAGTTTCTGAAGAATATCCAGGGCCCGCTACAGGAAGGTCTAGTGTCTTAATGGGTGTTTCTAATTTAGGTGTAAATATTATATTATGTATCTCTTTAGCTATTTCTTCGATTTTCTGTTGATTATCTTCCTCAAATCGCGACCAATATTTGTGGCCTGTTCCAGATCTCATAATGGCTCTCGCTGAGAGTGCGCTGGCTTTGCTTCTTGACTTTAGCAATCTTAATTCTGTTTTGTGTACAGGAACTGCTTGCTGATTAATCTTGAAAAAGGAAGCTTCTGCCTTTTTAACATCTCCGTTTACCCATTGGACTTGTATTGCCAAGGATGCAAGCTTCTTGGCTCTCTCCAAGATATCTTTGGGGACCCTTGTTTGGTTTTGTATGGCATATTTGTGATCTGTATAAGTTCCAACCAACTTTTTAACTAAATTTCGCGTGGTTTGTGCGACTTCTCGCTGTTCATCGGGGATTCCACTTCCAAAGAAAGCTTGAGAAACAATACCATCTCCATAATCATCCAGCACCCACGCAATTAGAGCGCTTAATCTATGCGCACCATCGATGGTAAAGATATATGGACCTGAATTCCATAAAATAATTGCTGGGATCAAATCGCCACTAAGAAAACTCTGAATAAAATCGCTTATTCTTCTTGGGTCCCATTCAGATGTCTCGCGTTGAAAATCTGGCTTTCTCAATTGATAATATAGAAAACTATCACGTTCTAGATCTCTAATTTGTATTGCTTGGATGCTCTGTGATTGAGCAATCTCCGCTTTTACTTCAAAGTCTTCGCGTGGTATTAGAGCGTCCAAGTTTGCGGGCTGCATGATAGCTCATCTCGTTCATGCTTAAAATATTGGTGGCTGTGCCCACGGCGGATTCCAACAGGTCTTGCAGCCGCACGGATGCAGGCGAGTATATTGAATAAACAATGGTTGGCCCCCGTGCCAGACCCGCCAGTCAAACAGCAGAAGCGCCTGCCCAAAACCAAATGCTTTCGCCCTGCATTTAAGCCACCCACATATAGCCCACTTTGGATTCTCAGATCTTATCCGCCAGCCCCATCTTCTTCTTTCTCTTCTCTTCCTTCATCCTCTCCACTTTGTAGTCCTGGAAGAGGCTCTCCAGCTTTTCCGCTTCGAGCCTTGCCTGGCGGGCTTTCTGCATTTCCTCCCAGGTGGCTCGGGCAGCTTCGACATCCTCCGGTCGGATAAATGGCAGCCCATCGATTCTTTGCACGGGCAGCTCTTGGCTTGAGAATACCGGTACGCCTAGATCCAGAAAGTGCTCGTGCAGCGCCGGGGCCATCTCTCTTTCCGAAATCACGGCCGCGATTCCCGTCTCCTTGATAAGCTCGGCTGTGCTCTTTCCTCCCCCGCTGGCATCCTCCAGCAAGACCAGGTCCCCCTCGCCAAGAGCATAGCGTTCTATGGCCAGAAGCACGGCCTCCCTGGAGAAGGCTCCCACCGGCTTCAGACGCCGCAGGCCCTCTATCTCTTCTATCCGTTCCGCCTTTTTCCGGGCCGCCATATTCTTCTTCAGTTTTTTGGCGTACTTCCTCTCCGAGCGCAGTATCGCCCGCAGGCGTTCTATCTCCTTATCTCGAATCTTGATCTCATGCTGGCGCTTGATCTCTCTTGCCGTCTTGTCCTTCAACCTGTCAAGCTTCACGCCGGCATTCCGCAGAGCAGCACCTTTTGTCGCCAGCTCCGTCTTCAGCTCATCCACATAAGAGCGCAGAGTTCTGACCTGCTCTGTAAGCTGCTGGTTTTGCAGGCGGTGAGCATTGTTTTCGGGATCGGTGCTTGCCGCTAAGGGCGCCGGGGCGGACGGCCTGACCGGGATTGGCATAGAGGGCTTGATGAACTCTGCAACGGCGTTCTCTATGGAGTAGCCCCTGACCACCAGGGCCTTCACTTCATCTGGATCAATCTCGGCCGGGGCCTTTTTCTCCACCTGCAAAAACTTGTTCTTGTATTTCTTGAGAGCGCTGAAGGCCGCAGCCAGAGCATCACGCTCGTGATCGTTTCTATAGCCGACTTCCCTTCCCAGAGCGATCTTCTCCACGCCCGGCATGTCGCCCCCAGGTGTGAAGAGAACGGCATTAAAGGCCCTCTTCACCTTCTCCACCGCACCGGGCGTGGGAAAGACGTCAGTGGCAACAACGAGCGGCCTTCCCCGGGCAGCGATCCATTCGATCACATCCGAGGAAGACATGGCCCGGGAGCTTATCAGGTCGACCAAATCGCCGCTGAGGTTCAGAGCGGCAATGCCCGTCGTCGTTCCGGGGTCCAGGCCCACAATGATATATCCCCGTCTTTGCAAGAGAGGCTTGTACTGCAGCTCGGGCCGCTCCATGCTCTGCACCTTAACTTGGGCATCCGCCGAGTAGCCGGTGTTGATGTGCACTTTTTCGCGAGGGGCTTCCACTACATACTCCGCTCTAGTGTAACCGCCCAGGCCCTCTACAACCCTGATGGTGTATTCCAGGCCGGCTTCGCATAGCTGCCGCTCTACATCGCGCGCCAGGCCTTTTACTGCGCCATGAATCTTACGAGAGTAGCGGTTCTGGCTCCAGCCGCCCCTGCCCAGCGATCGCCTCCGGCTTACCTTGATCCACGTCCGATCCTCAAAGGCGGAAAGAACGGCGCCCACGCCTTTCGCAGCCAGCCGGGCGCAGGCCTCCGCCTCCTGCAGGGGTTTGGTGCGGTCAAAGGTGATGCCGTTCCAGCGGGCCAGTCTGACCAGAGACACGGGCTGTTCTCCGCCCGTCACCTGTACCAGCTTTGTTGCGCCTGGCAGCCTCCGCATGATGTTGATCAGTTCATTTCGTCCCGCTGCCAGCTCGTGGACATTGTCCATAGCTACGATCTCCGGCTGGCGCTCTCTGATGAGCCGCATCAACTTGTGCCTGCTGATCATGTGATGGCTGGTGGTGGCATCCCCTTCCAGAATCACCAGAGAATAGCTCGGCATCCGGCGGCTGCTGGGCGAACCGCTGGCGATATCCACTCCGAATATGCTCAACTCCGCACTGCCTCCCGGGCGCGCATAAGCGCCTTTTCCAGGGTCATCTCCATTCTGTACTTGCGCTCGAAGAAACGCAAGACATTGCCGATATCCCTCTCCAGGAGCTCCTGGGCATGAGGGTGAGTGACCTCCACCGCCTGAGGCCAGTCGATGATCTTGGGTCCTGACTCCGATATCATGATGTTAAACTCGCTCAGATCGGAATGAATGATGCCCAGATTCAGAGCCCGGCCCACCTCATCCAGGATCATATTCAGGCCGTCCTCCGGATCGGAGAGCGTGATCTTGTTGAGTTGGGGGCCGTCGATGAACTCCATGGCCAGAGCATGCCGGCTGACGCCAACAGGCCTGGGAATGGAGACCAATGGGTAGAGTTTTTTCATCACCTGGTGCTCGTGTCTGGCGGCAAGAGCGGCGGCATAAAGCCAGGGCACCTTGGGTTTGTCCGTGAGGTGATCTCTCAGGCGGCGCACGTGCTTGAAGCTGGTCCGACCCTGGCGGTGGAACTTGATGGCCAGAGGAATCTCCCCCAGTGCCCCGTAAACAACGGACTCTTTGCCTACACCGATTTCATCGCCGATGCTGTTTACGCTATTACGCTTCACGAAATCCGAAAGTGCCAGAAGATCATAAGCATCGAAATTTATCTGGTAGCCCAGGTAGTGAAGCGTCTCCCGCACCACCAGCTTCTGCTCAAAAAGATGCTGCAGCCGGTACTCAACTTTGCTGGCCGAAAGGCTGGCAATCTGGGAGATCACGAAGGTAGGGACCCACTCATGGGTCCTCATCCCTACTTCAATTGCGCCCAGCAAGGAGAAGTCCTCCTTGCATAGGCTCAGAAATGCTTCTGCGAGGTTTTCCACAGAATATAATATGCCTTATTCGTCTAAAGCTTTACCTCTGCATCTATTTCTGGTAGCTTCGCCAGCGGCTCTCAAGGTCCGGGTTCCGGATGGTCTCCATCACATAGTCGGCAAACTGGGCGCCCGTGGCACCATCGGCGCGGCCGGTAAGTATCACCTTTTTCTCGAACAGGCCGCAGATATCCAGAGCCATCTCCATCTTGCTCGCCTGATCCACGAAGCCGATGTGCCGCAACAGCATTACAGCGGCTCGCATCATGCTGGCAGGATCGGCAAAAGCCGCTCTGCCCTCTTCCACCATTCGCGGAGCGGAACCGTGGATGGCCTCGAACATGGCATACCGCTTGCCGATGTTTGCGCTCCCGGCCGTGCCCACCCCACCCTGGAACTCCGCAGCCTCATCCGTCAGGATGTCTCCGTAGAGATTGGGCAGGACTATGACCTTGAAATCCTTTCTGCGTTTCTCATCGACCAGCTTGGCAGCCATGATATCCACGAACCAGTCGTCGAACTGAATCTCAGGGTACTCCTTCGCCACCCTCCGGGCAGTCTCCAGGAACTTGCCGTCTGTAGTCTTGATGACATTGGCCTTGGTGACGGCAGAGACACGCTTTATGCCGTTCTTCCTGGCATACTCAAATGCCAGACGCACGATGCGCTCTGCGCCCTGGCTGGTGATGACTTTGAAGTCCACCGCCAGATCGTCAGTGACATTTAAGCCCGAGCTACCCAGAACGTACTCGCCCTCGGTGTTCTCCCTGTAGAAGATCCAGTCGATGCCCTTCTCCGGCACCTTGACGGGCCTGACATTGGCGAAGAGATCCAGCTCGCGGCGCATAGAGACGTTGGCGCTCTCCAGGTTTGGCCATTTGTCGCCTTTTTTGGGTGTGGTAAGGGGGCCTTTCAAGATCACGTGGCATTCCTTTAGAGCCGCCAGAGTCTCTTCGGGCAGGGCTAACATGGCTTTGACCCGCTCCTCGATGGTCAGGCCGGAGATGTCCCGCAGCTTAACCCGCCCGTCTTTGATCTCTTTCGACAGGACATACTCCAGAACTCGCACTGCCTCTTTGGTGATGTAGGGGCCGATGCCGTCGCCGCCTACAACACCTACTATTATGGGCATAAGCCTGCTGTAGTCCGCCCAATCCTCTCCCGCCTTCATCCGGTCGACGCGCTTGAGCTGCGTCTCCAGCAGCCTGGCGAAGTGCTCCTTCGCCATATCGATGGCCTCAGTCTGATTCATGGCTCGCACCTGATTCGTGGTAGGGTTGGTGCACTTCTGGGTGATCAATCTTTTGCAGATTGATCTTATCTGGTGTATCACTTGGCGGTAGAAAAACGAATCTTCAGAGAAGCAAGATAAAAAAGTCTGGTCAGACTCTACCGGTTCGTGAACAGAAATCCAATTTTCAGTTAGATTATTCCTTTTGTTTTTAGAGCTACTTTCATCTCTGCGATGTCTTCCTCAATCCGCCCCAACCTCTGGTCCATGTAGCTCTTGAGGTCTTTCCTGGCATCCTTGACCTCATTCAAGAGATCATCCTGCTTGTCTAGCATAGCATCCTGCTTATCCAGCATGGCATCCTGCTTGCTGAGCATAGAATCCATCTTGCCGCCAAGGTTAGTGTTCACTTCCTTGACCGCGACCAGAATATCCTTCAAAACCTCAATCCCCTGATCCAAGCGTGAGTCCGTCTCACCCTGACCTACAAGCTTGTAAAAACCGCTGAGCTCACCTCGGGCTTCAGAATAGGCCTTATCAACTGAAGTGACCTGGATAAGAGTATTTTTGATCTCGATAGCTTCCTCAAACCATCTCAGCCGCTCATCATCCCCTTCGGCTATGATCTTAACCCTTTTCCGTCTTTTAGGTTCTCAATCGTTCCTTTCAGGCTAAGAGCATTGGCTAATTGGACCACCCTGGCCCTGTAGCCCACCTTCTGGACATTACCCGAAACGAAAGCCTCAAGCCGTTTCATCCTCTAAGAGTTGAGCGTCTTTGTATATGTTTTTTCTGCCCTGACGGCATACTTGCAGCGTTTACCCCCATCCTGCACGGCACAGTTCGCAGCCAGCACCCGTTATCGCCCGCGCCCATGCTTGAGCGCTCGTCCACATGCAAGCTCCAGCCATGACTTCTCACATCCACGAGGATCAGAGCCTTAACCATTCTCCGTCCGGACACTTTTAGAGCAAAGTCCCGAGGATCTCTTTTTTGCTTTAAAATTCTAAAAAAAACGTGCGGTTCAAAGCTGTCCGCACCTTTCCAGCAAAACTCATCTTCTCTATGCGCTACGCGCTAGATTCTCCATAATATGCCTTTTTCAGCACATTGATGTCGAATTTTTTCATTTTGAGAAATGCCTCGGTCACCCGCGCCAATCTCTCTTTGTCTTTGTCCCTGAGCATCTCTTCCATAACTGTGGGAACGATCTGCCATGAGAGGCCGTATTCATCCTTCAGCCAGCCGCATTGCTCCGCATTCGGGTCTGCAGAAAGCTTTCCCCAGTAGTAATCAATTTCTTCCTGCATCTCGCAGTGCACTATGAATGAAATGGCTTCGTTGAAAGCAAAGTTATGCACACGTGCGCTGTCCATGGCAGCAAATTCCAGCCCCTCAAGCGCGAAAGCAGCGTGCTTTATTGTTCCAATTCTATCTGGTTCTTCGCCTTTGCTATAGCGAAGTATATCCCCCACTTTTGCATTGTGGAAGACCGTTCTGTAAAAGTTAATCGCGTCTTCTGCTTTGCCGTATTGCTTTCCGACAAACATAAGCGTCGGTGTGATTTTCTGCTTTATCATGTCCCCGCCCATGGACATTACCTGCCACGAGAGGCCAAACCTGTCCTGCACCCACCCATATCTTTCGCTGAACGGATATTCACCAATCTCCATGAGCGCCGTGCCTCCTTCGGTGAGTTTAACCCACAATGCATCGACCTCGTCTTTCGTCTTGCAGGCGACAAGAAATGATACAGATGGATTGAATTTGAAAAGCGGGCCCGCGCTGATGAGCATGAATTCCTGCCCCAGGAGTCCAATGGTAACAATGTCCACCGTGCCAGAAGGTGTGTTATGAAGCGTTGTCGTGTTATTGATTTTCGAGTCCTTGAAAATAGAGGTGTAGAACTTGGCTGCCTCCTCAGCTTCTCGGTCAAACCATAGATGCGGAGTGATTTTTTGCATTGTCATCTTTCCCCCGTAAGCTGTTTGCGACGGGCAAGTTCTGCTTCAGTTGGCGTTTCCATGGCAAAGGACCCTGTTTTGACAACCCCTGCGCGCCTATAAGTGGCAACTATAACGCCTGTGGTTGATGTTCTGCTATCAACGAGCTTGAGGCCTGCTGGAATAGTACCCTCGCCAAACAAACGCTTGCCTGTGCCGAGGGTAATCGGGAATATCTTCAAGCGGAATTCGTCGATCAAGTCGTGCTTCAAGAGCGTTTGAATAAGATTACCACTGCCATGGACCTGCAGTTCAGGACCCTTCTGTTCTTTTAGTTTTATAATTTCTTGAACGGTGTCGCCTTCGACGAGCATGGAATTGCTCCAATCAAGCTTCCTCAACGTCTTTGAGGCAACATATTTCTTGGCGCGGTTGAGCTTTTCTGCAGTCGGGTCACCGCTTTTCGCATAAGGCCAGTATGCTGCGAAAATCTCGTAAGTCTTCCTCCCGAGCAACAAGTCAAATGGTTTTGCCATTTGCTCACCCATTACGCCGCCAAGAAAATCGTCCCAGTAACCAACAGTCCAGCCGCCGTACTTGAAGCCTCCAGTCGGATCCTCTTCGGGTCCGCCCGGGGCTTGCATGATGCCGTCAAGTGTTATGAAAGATAATACAATGAGCTCTCTCATTTTATTCTCTCCTTCTCACCGGTTCTTCTTGTGTAGACTTCTGTTTTATAAGTATTAATATTTGAGTTCCCATCGGAGTCTCGAATTTTTTACCCATTGTTTAATTCTGCTCTGCACGGTCGCCCCAGCACCCAGGCCGCCCGCGTCCGTGAGCGCTCGCCCACATGCGAGCCCAGCCCCTGGAAGCCCATACCCATGAGCATGAGGGCCTCAGCCAGTCTGGTTCATAGAATATTATGATGCTTCACTGGAACTGAAAAAGAAGTCCAGGGAACTGTTTCTGATAATCATTTGGTTGCCAGTTGGCAGTCATCTGATGCGACCGGAACCCTCGATTTCACATGGCAACTGATTGTCAATCATTCATCGGCAACTGGCGTTATGGCCCTACAGTAGGGTGGGCTGGGGATTGGACAGGCAAGCGAGTAGAGGTCGAGATATCTTAGGGGTTGATGCAAGATAAAATACCTATTTTTTGGGCTTATGTAGGCAGAAAATAGCTATCAATAAACGCGGTAATTTTATAAAGGCTTCTGAAAATGTGTAAATTATCTCCCGTCAACGACTTTTAGACTTAACGAGGGCAAATCTTTGCACACCTATGAAATGGCATCCAGGATCTCCTTTACCTGTAAAAACCAATACCGAAAACTTACGGATAGCGATGTTCACGTGCGGGGGATGAGACCCCCGCACGATCCTCAATATCGCATGCGTTAATTAACGGCAATAACATGCAAGTCACCATTAACTTTGGCACATGCAATATCCAGTACATGAACTATGTCTCCTGGTTCTGTCACTTCTTCGAAAGGCTCCCATCTGGGGAACCGCCAGGATGTCCTATGGTGTGGAATAAGGCAGAACCGTTAGAGATAATTACATGCAGATCTTCACCAGGCGGTAAATTCGGGGAGGCAATAGCTGCACATGCAAGACCCACTATAGTTCCTTTCGTTCCCGTCTGTCTTGTTACATCTTCGAAACCACTCCCGTGGTTGCCAAATTGATCTCCCTGTGGCAATCGGATTGTGGACAGAATACGATCATTAACTGCAACTAAAAGCTGCAGATTATCAACATTATCCAGATCGCGGACAGATGCGCATGCAATTTTGGAAATATCATTCGCGCTAATGGTGAAGCCCGCACCTCCTTCGATCACATTATCAAAAGGCACCCAATTGTTACCATTAGAGTCTGGCTGCAGATGTCGGACGGTATGCCATAGAGCATGGTCGGACGGAATAATCAGGTTTTTACCAATTACGGCATGCAATTCACCGTTGACATTAGCACATGCTATTCGTGATCCAAAAAATTCCGGGTCACCGTTATTACCTGCCTGGTTACTCACACTTTCGTAACGATCCCATCTTCCATCCGCACGTCGGGTCGTTTGATATAGGTTGGAATCGAGGACACTTCTTCCTGATCTGTAAAGGGGGAGATGTTGCGCTCCAAGTTTCACATTTACAGAATCAATAGCAGTAAGATTGATTGATCGATATCAGCAACCACTCAAGAAAACTTGATTGTCATTTCTTATAGCCGGAATGAGGACTTTGCCAGAAGAGGATTTAGGCCGATTTAACAGGCCCGGGAAGGTTGTATATTCAAGTGCGTGCAACTTGCAGTGCACCATGCAGAATTAGGATCGTAATCCAAAGGTTTTTAATCAGATCTCGCAATCGTAAATATGACAAAGAGGATGATATGATGGCAAGTATACGCCTTATCAGCCATGAAACCGGGCTGTATCTCATGGGAGTAGTTGGTATTGATGGTTGGGCCAATTTTGCAATCGCGCTAAAAGCTTCTGCAGATTGCAGGCCAGTCACCTCTCCAGACAACGCCGCAACCTCGAACGCCGTGTATCTGATGCTAATGGGATACGCTCTTGAAGATCTAGCAAAATGCATTATTGCATTCAAAGCTTACACTCCGGCAATTACAGATGTGACTCCATTTGAAGAAAAATTAAAAACTTTCAGGTTTACACGAAAAGATGGTCAAGAGCGTGTACTCAAAACGCATAACCTTGACGATCTATATCTCGCCAATGACATTGGCTTCGATGTTAGCCCCGCTGAGATTGATCACTTAAAGGTTATAAGCAATTACACTCTATGGAAAGGACGGTATCCAGTACCATTAGATATCGCAAATATGCCGTTTTCATCCGAGCCTAGCTTCGAAGATCTGTCCACAACAGCAAGAAACATCTATGATAGAGCGATGGCAGAAGTAGAAAGGCTGCGTTCGTTGAGAGCTTAAGCTCTATTATGCAAACCTTGAATACCTCGCATAATCCATGCCTCGCGTAACTGTCTCGCTATCTGATTCAATCCTGATTAAAGTAGATGAAGCGGCGCATAAAGACGGAACATCACGATCAGAGTATGTGGATCAGGCTATTGAATCATTTGTTACAGGCAGTAATCAGACCAGCATAACCCTGCATAATGTTGAACTTGAGCTGAATAAAAGCCAAACCGAAGTTATGCAGCAAAAGCGCCAAATCATTTGAAATTAGAGAATCAGCTAGCAGAGAAAGATAAACTCATAGAATCGAAAGCAAACGAAGTTATGCAGGCTGATGAAAAGCTTAATCAGGCTTATGCAGACGTTATGCAGGCCAAAAATGAGACATCGAAATTTGAGATGGCCCTAAAAGGGAAAGAGGATGAGATCTCATTCCTTCGCGGCCATGTATCGCAGCTCACCCAAAGCATCAGCCAATTTGCCCTAAAGCCGGGCGAAGAAGAGATCAAGAAAAAGGGCTGGTGGAAGTTCTGGCGGAGTGAATAAAATGCTCGAATCGAGTGATATAATAATTCATGAGATAGGCAACAATTCCTCATTAGTTCTATCTTTGGCAAATAGCACTTCGGAGCTTATTCTGCCGCGATTAACCAATGATTCCACGATAATCATTGGTTTTAGTAACAACACTACTCAAGATGCTTTAAACTTATCAACTCTGTTCGGTGTTCTCATAGGTTTCACTTTGTCACAAGCGGCTGAACACCTCAAAACGAGACGAGAATTGATTGCAAGAAATAAGAAATTATTATCGCTTCTTGCGCAAGATTGGGAGACAAATCGATTAATAATAGCCAACAATATTTCGAGGATCGCCGAGGACGATGAAGCTATGACGAATTCAAGGCTGGTCGTTGTCCCATTAGAACCTCTTGTAACTGGGTTTTGGGATTTAATTAAATCTAATTTGCCTAATAAATTAATAGACGACAAAATACTGATTAATATCCGTAATATAGCGATTATCACTATGCGAATAAACGAATATATCCAAAGTAGAGAGGCTTTTCGAATTAATAACATGGGTATAATGGATACGAAACCTAACAGGATAATTTATAACAAAATATTGCTTACCGAAATGAATACTTTGTTGTCTTATTTAATTACTTTTCGACAAATATATACCTATGATGAGCTAAGCAGAAATTCTATGTCCAAAATGTGGAGAAGATGGCTAGGTCAAAAGGAAACACCCCAAGAAGATGCAAAGAAAAAAGGATGGTGGCAGATCTGGAAATGATCAGAGAGCACGTGGTGCTTACCCAAAGCATCAGCCAATTGGCCCTACCACCAAGCCCGGAAGAGGCTAGGGCTAAGAGCTGTGGAAGTTATTGAAAAGAGGTTGAGATGTCTATAGTTCAAAGCGACCCCGCATTGATCATTAGCATACTGGCTTTAGTGTTCACGATAATTAGCTTTTGGTGGATGAACTGGCGAAAAGGCAAATTAATTGTAGGACCTCCGCGATTGTATGCACTGACGGTTACAGGAGGAAAACTCATCGTCGAACTTCCTCTTATATTTTATAACAGTGACGCTTCCACACAGGTAATTCAAAATCTCAGATTAAAACTTGAGCAAAACAATCAATCCAAGATACTTATCTTCAATAATACAGAATCTGACCTTGCGAGTAGTACCAGCAATACACAATGGGCACGTCAATTTGCTATCGAAGGGCGCAAAGATTCGTCGCTATTGCCAACCACCTGGCAAGCATTTCTGACAGTTCTCTTTTCTGGACAGGTTTGGCAATGAAATCGTTCATTCCGGCCTGAAT
>Ga0209745_1001742_pt1 | contig 12763 bp, 9 predicted proteins | sample BarGraNGADG00312_FD_184495 | JGI IMG/M metagenome (GOLD analysis project Ga0209745, IMG submission 184495) | Arctic peat soil microbial communities from Barrow, Alaska - Barrow Graham LP Ref core NGADG0004-312 (SPAdes) (version 2) | ecosystem: Environmental > Terrestrial > Soil > Wetlands > Peat ... | reverse complement strand
GACGGCCCGGAGGCCCACCACACGTCGGTCGGGCTGGCGGCTCGTGGCATCGAGGTCCTGTCTGTGGACTATCGCAAGGCGATCAACGGGGTCCGCTACCCGATACCGTCCGACGACGTGCTGGCGGGCTGGTTATGGGCCTGCGACAACCTGAGTCACGGCGATGGTGCCACCCCGGCCCGGATGCATCTGGGCGGCGCGAGCGCCGGGGGGAACCTGGCAGCCGGTGTGGCGAAACGGTTGAGGGATGGGGCCGGACCGATGCCAGCCTCGGTCGTGCTCGCGTACCCCTTCCTCGGGGTCTACTCCGAGCCATCGGACGTCTCGAGTCCCGACCTGTTCCCGAACTGGTGGCTGGAGCAGATGGCCGTGAACTACGTCGGCACGGAGGAACTCCTGACCAACCCCTACGCATTTCCGATCAACGGGGACCCGGCGGGATTCCCGGCCACCTGCCTCGTCCTATCCGACGATGACTCCATTCGCCCTTGCGGCGAAGCATTCGCGAGCCAGCTCCTAGCAGCGGGGGTGCGTGTTCAGGTGGACGTTGAGACCGGTACGACCCATGGTCAGCTCGATCGGCCGGCGTCCCCAGCCGCCGATCTCACGATCCAACGGTTCGCCGACTGGATGCTCGACGTCAGGTGGCGCCGCTAGCGGCCATCTCCCGGAGACGCGGCCGGCACCACCGCCGTACTCCCTCGCACCACCAGTTCTGGCTGGAAGGTCACGGTGCGATGCTGCCAGGTGCCTGGTTCCTCGATCTGCTCCATCAGCAGCTCCAAAGCAGTCTCACCCACCAGCGTGGTGGGTTGGCGGACAGTCGTCAGCGAAACTCCGACCGCTGAGGGGTACACGGCATCGTCGTACCCGATCACCGCGAAGTCGTCTGGAACGCGGGCGCCTGCGGCCTGAAGGGTTTGGATGACGCCGAGTGCCAACACATCATTGGGAGCGAAGACGGCGTCAGGTCGCTTCCGAGATGGCAGGTCCAGGACTGCGTGTGCGAGCTCCGCGCCTCCGTCAAGGCCGAGCGAATGCGCGAAAATCGGCTGGATCACGGCACCAGGGTGACCGGCCACCACCTCGGTCGCTCCCCGGTACCGCTCGTCGATCTGGAGAAACTCACTACCCCCAGCCATGATCGCGATACGTCGCCTGCCCACCTCGAGGAGATGCTGCGCCGCTAGTAGGCCGCCATGATGGTGGTCAACCGCGACCGCGGTGAACTCATCAGTCGTGGGCGGATAGTCGATGAGGACGATGGGTGTCCCGCGGCGCTTCAGGACTCGGAACTCCTCGAGCCTGTTGCCGATCGGGGTAGCCAACAGGCCCTGAACACGCTGCGACTCAAACAGGTGCGTGTTCTTCGCCTGACGCTCGGGGTTCTGGCTGCTGTTGGCCACGAGGATCGAGTAGCCGTAAGACATTGCCTTGTCCTCGACCGAGCCAGCAAGGCGCCAGTAGAACGGCAGTGACGAGTCCACGATCACCAGACCCAGTACGAGTGACTCGCCAGTTCGCATCTGTCGCGCGGCGTCGTTGCGGATGAAGCCCAGCATCTCGATCGACCGCGAGACCTTTTGCAACGTAACAGAACTGAGTCTTTCGGGGTGGTTGAGGACGTTGGAGACCGTGCTCAGGGAGACGCCCGCATGCCGCGCCACGTCGGCCACAGTGACCGCCCGGACCCTCGCCATACGCTCATCCTGTAGCAACTCGGGCAGATTGTCGAGCAGATGCTGTCAGCTGAGCCTCAGAGTCATTGACACTTGCATGGCCCCCCGAGTAGCGTCATCGCCACTTGCAACGATACAAAGGATGATCAATGACGATCGGAGGGCAGCCCTCAGACGGCACGGTGCTCGAACATGGCACGCCGCGCGTGGCGCTACGCGGGGCTCGCAAGTCTTTCGGTGGTGTGCAAGCGCTCACCGACGCCACAGTTGTCCTCTATAGCGGCCAGACTCTGGCTCTCGTGGGCGAGAACGGCGCAGGCAAGTCCACCGTCGTCAAGATCCTGGGCGGGATCCACCAGGCCGACGAGGGCGAGCTGCGGCTGGATGGCTCGCCCGTCACCCTGCGCAGTCCTGCCGCCGCCCAGGCCGCCGGGATTGCGGTGATTCACCAGGAACCGACACTGTTCGCGTCTCTGACCGTCGCCGAGAACATCTTCATGGGACGCCAGCCATTGAGCGGCGCCGGGACGGTGGCGTGGAGTCGTATGAACCGCGAGGCCCAGGTGATCCTGCGTGAGCTCGACTCCCCGTTGTCACCCACGATCACGGTCGGCGCACTGTCGATCGCCGAGCAGCAGATCGTCGAGATCGCCAAGGCGCTGTCCCAACAAGCCCGTGTTCTGATTATGGACGAGCCCACCGCGGCCCTGTCCGGGACCGAGGTCCAGGATCTACTCCAGCTCGTGGCACAGCTAAACCAGCGAGGGGTCGCCGTCCTCTACATCAGCCACCGCCTGAACGAGGTCCTCGCCGTCTCACACGAGATCTCCGTCCTCCGCGATGGCACCACCGTCGACTGTGGTCCAGTCAGCGAGTTCGACGAGAAGCGGATCATCAAAGGGATGGTCGGCCGGGCACTGGATGAGATCTACCCGCCCCTCCCTCACGAGTTCGGCCAGCCGATGCTCACGGTCGAGGGCCTGTCCAGGCCGGGCGAGTACCGAGACATCTCCTTCTCGGTCCGCCAAGGCGAGATCGTGGGGCTCGCGGGCTTAATCGGCGCCGGGCGTACGGAAATCGCGCGAAGCTTGTTCGGGTTGACCAAGCCCGCCAAGGGGACCGTCATCGTCTCCGGCCAGCGGGCGACGATCCGCAACCCACGTCAGGCGAAGCGGGCAGGAATCGCGTACGTGCCCGAGGATCGGCGCCAGCACGGTCTCGTCATGCCGTTCGGCGTGGACAAGAACACATCCCTTGCCTCGCTTGCCAGGTTCAGCAAGGCGGGGTTCCTCTCCCGGGGTTCCGAGCGTGGTGCGGCGCTCGACGCCATTCGTTCCCTGGGCATCCGCGCCTCCGGACCCGGACAGATCGCGGGAACGCTCTCGGGCGGCAACCAGCAGAAGGTCGTCCTCGGAAAGTGGCTCCAGACCCACCCGAAAGTCCTGATCCTCGACGAGCCGACGCGCGGTGTGGACGTGGGAGCCAAATCAGAGGTCTACCGGATCATCGCCGGGCTCGCCGCCGAAGGGCTGGCAGTCGTGCTGATCTCCTCCGAGCTGCCGGAAGTGCTGGCCATGAGCCACCGCATCATCGTGCTCCGCGAGGGATCTATCGCGGGGGAGCTTCCTGCATCACAGGCCACCCAGGAATCCGTGATGGCCCTGGCTACGGGTTCCGCGTCCGCTAGAGAGAGCCAACTTCCATGACCGACGCGCTCAAGACGGCTCGACCAGGGGTGAGGGTGCGATCCGGCAACCCCGTGGTGACGATCCTTCGCCGACGAGAGGCCAGCCTCGTTCTCGCCCTGGCTCTGATCACCGTAGGAGTCTCCTCAGTCGCCCCGCGGTTCCTCAGCCTCGACAACTTTGGCCAAATCCTTGCCGCTGTCGTCGTGGTGACCGTCGTGGGTGTTGGCCAGGCGCTGGTTGTCATCTCCGGCAACGTCGACCTGTCAGTCGGCTCGGTGGTCGGACTCACGGCATTCGTCGCGGCAACAACCGCCCACGCCAACCAGTCGCTACCACTCCTGATCGTCTTCCTCATGGCCATGGCGATCGGAGCAGCGTGCGGAGCCATCAACGGCCTGCTGGTGACCGTGGGCCGGATACCGGCCATCGTCGTCACCCTCGGCACCCTGTACGTCTTCCGTGGAGTCGACTACATCATCGCCGGCGGTGGCCAGGTCAACGCCGCAGAGCTGCCGTCATCGTTCCTGGACTTCCCCTCCCAGAAGCTTCTCGGCATTCCGCTCACGATCGTGCTGACGGTCGTCCTGGTCGCGGTGTTCGCCGCAGGCGCGCGCTGGTTGCGGGTGGGGCGCTACCTGTACGCCACAGGCAACAGCAGCGAAGCCGCCCACCTGGCCGGCCTACCCCAACGCCGTACCGTCTTCGGAGCCTTCGTGTTGTGCGGCGCCCTCGCAGGCGTCGCCGGCGTTCTGTACGCGACCAGGTTCGGCGCTGTCACCTCTTCGGCCGGGCTTGGCTTGGAGTTCCAGGTCGTCGCAGCCGTCGTTGTCGGCGGCGTCAGCATCCTGGGCGGCTCCGGATCGATCATCGGGTCGGTACTCGGCGCGATCCTGTTCGGGGTCATCACCAATGCCCTCAACGTGATGAATGCACCGTCCAACTGGATACAGGCTATTTCAGGCGCCGCAATCCTTCTAGCAATCATTTTGGACTTGGCGATGTCCCGAGCTCGAGAACGTCGCGAACGCTTCGACCGAGAGCGGGCAAAGCTGTCATGAAACTCTCCTCGTTCCGCCACCTGCTCAGGTGGGAAGTCATGCTCATCGGCCTGGTCATCGTGCTGGCCATCGCCGCCAATGCCGTGACCCCTCTGTTCCTCACCGCTCCCAACATCTCCGACGCTCTCTCCAACCTGTCGGAGAAAGCACTGATGCTGCTCCCGTTGGTACCGCTGATCATCGCCCGCGAGATCGACCTCTCCGTGGCCTCCATCGCCGGCCTCGCCAGCGTCAGCCTGGGTGCAATGTTCGAGGCCAAGGTGCCCCTGGCCGTCGCGATCGTTGTGGTAGTCGTCATAGGTGCATTGTGCGGACTGCTCAACGGTGTCCTCGTATCGGTGCTCGGCCTGCCGTCGCTGGTCGTGACACTCGGCACGCTCGGTCTGTACCGAGGGCTTTGCTACGTGGTCCTGTCCGGAAAGTCCGTTGCCGGATTTCCCGCGTGGTTCACGAACTTCGGCTTCGGTTACATACCTGGGACCCTGATTCCCCAGCCACTTGTCATAGTGGTGGTCGCCGCTGTCATCTTCGGGGTCTGGCTGCACCTGACGACCGGCGGTCGAGAGGTGTACGCCATCGGCAACGGATCGGGTGCCGCACGGTTCTCGGGACTGCCAGTACGCAGTCTTCTCGTGCGCCTGTACGTGGTCTCCGGCACCTTCAGCGCCATCGCCGGCGTCATCTACTCCGCACGGTTCGCGTCCGCCCGGGCAGACTCGGCGCTCGGTTTCGAGCTGGACGTGATCGCTGCCGCGCTGCTCGGTGGGGTGAGCATGGCCGGCGGGGTCGGATCGATCTTCGGCGGCCTGCTCGGCCTGACCGTCCTGGGTGTGGTCCGCAATGCCATGAGTCTGGCGAACATCTCCTCTGAAGTGCAGTCCGTGGTCGTCGGCGCCCTGCTCATCCTCGCCGTCCTTCTCACCACACTCCTCAGCGACTCGTCCCGCCTCAAGAGAGCCCCCTCCCGCGCCGTCCGGAAGGAGGTGGCTGCGGACGCCTGACCAGCTCCAGCGACAACACCCGCCCTTCTTCTGTCGTCCCTGCCCAACACTCACAAGGAAGTAGACCCATGCGACACACACGAATTCTCACTGCGGCGCTGCTCGGAGCGGCGCTTGCAGTCAGCGGCTGCGCGAGCAGCACCACCACCACCAGCGCAACGTCCAGTGGGGCATCCGCCGCGGCGAAGACGTACAAGATCGCCATGCTGCCCCGCGCGACAAACATCCAATACTTCGTCTCCGCCTCAGACGGCGCCAAGAAGGCCGCAGCCGAACTAGGCGACACGTACTCGGTTGTCGGACCCACGGAGATCACCGCGGCCGCCCAGCTACCGTTCATCCAGACCCTGACCACCCAGCAGGTCAACGGCATCCTGCTCGCCGCGAACGATCCCAACGCCCTCCTGCCCGCACTGGCGAAGGCGTCCGCGAGCAACATCAAGACAGTGACGTTCGACAGCGACACAGCTACGGCAGGCCGGGCCATCTTCATCAACCAGGCAACCAGCGCAGGCATCGGCGCCGCCGAGATCCAGCAGATGGCAGCGGCCATGAACAACAAGGGCAAGTTCGCCGTCATCGCATCGTCGGAGACCTCACCCAACGAAACCGCGTGGATCGCGGGCATGAAGGACGAACTCAAGAAGCCTGAGTACTCCGGAATGCAGCTGGTCAAGATCGCCTACGGAGCTGACGACGCAGCCAGCTTCTCGACCGCACAAGGCCTGATGCAGGCCTATCCCGACCTCGCCGGCATCATCGGCACCAACTCGTTCGCGATCAGCGCGACGGCACGTGCGGTCGAGGCCACCAGCAACGCGGGCAAGGTCATGGTCACCGGCCTCGGCACACCGAACGACCTTCGCAAGTACGTCAAGGACAACACCATCAAGTCGTTCGTCCTCTGGAGCCCCGGCGACCTCGGCTACCTGGCCACGTACGCGATGCACGCACTCCTCGACGGCAAGATCACCGGTGCCTCCGGCGACAAGTTCTCTGCCGGAACCCTGGGAGAGCGCACGATCGGCGACAACGGCGAAGTGATCCTGAACCCGCCCACCGTGTTCACCGCCACGAACATCGACCAGTTCAACTTCTAAGAATCCGTGAGGGGATCCGCGTCCTCGCGGGCGCGGATCCCGCACCGAATCGAGCCCGATGAACGCACAGATGCCCTCGGCAGTTCTCATCGAGAGGGGCATTCGAATACCGGCCCAGGACGGCGTCGTACTCGTTGCTGACCTCTACCGGCCCCAGGTCGCCATCCCCGTGCCCGCGTTGCTTCAGCAGATACCGTACGGCCGCAGCTACTCAGCGATGAGCATCGTCGACGCCGGACTGGAGCCGATCGCAGCTGCGGAAGCAGGCTTCGCCGTGATCATCACCGATGTCCGCGGCACGGGCGAGTCGCATGGACAGTTCACTCTGTTCGAGGGCGCTGGAGGCGACGGCGCCGCAGTCGCCAGTTGGATCGTCAACCAACCCTGGAGCGACGGTTCCATCTGCACCTACGGCACGTCGTTCAGCGGCTACACGGCGCTCGCCACCGCCGCGGCCTCCCCCCACGTGACCGCATCCTCCACACTCCTGACCGGAGGCCTACTTCCTCACCGGGACTTCACCCGTACCAACGGAATGCTCAACCTGGGCTTCCTCGCCTACTGGGCACTCGCCGGCCTCGGAGACGTCCGCACGACGACCCATTCGGCCGACGAGTCGAGCGCGACGACGAGAGACGCCGCCATCGACAACATCGACGAGATCTACACCGCGACCCCCGTGATCCACGCGTTGTCCTACGACCTTGCGCCGACCTGGCGTTCGCTCGTGTACGGGATGGGCGACGACCCGGTCGACACCGTGCCACCGCCGACGCTGAGCTACACCGGTTGGTACGACATCTTCCTGCGCGCCGCGCTCGACCGGTGGACGGTGCTGAACGCCCGATTCCCCGACCCGCGTCACCGCCTGGTCATCGGTCCGTGGTCTCACGGCAACTTCAGCGACAGCGTCGGCGGCGTATTCATGGGCGCCCACGCCGCCCTTTCCGCACACGCTGCGAGCCAGACGCGGCTGGACTTCTTCCGACGCGTGATCGACGGCGAACAGCCAGGCGGAGAGGCCGTCACCTACTTTGTACAGGGCGCCGGGACCTGGGCATCGGCGCCGAGCTGGCCTCCCCCGGCAGCAGCCAAGATCAGCTTCGCAGTCCTCGACAGCGGCTTGTGCCGGATCGACCGGGATTCACCCGGGACAGGTCGGCTCGACAAGGTGCTCCAGGCGGACCCGTACGACCCTGTTCCCACGGTGAGCGGCAACACTTACCTGCCGGGTGTCGTGCAGTCGCTGAACGGCGGGCCAAGGGACCGGAGTCAGATTCACACCCGCCCTGACGTCTTGATCTTCGACTCCCCCGTTCTCGACCAGCCGTTACTGCTCGCCGGACCGGTGGTCCTCACGATCGACATCGACACGGACGCTCCGAGCTTCGACCTGCACGCGCATCTGTGCGAGTTGACTGCCGACGGGCGCGCCCGGCCATTCACCGACGGAGCCACCCGGGTCGTACAAGGGCAGGGTCGCTCCGACGCTGCAGTCAACGTCGAGATGAACGACACTTGCATCCGAGTGCCGGCCGGCGCCAGGCTCCGCCTAGAGATCAGCACGTCGGACTTTCCCCGGTATGACCGCAACCCCCACAACGGCGTCGATGCCCTGACCGCCACGGCCGATGACTTCACGCCCGTACGCCTGCGCCTCACAGGTAGCAAGGCCGGATCAGCGACCCTGGAGCTTCTCGTTCTGCCTACCTGACTACTCGCTGAGAGCGCGCTCTCCCTCGACGTTCGCGATCCCCGGCACCCAAGCGCCGTTCCACCACAACACTGATTGCCGAGAGGGTGCACATCTAGCCAATCAACCAGCGCCGGATGGCAACTCATTGCAGAGGTTGCCAGCAGCCACCCGCCGGCGGGCTTCAGGACCTGGCTGCCGGGTAGGTCGACCTGGGCAGGTTGTAGGACAGATCGATGGCGGTCTCGATCGCTTCATCCAGTCCCAGCCGGTGTTCGGCGACGAGGGTCGCGAGGTAGCCGGCGTCCACCCGACGGAAGAGGTTGTGGCGAGCCGGAATCGAGAAGTAGGCACGCGTGTCGTCCACGAAACCCGTCGTGTTGTAGAACCCGGCCGAGTCCGTCACGGCCTCCCGGTAGCGGCGCATCCCGCCCGGCGTGTCGAGGAACCACCACGGAGCCCCCAGTCGCATTGCGGGGTACGCGCCGGCGAGCGGCGCGAGCTCTCGGGAGAAGACGTCCTCGTCCAGCGTGAAGACGACGAACCGGAAGCCATCGGCATGCCCGAATGCCTCCAGCAGGGGTCTGAGGCAGTGGGAGTAGTTCATGGCCACAGGGATGTCGTAGCCGACGTCCGGCCCCCAGTTTGCGAAGACCGCCGCGTCGTAGTCCCGCAGCGAGCCCGGATGCAATTGCATGGTGAGCCCGTCCTCGACCGACATCCTGGCGAACTCGAACAGCATGTTGGCATTGAACGCCTGCTCCGCTTCCATCGTCGCTTCGCCCGACAGTGCGGCCTGGAAGATGCGATCGGCGTCCGCAGGGTCGAGTGGTGTCGTGTCAGACGTCGAGATGCCGTGGTCAGTGGCGCGGGCCCCGGCGTCGATGAAGTCGGCACGCCGGTCCCTCAGGGCTGCCAGAAGGGTTGGGTAATCCCTGATCTCGCGGCCGGCGGCCTGCTCGAATCTCGCCAGCCCCTCCTTCCAGCCGCGCGCGGTGAACGCGAACAGGGCGTCCGGCCGGAACGTCGGGATCACCCGGTCGGGTCCGATCCTGTCGGCCAGCAGGGAGTGCTTGGCAAGGCTGTCCCAGGCTGCGTCCGTCGTGGAGATGATCTCGATCCCGAAACGCTCGAGGAGGGCGAGCGGACGGTAGCCCGGCTCCGCCAGCTTCTCGCTCAACAGGTCGAACAACTCGTCGGCATTCTCGGCCGCGGGGGCCTCGGTCAGCCCGAACACGCCAGCGAAGACGTCCTCGAGCCAGTACCGGGTGGGTGTCCCGCGGTAGAGCCGCCAGTTCTGGCAGAACAGCCGCCAAGTCCGGCGCGGATCGGGCAGGGCGGCAGCTGTCCCGGGCTTCGGCAGGCCGAGCGCCTCGCGGCTGATCCCCTGCGAGCCGAGCATCCGCGTCAGGTAGTGGTCGGGACGGATGAACACCTCGGCAGGGTCGGCGAACGGCTCGTTGTCGACGAACACCGAGATGTCGACGTGACCGTGCATCGAGACGAGCGGCAGGGGTTCGGTCTGCGACAGGATCTCCCGGGCGATCGCGCGCACGCCGGGTTCGTGTGGCAGGGCGCGATCGGGATGCAGTGCCAAGGGCCTAGTCATGCCATGGTTCTCCTCCTGTTCAGGCGACCGAGAAGGGCGCGACGTGGCGGATGAAGTGGCGCGCGATGATCTCGGCAAGTTCGGACTCGTGCGCGTCCCACACCCGGTAGAGATCGTCGTGAAACCGCCGAAGCAGGGCGCCGTATCCGACATGCAGCACCTGCCGGGAATCGACCGTGGTGAGCAGTCTGTCCAGTTGGTCGTCGGGCACGCCGGACGGGATCCGCGCCGGGTCACAGGACAGCGTGTAGCTCTTGCGGTTCTGCTCGAAGGATCGTACCGCCTCGGCCAACAGTTCCCGGAACAATGTCGCGTCCCGGCGGGCGATCACCCGAAGCGCCTCGGCCCAACTCGTCCCGGCGGTCTTGAGATGGACAATGCCGCCGGTCGCCTCCGCGAGCAGGGGGTAGGTCGAGTACTTGTCCGAGCCGGAGTGGAGGGAGAGCTTGTACAGGCCGAGGGCACGCGCGATCTCGGCGTGGAGCTGGAAGTCGCGCCTGAGGGCATCGAGGCTGCCGATGTACTCGATGCCCTTCTCGAAGCCGCCGACGAACCGCGGCGCGAAAGACACTGGGGTCGCGCCCAACCGCTTCAGTTCGCTTATGATCACGACATGCTCGGCCGGCTTGGTGGGATAATCAGTCTCGTCGACTGCCATCTCGAACTCGTAGTCGATATCGAGCGAATCCAGGTGACGGTACATCGTCATGGTCTGAACGATGGCCGCCCCGTACTTTGCCATAGCACGGACGAGGGATTCGTCATCGAGCGTGATGGACTCGTGTTCCAGCTCGATGCGGTGACCGCTGTAACTAGCAAGGAAGTTCTCGTAGGACGAATCCAGCGCTGACCAGTCGAGGCCCTGCGCCTTCGCCTCGAGGGTCGCGGCTCCGGCATGCTCGGCTTCTGGGTCGACGTGGTCGTTCGGGTCGAGCGTGAACATGACGTAGCCAGCCGCCGCGCAGGAGTCGATGTCCTCGATGGTGTGCAGGTGATCGGCGTCCGCGCCGACAGGGCCCTCCCAGCCAGCCTCGAATGCGCCCCAGGTCGCATCGTCGAGGACATTGCGGGGGGTACGGTTCGTCCGTCCCATCTCACGGATCGACTGTTGGGCGAACACCGGCTTGATGCCTGCACCCGCCGCCTTGAGGGAACGGACGTGGCCGGGCGTGCAGATGCCCAACCGGTCGCCGAACCCCACCGACGTGCCCAGCCCGAGCTTGGCCGGCGCCAGGTGCGGCAGGGCCTTCCGCAACGCCAGAGCGTTGTCGGCAGTGAGATCCGCCCGGAAGCGGCCACTGTCCGCCGAGCCGGTGAAGGTGTCCAGCAGGTCGCTGGTGGCACCCTCGATCACGAGTCCCTTGCTCGACCTCGTGCGCTCTAGCCAGAATGTCGCTTCCTCGCGGCTGATCACCGAATCGGCGATGGCCGTCCCGGGCGCGGTGGTGGTCTGGTTCACAGGAACTCCTTGCTTGCCGAAGCGTCCGGCATTCCGTTTGTTGTTGTGTGGATGAGGAAGATCGAACCGGCGAGGTCTCCATCGCCGGGCGCCATGTTCGCGGACGTGACAGCGAGAATCGACAGGTCGGGGCCGACGAAGGTAGCGCTGGTCAGCTTGCGGACCGGCAGCTCCACCTCGAGGTCTACCCGGCCGTCCGGGCGATAGCGCACCACTTTGTAGCCGTCCCACTTGGCGCTCCACACGCAACCCTCGGCATCGACCGTGAGGCCGTCTGGGGTGTGGGTAAGGGGGTCCTCTACGAAGACGCGGCGGTTGGAGAGCTCACCACTGGCAAGGTGGAAGTCGAAGGCCCAGATCGTGCGGGCGGGACTGTCGGTCAGGTAGAAGGTCCGGTTGTCCGGTGACCAGCCGAGACCGTTGGACGTGGTCAATCCACCGAACATCGACTGCACGCCGCCGGCGGCGCACCGATAGAGCGCGCTAGTCGGTTCGGTCTCGGGATCATGGATGGTGCCGAACCAGATCCGGCCGGCCCGGTCGGCCTTGCCGTCGTTGATGCGATGATCGGTGGTGTCATAGTCGGCCGCCCAGAGCCGGGTCCACTCCCCGTCCGGTGAGCGCCGGAACAGGCCGTCCCGGAGCCCTGCGACCAGCCCGCCAGCGTCGTCGGGGACGGCAAAGCCGACCTCACTTGCGGTGTCGATGGGCTCGCCCTCGGCCCCATCCAGACTGGTGTTGCGAATCCGGCGGCCCATAATGTCGACCCACCACAGCCTTGCGCTGACCGGATCCCACCACGGGCCTTCTCCGAGCCAAGCGGTGCCGCGAGTGTTCAGGACTTCATAGTGGGGCTTGGGCATTCTCAGGCCTTTGTGGTTTAAAGCTGACGAGCGTCTTGCGAAGGGTCGCGACATTCGCTGAAGCGCTGGCGAATGCCGCTACCGCCTGGTCGACGCCGAAGGTTGCCGAGACCATCGGGCTGATATCCACCTTCCCATCCCGCAGAAGGGCGATCAGTTCGGTGAAGTCGCTCGTGAGGGCATTCCGGCTGCCGAAGACGTCCAGCTCCTTCGTCTGGAGCACGGTGTAGAAGAAGTCGTGTGTCGACTTTCCCACGCCGACCTGGACAACCCGCCCACGGTGTGCGGCAGCGTCGATGGCGTTCTGGAACGTCGAGGGGGCGCCGACGGCCTCGATGCAGACGTCGAATCCGTCCTTTCCGGCTATCTCAGCGACCCCGTCGTTGAACGCGTCGCCGCCCAGGATCGTCCCGTCAACCCCGAAGCAACCCAGCCCCGCGAGCTTGGCCTCCGACACGTCCGCGACCCAGACCCGTGCCCCTGCGAGCTTGGCCGCGACCGCCGCGAAGACGCCGATAGTCCCGGCGCCGATCACCAGCACCCGGTCGGAGGCGGCGACCTTGGCGCGCGCCACGGCGTGATGGCTGATCGAGAACGGCTCGACCATCGCGAG
>Ga0209745_1001741_pt1 | contig 12766 bp, 10 predicted proteins | sample BarGraNGADG00312_FD_184495 | JGI IMG/M metagenome (GOLD analysis project Ga0209745, IMG submission 184495) | Arctic peat soil microbial communities from Barrow, Alaska - Barrow Graham LP Ref core NGADG0004-312 (SPAdes) (version 2) | ecosystem: Environmental > Terrestrial > Soil > Wetlands > Peat... | reverse complement strand
CCCCCCCGCCGCAACCGGCGGTGATCGCCGGCGAGTGGGTGACCACGGGAAACACCGAAGACCTGCTGGCGACTGCCTGGTGGGCGGCCCACCACGACGCCCGCTGCATGCAGGTGCGTACCGACGAGCCCGCCGGTGTTGCCCGGCTGCTGGCCGCCGGCTTCACCGAACGCCTCGCCTGACCGGGGATCGAGGTGGAGTCGAGCTAAGCGCTCGGCTCGGTGGTGTCGGTGAGCGCAGCCAGCGGCGCGGACGGCAGTCCGACCTGGGACACCACGATGCCGGCGATCATCAGGGCAGCGCCGATGTAGCCGCGCAGTCCCATGTTCTCGCCCAGGAGAAGGGCCCCACCGAGTGCCCCGAACACCGACTCGGTCGCCATGATCAGGGAGGCATGCGTGGCCAGCGCGTGGCGTTGGCCGACCACCTGCAGTGTGTAGGCGATGCCGACAGACACCAGCCCGCCGTAAAGCAGCGGGATCAGCGCCTCCCCCATGCCGGTGAACGGTGCCGGGTCGAACACCAGGGCGCCGAGGCTGCTGAGCACTGCGCAGGTGACGAACTGGGCGAGCGCGAGCCGGAGCACGGAGAGGCGTGGGCTGTAGTGCTCAATCAGCAGGATCTGCACGGCCCAGGGGATGCAGGTGAGGATCAGCAGCAGCTCGCCCCTGCCGATGGTGAACGCGTCCGTGACGCTGATCAGGTAGAGCCCCGCCATCGATGCGACAACGCCCACGATCGTGTTCAGGCTGCTGCGGTGACCCCGGAACGCCGCGATCACCGGCACGAAGACCATGTAGAGGCCGGTGATGAACGCGGCATTGCCTGCAGCGGTATCGCTCATCGCCGCCTGCTGCAGGTTCACCGCGATCGTGAGCAGCGTTCCGATCAGGATGCCGGGGAGCACCACAGCCTTGGTCGCGGCCCGTCGCCGCTCACGCGGCACCTTCCGGACGCGATCGGACACCACAATGAGCGGCGCCAGCACCAGCGCACCAAGGGCGAACCGGACGCCGGTGAACGTGAATGCTCCGACGTGCTCGGACCCCACGCGCTGCGCGACGAACGCGAGCCCCCACAATGCGCTGGCCAGCAGCAGTGCGCCGTTCGCGCGCAGCCGCTGGCCAGCGGTGGACGTCGTCAGGGTCAGGCGATTCGGGACAGCGCCGTGCGGGCGTGCTCGGCCACGTTGTCCGCGGTGAACCCGTACTTGGCGAACAGCAGGGTGCCGGCCGCGGATTCGCCGAAGTGGTCGATGGCGACGATCTCGCCGTCGGTGCCGACATAGTCGCGCCAACCCATGCCGACGCCGGCCTCGACGGCCACCTTCGCGACCCCGGCGGGCAGGACGGACGCCCGGTAGGACGCCCCCTGGGCGTTGAACCATTCCTGGCACGGCATCGAAACCACCCGCGTGCCGACGCCCTCTGCCTGCAGGAGGTCGCGCGCGGCCAGGGCCACCTCGACCTCGGAACCGGTGGCGATGATCACGACCAACAGAGGGCCGTCGGCGTCGACCAGCGTGTAGCCGCCCTTGGCCAGGTCGGACGCCGGGGCGACACCTTCCTGGGTGCGGTCGACGGTGAGCAGGTCCTGCCGGGAAAGGATGATCGCGGACGGACGGTCGGTGTGCGCGAGCGCCTGCGCCCACGCCTGGGCGGTCTCGTTGGCGTCGGCCGGCCGGATCACGTCAAGGCCGGGGATGGCGCGGAGCGATGCGAGGTGCTCGATCGGCTGGTGGGTCGGGCCGTCCTCGCCCACACCGATGGAGTCGTGCGACCAGACGAAGATCGACGGCACCCTCTGGATCGCGGCAAGGCGCACCGAGCCGCGCATGTAGTCGGCGAAGACAAGGAACGTGCCGCCATAGGCCCGGGTCAGCCCGGACATGGTGATCGCGTTCAGGATGTTGCCCATCGCGTGCTCGCGGATGCCGAAGTGCAGCGTGCGTCCGGTGTAGTCACCGATGAACTCGTGCGAGGACTGCTCCGGGGGCAGGAACGACTTGACGCCCTTCATGGTCGTGTTGTTCGAGCCGGCCAGGTCAGCCGAGCCGCCCCACAATTCGGGCATCACCTCGGCCAGGGCCGAGAGCACCTCGCCGGACGCCGCACGCGTCGACTTCTTGCCCGCGGCAAACGCCGGCAGCGCAGCATCCAGGCCGGCCGGCAGTTCGCGGGCGACGAGGCGGCCCAGCAGCGCGGCCTGCTCGGGGTTGGCTGCCCTCCACGCCTCGAACTTGGGCTCCCACTCGACCTTCGCTGCAGCGGCGTTCGCTGCGGCCTGGGCGCGGGTGTGCTCGAGCACTGCGGGCTCGACGGCGAACGATGCGGCCGGGTCGAAGCCCAGCTCGGTCTTCAGCGCCGCGACTTCTTCGCCGCCCAGCTTTGAGCCGTGGACGGAATGGTGGCCGGCCTTGGTCGGCAGCGGCCAGCCGATGACAGTGGTCAGCTTGATGAACGACGGCCTGTCGGTGACGGCCCTGGCTGCCTCGAGTGCCTCGAACAGCAACGGCAGGTTCTCGGTGTAGCCAGTGCCACCGTTGGTCCAGTCGACGTGCTGCACGTGCCAGCCGTAGGCGGCGTAGCGGGCTGCGACGTCCTCGGTGAACGCGATCTGGGTCTCGCCCTCGATCGAGATGCGGTTGTCGTCGTAGATCAGGACGAGGTTGCCCAGCTTCTGCGCGCCGGCCAGGGAGGACGCCTCGGCGGACACGCCCTCCTGCATGCAGCCGTCACCGGCGATCGCGAAGATGGTCCGGTCGAAGACCGACGGCTGGTCCAGCGGCATCGCCGGGTCCAGCAGGGCACGCTCGCGGCGGGCAGCCATCGCGAAGCCGACAGCGTCCGCCACGCCGGCGCCCAGCGGGCCGGTGGTGCACTCCACACCCAAGGTATGACCGAACTCCGGGTGGGCCGGGGTCAGCGAGCCCTCCGTGCGCAACGCTTCCAGGTCGGACACCTCGAGGCCGTAGCCGGAGAGGAAGAGCTGGCAGTACTGCGTCAGCGACGAGTGCCCAATGGAGAGAACGAACCGGTCGCGACCCAGCCACTTCGGGTCTGCCGGGTCGCCATTCATCACCTTCTGGTAGAGCAGGTACGCCAGCGGCGCGAGCGAGATCGCCGTGCCCGGGTGGCCGTTACCGACCTTCTCCACCGCGTCCGCAGCCAGGATGCGCGCAGTGTCCACCGCCCGCTGATCCAGATCCGTCCACGTGAAATCGGTCATCTTCGGCCTTCCCTCAAGGTGTTTCTGAAACGTTACAAGCGAACCCTACCGGCTCGCTGTACCCGCTGGACAGTTTTTCACACTGCGCGGGGATGCCTGCGCGCGTATCATCCGTTGCCCGGTCGGAGATCTTTGCGAATGCCGCGCCATCTCATACCCGCAGGGGTACTGTGTAAGCGATCCTGCTGACTGGAGTTCACCGATGAAACGACTGGTCATCCTCGGCGGCGGCACCGCCGGAACCATGGTCGCCAACAAGCTGCGAGCGGCCCTCGGCACGCACGAGCTGCACATTACCGTTGTGGACCGCGACGACGCCCACCACTACCAGCCGGGCTACCTGTTCATGCCGTTCGGCATCTACAACACCTCCGACATCGTGCGCTCGCGGCACCGCTTCATCGACGACGGCGTCGAGTTGGTCCTCACGGAGATCGACCGGGTCGACCCGGCGTCCCGCACCGTCCACCTCGCAGACGGACGCCTGCTCGCCTACGACGTGCTCGTGATCGCCACCGGCGTCTCGCCTCGCCCCGACGCCACCCCCGGCATGAACGGCAAGCTGTGGGGCAGCTCGATCCACGAGTTCTACAGCCTGCCCGGCGCCCAGGCGCTGACCGAGGCCATGCGCCGCTTCCGGGGCGGGCGGCTGGTCGTGCACATCACGGAGATGCCCATCAAGTGCCCGGTGGCCCCGATGGAATTCACATTCCTCGCCGACGACTGGCTGCGCAAGCACCGCATCCGGGAGCGCACGGAGGTCACGTACGTCACCCCGCTCGACGGCGCATTCACAAAGCCGGTCGCCTCCCGCGAGCTGGCCACAGCCCTTGTCGACCGGCAGATCGCGCTCGAGACCGACTTCGCCGTCGAGCACATCGACAACGACACGTCCGAACTGGTCTCCTTCGACGGCCGGCGCATCGGCTTCGACCTGCTGGTCACCGTGCCGCTGAACATGGGTGCGGACTACATTGCCCGCTCCGGCCTCGGCGACGAGCTCAACCTCGTGCCGTGCGACCAGCACACGATGCGCAGCCTCGCCCATCCCGAGATCCACGTGCTCGGCGACGCCGGCACCCTGCAAACGTCGAAGGCCGGGTCGGTGGCCCACTTCGCCGTCGACGTGTTCGTGCACAACTTCCTGGACGAGTTCAACGGCCGGCCGGCCACCCACGGGTTCGACGGCCACGCAAACTGCTTCATCGAGTCCGGCAACGGCAAGGGCATGCTGCTGGACTTCAACTACACCACCGAGCCGTTCACCGGGGACTTCCCCTTGCCTGTCGTTGGGCCGTTCAAGCTGTTGAAGGAGACCCGGCTCAACCACATCGGCAAGCTGGCATTCCGGTGGATCTACTGGAACCTGCTGCTCCCCGGACGCCCGATCCCGCTGATCCCGACAGCGATGAGCCTCGCAGGCAAGCGGGTGGAGAAGGACGTCACCGCCGCGGGTACCGGCATGCCCGCCTTCCCCACAGTCCCTGAGGAGCTTGGCGAGCGCAGCGCCACGAAGGGCAGCCCTCCACCGGCACCGAGACCGGCGCCCAAGCCGGCACAGGGGCCCCAGCTGGAAACCACGCCATTGGCGACGGCCGACCAGGTACTGCCCACCCCAATCATTCCGAAGTTCTGAGCCTGACAAGGAGAAACATGCCCACCACGATGATCGCCGGACGTCCGATCGACGTGAACGACGAAGGCTTCCTGAGTTCCTACGACCAGTGGGATGAGAAGCTCGGCGCAGAGCTGGCGAAGCTCATCGGCATCGACATGACCGAAGCGCACTGGGCCCCGATCCGGTTCCTGCGCGCGGACTACCCGGCGCGCGGTGAGACCGCGACCCTGCGCCGCGCCAGCACGGTCGGCGGGTTCGCCATCAAGGACCTGTTCGAGCTGTTCCCCGGCAAACCCGCCAAGAAGATGGCCTACATCGCCGGGCTGCCCAAGCCCAAGGGCTGTGTCTAGGCCGAGAGGAAGACTGACATGACCGACACACTGATCGTCCCGACCTTCGACGAGCCCGCCACAGCTGCGGCCGGCCGCAAGCTGGTGATCATCTGCTCAAAGGGCAATCTCGACATGGCCTACCCGGGGCTGATCCTCGGTGCCGCCGCGCTCGGCGAGGGCATCGAGACCCACCTGTTCTTCACCTTCTGGGGCCTGGACATGATCACCACGTCCCGGATGGAGAACCTGAAGTTCACCATGCTCGGCAACACGGCGATGCACCTCACCCAGGCGCCAAAGATGCCGATCCCCGCCCTGATGGGCGCGATCCCCGGCATGACCGGCATGGCGACGAAGATGATGCGCAAGCAGATCGCCGACCTCGAGGTGCCCACCGTCCCGGAGATGCTCGAACAGATCACCCAGATGGGTGGCCACCTATGGGCATGCCGCATGTCGTTCGACATGATGCAGCTGAACGAGGCCGACCTCTACGAAGGCGTCGAGGCAGTGATCAGCGCCAGTGACTTCATGGAGATCTCGGAAGGGGCGCAGATCATCTTCATCTGAGCCGCGCCGGGACGCGCCACTCCGTTCAGCGGGGGCGGACGAACACGACCACCGTCCGTGCGGGGACGGCGATCCAGTCCCGACCAACCTCGCTCTGGCGCACCACCGGGTCCGCACCGTCGGCCTGCACCGGGTGCAGGTCGTAGCCGGTCAGGTCGAGCGGCAGGGTCTGGCGCACCAGCCAGGGCGTGGAGTTGAAGACAGCCAGCAGTCCCGACCACTGCTCGTCGACCGGGTTCCGGCGATCGTCGAGCGCCATCACGATGACGCCGGGCAGCTGGTGCCAGCTGTTGGCAACGGGGAACGTGAGCTTGGCCTGCACGAGGTCTGCACTACCGAGACGGAACAGCCTTGTGGACGCCCGCAGTCGCAGCAGGTCGAGCGCGTGGTCGTGGGCCGCGCGGATGTCGGTCGGGGAGGGTTTCAGGCGCGGGTCGGCCAGCAGCGGTGCCAACACGTGCCACTTGTCGCCGTTGTCGCGCTCGGGAGGCAGGCCGGAAGCGAAGCCGTTGTCGGTCATGGTGAAGTCGAGGTAGTTGAACCAGTCGCCGGAGTCGTAGGAATTCCTGTCCAGGCTCTTGCTGCGCAGGATGTCGGTGCCCGCGTGCCACATCACCGGGCTCTGACCGAGCGTCGCCAGTGCGAGGCAGACCGTGTTCAGCCGCACTCGCGCGGCCATCGGCGTGGCCGGGTGAAGCTTGAGCGTGAGGGCGTCGAACAGGGTCTCGTTGTCGTGGGCGTCCACGTAGCTGATCACCTCCTCGGGCGATTCGGCGTAGCCGGCCGGGCGTCCGCCGAAGTCGAGCTCGGCACCGCGCAGGATGGTGTGCCGACAGTTCGACCCGAACCGGAACCCGCGGAGGTTGCCGGCGAGCCCTACTTGCACCAGATCGGTGTACCAGGCCAGCCGTTCACCCTGGGCACGCTCGTCGCCGTTCACCCCGCTGCCGTTGTCCGCGGTCAGCAGGCCGGTGCCGAAGCCCTGCCCGCGCGGATCCCCGTCCCACACCGAACCGCCGCGAACCGCGTCGCGCAGCCGGTCCGAGAACGTCGCCACGCCGGTACCGCCGAGTTGGCCCTGGGTGGCCTGGACGAAGCGGGCGTTGTCAGCGACCTCGCCGAAGTTCCAGCCCTCGCCGTACATCGTGATCGCCCGGCCGTCCACGCCATCGTCGGTGAGCGTGAGGGCATCGAGAGCTGACCGCACGGCCAGCATGTTGTCGCGGCTGTGGTGTCCCATCAGGTCGAAGCGGAACCCGTCCACCCGGTAGTTCCGGGCCCATTGGACGCAGGCGTCGACCATCAGCTTCTGGGCCATCAGGTGTTCGGTGGCGACGTTGGAGCAGCAGGTGGACGTCTCCACGGCCCCGGTCTCGGTCAGCCGGTGGTAGTAGCCGGGCACGGTGCGGTCGAGCACTGACTTGCTGTCCTGGCCGGCGCCGGCGGTGTGGTTGAACACCTGGTCGAGCACCACCCGCAGCCCGATGCCGTGGAACGCTCCGACCATTGCCCGACACTCGGCCACCCGGCCGGCACCCTCGGCCGTGGCAAGGGTCGAGGAGTAGGACCCCTCCGGGGTGAAGTAGTGCCAGGGGTCGTAGCCCCAGTTGAAGCCGCTGCGGCCGCCGAGCGCGCGAACCCGCCGCTGCTGTTCCGGGCTGTCCGCGGGCAGGCTCCTGAGTTGGTCTTTGGCCGCTTGAAGCTGCTGCTCCGGATGCTCCTCGATGGTCGCGTTGTCGAACAACGGCAGCAGCTGGACGGTATTCAGACCCGCCTCGGCCAGTCGGCGCAGGTGCGCCATGCCCGCACTGTGCACGGTGGGGGCGAGGAAGCTCCCCCGCAACTCCTCCGGGACGGTGCGGTCGGAGATCGAGAAGTCCCGAAGGTGCAGCTCGTAGATGACCTGGTCGACCGGGCTCGCCAGCTTCGGCGCCGACGCCGTTCGCCACTGCTCGGGAGCGAGGACCGGATCGCTGAGGTCGACAAGCACCGAGTGGGTGGAGTTGACCGTGAGGGAGATCGAGTAGGGGTCGGTGACCTGGTTCACCACGACCCGCCGGTGCTGCGGGGCGTAGACCACCACCTCGAATCGGTAGCGGGCGCCGAGCCAGTCGGAGTCACCGGTGATGGCCCAGGTGCCGTCTGGGGCTGCGGTCATCCGGTGGCGTTCAGGCTCGCGGTGCAGGTCGGCACCGTCGAGCCAGAGCAGCAGGCTGACATCGCGGGCGGTAGGGGCCCACAACCGCAGGGTGGGGGTGCCGCCATGCCAGGCGGGGCCCAGTTCCGCGTCGACGGCAGCGGCGTAGAGCTCGTCGACCACACCGGGGATCTGCAACTGGCCGGCGCTGACGAGGCGTCCCGACGGCATGTGCACGCTGACAGCCACCTGGCACCGGAGAGCCTCCCGGGCTTGCGCTGCGACGTCGGGAGCCAGCCGCAGGGCCACATGGGTCCGCAGGTGCGGGAACTGCGCCGCGGCCTCTGGCGGTATGCCGGCAGGGTCGAAACGCGCAGAGGCGGTCTGCCACGGCACAGGTTCGCTCGCAGTGGGGTCGATGTGGTCATAGGCCGACCAGTGGAGACGCCAGTCGAGGTTCGCGGGACTCTCCCCCGGCGGCAGGTCCCAGACCGGCCAGGCGATCAGGTCGGAGCGCAGCCAGTGCCCCTGGGCCTGGTCGAGACCCCGAGCAACACCGGCCGAATGGAACACGGACCCGATTCTGCCATCCCGGGGGTATGACGTTGGCAACGCTCCCACGCTCGGCCCGTCGATCCTCCGGCCGAGCCCGTGTGGAGCGGTTGGCTGAGCCGAAACGCTCCTGCCTTAGCGGCTCAGGCTGGCGTAACGGCCACCGGAGCTCAGCAGGTCCTCGTGGCTGCCCCGTTCGACCACGCGGCCCCCCTCGAGCACCACGATCTGGTCGGCGTTGCGGACAGTACTCAGCCGGTGCGCGATGGTCAGGGTGGTGCGGCCTGCCATCAGGTTGTCCAGCGCCGCCTGCAGTTCGCGCTCGGTATCGGTGTCCAGCGAGGAGGTGGCCTCGTCCAGCACGAGGATGGGCGGGTTCACCAGCAGGGTGCGGGCCACAGCCAGCCGCTGCCGCTCGCCGCCGCTGAACCGGTGGCCACGGGCACCGACCACGGTCTCCAGCCCGGCGGGCAGGGCGGCGATGACGTGGTCGACCTGCGCTGCGGCGAGCGCTGCCCACAGTTCCTGCTCCGTCGCGGACGGGGCCGCCTGTCGCAGGTTGTCAGCGATCGTTGCGTGGGCAAGGTACGTCTCCTGGGTCACCATGCCGACGATCCGGCTGCGGTCGGACGCGGAGAGGTCCCGTACGTCGATACCGTCGATCAGCACCCGTCCTGCGGTGGGATCGGCAAGCCGCACCAGCAGGGCTGCCAGCGTCGACTTGCCCGAACCGGTCTCCCCCACAACGGCGACCGACTGCCCGGCGCCGATGGTCAGGTCGATGTCGCTCAGGGTGTCGCCGTCGCCGTCGGGGAAGCGATAGCTCACATGCTCGAAGCGCACCTGGCCGCGCACGGCCGACGGCTGCACCCGCACCGGGTGGACGGGCTCTGCCACCTCGACCGGCAGGTCGAGGTAGCCGAAGATCCGGCTCAGCAGCGCCATCGACGCCACCCACTGGGCCCCGATATTCAGCAGCCCCATGATCGGCCGGAAGATCGATCCCTGCAGGCTGGCAAAGGCGATCAGGGTGCCGATGGAGATGCCGCCCGAGATCGCAGGGAACCCGGCGACCAGGTACAGAAAGGCTGGGATCGCAGCGAACACGATGCCCATCGTGGCCATCCGCCAGCGTCCGGCCAGCTGCGAGCGCACTTCGAGGTCGATCAGTCGGGCGGACGTGTCGGTAAAACGCGCCTGGCCCGCCGGGCCGCTACCGAGGGTCTTGGTGAGCAGGGCGCCGTTGATGCTGAGGGTCTCCTCCACCTGGGTGTGCAGGTCGGAGAGTGCCTTCTGCTTGGTCATGGTGAGGTCGCGCCGCACCAGTGCCACGCGGCGGGTCAGCAGGATGGCCGGCGGCAGCACCAGCAGCGAGAGCAGGGACAGCCGCCAGTTCAGGGCGACCATGGCCACTGCCGTCGCCACGGCCGTCGTCAGGTTGGACGCGATCGAGGTCGCTGTGGAGGTGATCACCGACTGCAGCCCTGCGACGTCCTGCATCAGCCGGGACTGGATGTCGCCGCCACGTGTGCGCTTGAAGAAGGCGATCGACTGGGCCTGCAGGTGGGCGAACACGCGGGTGCGCAGGAGGTGCATCACCCGTTGCCCCATCGACGTGGCCAGCCAGGTCTGCCACACCCCGAGGACGCCAGTGATCGCTGCCACAGCGACCATGCCTCCCACCATCCAGGCCAGCAGCCTCGTGTCGCCCGTCGGCAGCGCGACGTCGATGATCTCGCGCAGCAGGAACGGCTGGGCCAGCCCGACGATTGAGGCGACAACGATGATCGCCGTGACCGCCGTCAACTCGGGGGTGTGCCCGCGGAACAGCCCGGCGACCCGCCGAAGGCTCACCGGTGATTCGGCGAGCTGGGCCTTGTCGGCCGGGTTGATGCGCGCCGGCCCGCGCGCTTCCATGGGGTGGATGTCTGCCATCTGCGTCTCCGATATACTGAGGTAACCACAGCATATAAGGCGGCAGCCCATGGAGATATTCCCCGAGGCCCTCGCGGAGAGCTGGATGCGGGTCGCCCGGAGGATACGGCGCGAAACCGGCCTGCGGACAGCTCCGCTCGGGATCAATCCCCACCAGGCCCGTGCACTCCGGGTGATCGGGGACGCCGGCCCGGTGCGGCCATCCGAGGTGGCCGAACGGCTCGGCATCATGGCCCGGTCGGCGACCGATTCCGTGTCCGGACTGGTCACGGCAGGCCTGGTTGAGCGGCGAACCGACCCGGCTGACGGCCGCGCGCAACTGCTGGCGCTGTCCGCGTCCGGGTGGTCGGCGCTCGCGGAGGCGGACCGGATCCGCGCCGAGGTTGCCCGGGACGTCTTCGGCACCCTGCCCGAGGCCGACCGGGTTGCGCTGGCCGTGGTGCTGGATCGGCTGGACAGCCCCACGTCCCTCTAGACTTCACGGCTGGAGGAGGTGAGTCCACTGGATCGATTCGGACCCGAGGCCATCCTCGCGATCGCCGTCGCGGCGTGGTTCGTCACGTCCGGGCTGGCCAAGGTGGTGGCGAAGCAAGCGACCGGCAGACGCGCGGTGGCTGCAATGCCGGGCTGGCAACTGGCGGTTCGGCGCATCCGGGGCGCCCTGGAGGTCCTGGGCGGGCTGGCCGTCGCGGCCGGTGGCGCGATCAGCCTGCTGGGCCTGCGCATCCCGTTCCCCGGGCAGCCGCTCAGCGTAATCCTCTGCGGCCTGGCTGCCTGGACGGTGGTCGACTACGTGCGGACGCCGATCAGGGGTGTGCGCCTGGCCGTGGCTGTGCTCGGCTTCCTGCTTGCCGTCTTCTTCGCGGGATTCCGGGACTGATGGACCGCACCGAGACGCTGTTGGCCAGGCTGGCCACCCAGCGACTCAGCGGACCGCCGGCCGAGGACCCGACCCAGGTGGTGAGCGAGCTGCTCTGCGTGCAGTCCCAGGACGCGCCGCTGGCCCGGTCGATGATCGCCCTGCGCTGCGACGGGGGCATAGACGCCGGCGTCCTGGCGGCGATCGCCGCGGGCGACATCGTGCGCACCCACGTCCTGCGCCCCACCTGGCATTACGTCGCGGCAGCCGACCTGCGCTGGCTGCTGCGCCTGACGTCGCCGAAGGTCGAGTCGGGCATGGCCTCGCGGCACCGGCAGCTGGGCCTGCTGGAACCCCGGGTGGCAGCGGCACTGGAGGTGCTCGCGACGCGGCTGGAGGGACGCCAGTTCGCGAACCGCACCGTGCTCGGCGCCGTCCTCGCCGAGGCCGGGCTGCTGGCGCCGGAGGATCCCCTGTTCGGACAGCAGGTGGGTCATGTGCTCCTGCTCGCCGAACTGCGCGGACTCATCTGTTCTGCGCCGCTGGACGTGACCGAGCATCGCTACGCGCTGGTCGAGGAGGTGGTGCCGGCCACACCGGGGCGCGACCGCGACCGCGACCGCGAGGAGGCGATCACCGAACTGGTGTCGCGCTTCGTCGCCGGGCACGGGCCGGTGGCGCTGTCGGACCTGATGCGCTGGGCGAAGGTCACCCTCGGCGAGGCGCGAGCTGCGGTGGCCGGTCTGGGCGACCGCGTCGAACGCATGGTCGTGGACGGCGAGGAGCTGTGGCACTCCCCTGCGGCCGCCCTGGCCGCGACACGCCCGCAGGAGGCGTGGCTGGTGTCCACCTTCGACGAGGTGCTGCTCAGCTACCGCAAGGTGCCGTGGCCGCGATCGGCGGGTCACCCCCTGGGCGACGACCCCACCTGGTTCTCCGAAGCCGGTGGCGGCGTGGTGATCTGTGGCCTTGAGAACGTCGGCGCCTGGAAGCGGACGCGTGATCGCGGCGAGGTCAGGATCCGGCTGTCCCTGGACGAGACGTTGTCCCGTGCCGAGCGGACGGCGATCGACGCCGCCGTCGACCGACTAGTGGCGGCCATCGACTGATTTGTCGCCGACGTGTCCGCCCGGACGCTTAGGCTGGGAGCGATCCAGACCCCCAGGGAGCCGCATGAACACTGACCGTCCGGCGGGCGGCCCAGGTGACGATGCGCCCCCGCCAACCGGGGCCGTGACGGCCGAGCCGACCCAGGTCATTCCGCAGGTCGAACCAACTGAGGTGATTCCCGCAGCGACGCCTCCGCAGGACTTTGCCGCCGACAGCTCCTGGGTCTCCGGCCCGGGCACGTGGGCACCGCCCCAAGGCGACCCGATGCCTGCGGCGCCACAGCCGTTCGCGCCGTTCATACCGAACGCTGGGACCTATCCGCCGCAGGCTTACCCACAACCGGCCCCGTACTGGCCGCAGCAGCCGGGTCCGTACCCGGGAGCGCAGGGCTTCGTTGGGCAGCCCGGTGGCTATGGCTGGCGGCC
>Ga0209745_1001740_pt1 | contig 12768 bp, 10 predicted proteins | sample BarGraNGADG00312_FD_184495 | JGI IMG/M metagenome (GOLD analysis project Ga0209745, IMG submission 184495) | Arctic peat soil microbial communities from Barrow, Alaska - Barrow Graham LP Ref core NGADG0004-312 (SPAdes) (version 2) | ecosystem: Environmental > Terrestrial > Soil > Wetlands > Peat... | reverse complement strand
GCGCGCGGGTCGCGCTTGAGCACCGACCAGAAGATGGCCGAGGAAAGGTCCCAGGCGAAGCCCCCCATCCCGCAGGCCGCAAGGAAGCGCCTGTCGCGGCAGGCGAGCACGGCTCCGACCGCTACCATCGCCGATGCCAGGTAGCGGACGCCTATCCTGCGGAACAGGACCCATTCGCCCTTCGACCGGTATTCGGCGGCCAGGAGACCCAGGCCGGTCAGGACCACTGTCCAGCCGAGCGCGGTCCAGCCGTCCAACCCCTTCCTGCGCAGTCGCATGATCGCGGGGATGAGCCCGATTAACAACATGACCGAGCCGACCGCCCCGAGCACGGGTACAGGCACCTCGCGTACGGCCGGGAAGAGGTACGAGACCTCGCCGGTCGGCATTATCAGGAGATATTGTTTGGCGGTCAGCGTGTCGCCCAGCTTCTCGAGCCCGCCCATCGCCGGCTCGATTAGCGCGAGGCCCACCACGATGTTCATCGCGAAGAGCGGCGACAACCGTCGCGTGAGGTCATGCTTCGATCCGGGACCAGCCTGCGTTGAGCCTTGCATCGACCACCATCCTTCCGTCCGCTTCGAGTGTTGAGTCTACCTCATCGCAAAAGAAGAAGGGCCGGATAAACCCGGCCCTTCGGATTGCTCGTCTGGCGAGGTCGGTCTAAGCGTCCCGGCTTCCGGCTTCTTTCGCCTCCATCCACTTCTTCTTCTTGTGCTTCCACATCTCAGGGGTCATCTCGTGCATCCCGTGGCCGGGGCAAGGACCCATGTGGTGCATGCCACACTTATGGCAGGGCTTGCAGTGGTGGTGCATCATCGCCTTGTGATGCATCCCATGGCCCTGGCACGGCCCCATGTGGTGCATGCCGCATATCGGGCACATCCCGCCCTTGTGGTGCATCATCATCATCTTTTTCTTGTGCTCCCAGCCGGCGTGCCCCATATGTCCGCCTTGCCCGCACTTCTCTTCCATCATCTTGTGCTTCAGTATCTTGATGGCGAGAATCGTCAGCGGGACGCAGACGAAGGCGATCTTCTCCCAGTCATGGATGCGCACGAACTTCACGCACGAGCCCTTGATCTTGATGTAGCCGACGGGCTTGACGCCCCCGCCGAAGCCGAATCCTCCGCCCTGGCTCTTCATCGCGCTCTCTTCGCCCGCCTCACCTTCGATCTCTGCTCCGCTCACGCCATCTTCTCCGCCGCCGCCTCCGCCTCCGGACATCTTGATCTTGGCGACGGGGATGATAGTTACCTCGTCGTTGATCTTGATGGGCTCGCCGAAGACTTTTTTCACGCTGAAGCCTTTCCGGACGGTGTGGCCCATCCCCTCGTAGACGTCGTCTAACTTCACATCTTCCACCCCCTGCTATGCCGGGCGCGTCTGCGCCCGCCGGTTGACGCAGGGACTGATTTCGAGCTGTGCGGCCCGAGTCCTCCGCCAGCCGGCCGAGGTGGAGGAACAGGGCCCGGACCGCCCCGGGAGAGCCGGTGACGCAACTCCTGGCACAGGATCCGCGTCCAAAATCTGACAGCGGGAGGCGGGCTCATCCTGTCAGCGGGGATTCTCTGGTCGTATTGATAAAAGTTATAACAGCCTTTCCGTAAAGGGGTTATTATTATTCAAACGAATAAATCTAAAGATGACAGTTAAACTGCGGAGCAAGCCTGTGGGGATGCGTTTACCGGAATGAAATTCAAAGTCAGGAAATGGACAGAGCCCAGATCGACCGTGCGAGTCATGGTGATCCTCGCCAGCGCGTTCCTGGTAATCTGCGTTGTCGGCAGCTTCACATACCTGTTTGCGCAGGACGCCACCAGGTGGGGCAAGTTCCCGCCGAACTCCAAAGTCTGCGGCGTGGACGTCTCCGGCCTGAGCAAGCAAGACGCCATCACGAAGTGCGAGAACGAGCTCAAGAACATAGCGAACACGCCCGTGACGCTGACGCTCGACGGCGCGAAGTACCAGGCGGCTCCCGATGCACTGGGCCTTCACCTGGACTACGCGAAGATGGTGGACAAGGCATACGACCAAGCGTGGCAGCCTAACTTGTTCGAGAGGATGTTCCGCTCCTTCACGAACCGACCTACCAAGGTCAACGGGATCATCGTCGCGGAGAACAGCGACGCTCTCGTCGCCCAGTTTGTGCAGAAGGTCTTCACGAAGGTCAACAGGCCTCCCAGGAACGCTTACGTCGACGTGACGAGTGGCGCTCCCGTCATAGTGCAGGCGCGCGACGGTTACGCCGCGACCGCCGAGAGCATTCAGCAGGAGATCGTGGAGGCTGAGAACTCCAAGACCCGGACCATCGAGATACAGGCGACCAAGACGCCCGCGTCCTTCAACGCCGACGTGTTCAACAAGCTCATCGTGGTGGTCCTCGACCAGCACATGCTGTACCTCTACGACAAGCAGACGGCGGTCATTCAGTTGCCGATCGCCTGCGGCCAGCCGGCGTTTCCGACCCCGGTCGGACAGTGGCAGGTCGTTAGCAAGCAGATGAACCCGACGTGGTATAACCCGCACTCTGCCTGGTCCGCGTCGATGCCGGAGACTATCGGGCCGGGCTACAGCAACCCGCTGGGCCTGAGGGCGCTGGCGCTGGACGCGTCGGGGGTCCTGATACACGGCACGTCCAATGACGGGAGCATCGGGACATCGGCTTCGCACGGCTGCATGCGCATGCACATGCCTGACGTGATCAAGCTGTTCGACATGGTGGAGACGGGGATCCCGGTCTACATAATCCACGCTGCCGGCAACCCCGGGTTCGACGTCACGGCGACACCGTCGTGGATGAAGCGCAGGGGAACGCCGACCAATACCAACCTCTCGGGCGACTAGTCAGAGACCTGCTGTAACGAGATACTTCCCGAGGGCTTCGAGCGCGCTATCCATGTGACGCCTTGCAAACCCTATCCTCACGTGGTCCGAACCGTACTCGAAGACCTCTCCGGGCAGCATCATGACACTCGATTTCGCGATGAGGTCCTCGCAGAACTCCCTCGCGTCCCTGTCGATGAGCAGCCTCGGAAACGCCACCGTGCCCGCTATGGGTTTGTTCCAGTAGGCGAACGGGTGTTTCTCGAAGAAGTCGTCGAGCAGGTCGAGGTTCTGGTTGATGAGTGAGAGATTGCGCTCGATTATCCTGTCCATGGACTGAAGGCCGATGGTCGCGAGGACCTCGCTCGGGGCGCTCGAGCAGATGGTCGTGTAGTCCTTGAAGGTCGCGAGCCTCTGCATCAGCTCGGCGTCCTGGGTGGCGAGCCAGCCGATGCGGATGCCGGCCAGGGCGAACGACTTGCTCATCCCGTTCAGGCAGACCGCTCGCTCGTACGTGTCGCATGCGGCCGGAAGCCTGGTGACCGGGTCGTGCTCGAGGTAGTGATACATCTCGTCGGAGAAAAGGTAGGCCCCGGACGCGCGGGCAAGGTCTACCATGCGTTTGAAATCGGCGGCGTCAGGCATCCAGCCTGTCGGGTTGTGCGGGAAGTTCACGACGACGAGCTTCGTGTTTGGGCGTATGTGCTTCTCGAGCCAGAGGGGGTCGAAACGCCAGCCCTGCCGCTCGTCGGCGGGCCACATGTCCACCTCGCACTCCAGGTGCTGCGCAACCTCGTACAGCGCCTGGTATTCGGGAAAAGTGCATATGACGTGGTCTCCCCTCTCGAGGATGGTGTTCATGACAACGAAGATGCCCTCGATGGGCGTGAGCACCAAGACGTCGTCGGGGTCGATCTTGAGATACAGCTTGGCGATCTCTTCGCGGAGGAAAAGAGCGCCGGGGGTCTCGGTGTAGCCGAGCCTTAGCTCGTCCCAGCGCTCGCGCGCGTCATCGTCGGCCATCTCCAGCACCTCGGCCTGCGTGAGCGGCTCGCAGTCGGAGGCGGAGATGTTGTGTCGCACGCGGAACTCGTGCTCCGAGAAGAATCGCTCCAGCTTGAACGGTCTTATCTGCATTTCTCATCGCCCCCCGGAAACCGGGTCGTTCACTTTACACTTTTTCATTATACTTTTGACGCGCGGTCTGGATACAAATACTAAACGTTTGACCCCAAACCTGCATTTTTGGGCTAGTCTATTAGCACTGTTCTATTGCAAGGAGGGTAACGATGCCTCTCTATATCTTCGAGGGACGAAAGCCGAAGGTCGGCAAGAGTTCGTACATCCACCCGGCGGCCGTGGTCATAGGCAAGGTCACGATCGGCGAGCAATGCTTCGTGGGCGCGGGCGCGGTGTTGCGCGGCGACTGGGGAGAGATCGTCGTGGGAGACGGCTCGAACATCCAGGAGAACGCGGTTTTGCATGCGGGGCCTGAATCCATGACTGTGTTGAGCAAGAACTCGCACATCGGGCATGGTGCCATCCTGCACGGCTGCCACCTCGAGGAGCACGTCCTCGTGGGCATGGGAGCGATCGTCAACGACGGCGCGCGCATAGGCGCGGGGACCATGATCGGCTCGGGCGCCCTCGTTTCCCCGAGGACCGAGATCCCTCCCCGGAGCCTGGCGGTGGGCGTTCCCGCACGAGTGGTCAAAGAGATCACGCCGACCCAGGAAGACTTCGCATGGGCTGGGACGCGCCTGTACCAGTCGCTGCCGAAGCGTTACAGCGAGACGCTCGAGGAAGTCACAGTAGAAGACTGCCAGTAGGAAAAGCACCACTGGTGCCTTGCACTGGTGGTGCTTTTTGGCCAATCAGGACGAGGCGGCCCACTCCATCCAGCCTAGTATCTCGGTCAGCGGCAGGTAGTAGAGCATGTCGATATGGCCGCAGCCGATGATAGGGAGAAAGAGCGTGCGGCTGGAGGAAACGGCGCCCAGGACCTTCTCCTTGATGTCCAGGGAGTGCATGAAATCTCGCGATCCAGCGGCCGCCGCAAGCGGCGTCGTGATGTTTCCCATGCCCTCGACATAGCGCAGGAACCTGTTGCCTTCGGGATCGATCGAGGTCAGCTCGCCGGTTCTCACGGTCTGGAGCGTCTGGACCATGTGCAGGCACGTGACGTCACCGCCCGCCCACGTCCCGAACAGACCGCAGGCCTCCGCCCCCATATTCTTCGGGCGCATGTACATGTTCATGAGCGGGCTGGACATGATAACCCTCGCGAGCCAGGGGTGCCGCAGGCCAAACCGGCGCGACAAACTGCCTATGCGCACGACCGGCTTCGTCTTCGCGCGTCGGAGGAGCCAGCGCTCGAGGCGCAGCATAACAGCCTGCGTCCAGCGGTGGGTGCGGAGCCTTTCGAGGAGGTCCGGCCCGTCGCCGGCCATCGCGACGGGGCTGCCGGCTGTCAGGGCCGCCGCGACCTTTGAGTTGCGTTCGCGCGCGACCTCCGGGTCACGCACAACGCGTGAGGGGTCCTCCTTATCAGGAACACAACCCTGCAGGTAGATGTACAGCGACATCCCGCCGAACGAGTGCCCGATATAAAAGGGCGGCTGCCCGGTCTCCTCTACCACGCGGTCAACCACGGCGGGCAGGTCGAGAGTGCCTTGCTGGTCTCCGGAGTTGCGCCAGCCGTCAGTCTCGCTGTTCCAGGGAGGATGCCCCGCGCCGCGGAAGTTCATTATCCACACCTCGTAGCCCAGCCTGTAGAGTTTCTCGGCCAGGTTGAAGCCCGCCAGTGGCAGGTCGAACTCGTACCCGGTCGATGCCTGGCCGTGCCCGCACAGCACCGCGCGAGCTCCGGGAAGCCTGTAGCGGCGGCACCTGAGCGTGACGCCGTCGGCGGTCTCGATCTCGACTGTCTGGGGAGCCGGCAATATCGTTGGCATCGTCAGCCTTTCGGTGTGCCGGCGAGGAGCCGGCGCCTGCTGAAAGCCCGCGATTCACGTTCGAGGTTTGACCCCGAAGGTGAATCTAGGGGAAGAGCATCATTCCATTTTCGACGCGCGCGGGCGTCCCGAGCTGCTGCGACAGCCCCGCGACCTGGGTTATGAACGCGTTGCCCTCGCTTCCTCCCATGAAGCCCGGGCGGCCGTTGTTGATGTAGACGGGGTAGACCTTCGCGCTCAGGAGTCCGCCCGAGTCCATCGACATCTCCGTGAGTATCGTGTAGCGGGCCTCGGCGCTGCCGGGGCTGAAAACGAAGTTGCCGAGCGAATTGGCGATCATCTTGCCCCTGTAGAACTCGAAACCCTGCGCGACGTGCGGGTGCCCGCCCAGCACCATGTCCGCCCCTTGGTCGATCGCGAAGTGAGACAGCGCCGTCTGCTCGGGGTCGGGGGTGTATTTCTTCTCGGTGCCCCAGTGGAAGGACACGATCACGAGGTCGGCGTTCTGCTTCGCGTTGGCGATGTCCGCCGCCATCTGCCCGCGGTCCGTCGCGTCGCAGACGCCGGGGTATCCCGCGTCGGCATACCAGCCGGCAGTGCCGATGCCATCGTAGCCCAGGAAGGCGATGCGCAGGCCCTGGGCGTCGACGTACGCGGGGACGTGCGCCGAGGCGTAATCCGCGCCCGCGCCGAAATGCTTGATCCCGTTCGAGTCGAGATAACCGAGGCAGTCCGTGAGCGCCACGGGGCCGAAGTCCCTGGCGTGGTTGTTCGCCTGCGAGACCACGTCGATACCGGCCTCCCTCATGAAGGGCAGCGCGCTCGGGTCACCCCTGAAAGTGAAGGCCTTGCCCGGGACCGCGTCGCCGCGATAGGACATCGTGCACTCGAGGTTCCCGAATGCGACGGTCGCCGCCTTGAGGTGTTCTTTGACGCCCGACCAGACGTAGCCGAAGCCGTTCGCCGACAGTATCGGGGACATGTCTCCCCCGAGGTTGACGTCGCCGACCGCGTCGAAAGTCCAGTGCGCGGTGCTCATGTAGTTGAAGTACATGGGCCGCTCGGCCACGATCTTCGCGCCGCCGAGCGCGTCCACCTTCGCCGAGAAATCATGGGCGTTGTCGTTCGCCTCGCCCAGGGTGTCTTTCGCGAAGACCGTGCTTCGCGCGTTCTTTGGCACCACGATCTGCTGGACGCGGCGCGAGCCGTCACCGAGCATGTACGTGATGTTCACCGCGGCGTCCGCCGCGCCGGGGTTCTGTATGCACAGGTAAGGCGCAAAGCCCGGTCGGCAGGTGCCCTCAGCGAAGTAGAAAGAGGTCGCCGGGGCCAGCGCGCCCACGACGTCGTGACCGCCGGTCCACGCGCTCTTGTAAGAGAAGTACATCGGCCGCTCGGCGATTATCGCGCTCCCGTCGGTCGTCTCGACCTTGGCGGAAAAGTCATGAGCGGCGTCGTCGTACTCTCCCAGCGTTTGCTTGACCACCACCGTGTAGCGGGAGTTCTTTGCGACAGCGATCTGCTGGACCTTGATCCGGCCGCTGCCCAGCATGTAAGTGACCTTGACCTTGCTGGACGTGGCGCCAGGGTTCTGGATACATATATAGGGGTCGAAGCCCGGACGGCACGAGCCCTCCGCGAAGTAGAACGCCGGGGCCGGGGCGGCCGCGCCAACCACGTCGTGCCCTCCCGTCCAAGCTCCCTTGTAGTTGAAGTACATGGGCCGCTCGGCGACGATCAGCGCCCCGTTGGTGGTCTCGACCTTGGCCGAGAAATCGTGGGCGGGGTCGTCTCCCTGCCCGAGGACCTCTTTGACGACGACCGTGGAGCGCGCGCCCTTTGCTACCGTCAGGGGCTGCGTGCGGGTCGTCCCGTTGCCGAGCATGTACGTGATGCGCACCGCCGCGTCACCCCCGCCCGGGTTCTGTATACAGATATACGGGTCGAACTCGGGGCGGCAAGTGCCCTCGGCGAAGTACCACGATTGCAGCGGGGCTTTGGCTCCCAGGACGTCGTGCCCTCCCGTCCACACGCCTTTGTAGCGGAAGTACATCGGTCGCTCGGCGACCACCGGGTCGGCCGCGTCGACCTTTACCGAGACATCGCTCTCGGCGGGAACTTCGTTGTTGACGTTGATCGTGGTGCGGCTCGATGCCTTGAGGGAGTAGGTCTTCTGTGCGGAGAGCCCGTTGACGAGCATGTAGGTGCAGGTGGCGCTGGTCGCGTGGCCGTTAGGGTTGAGCAGGCAGATCCACTCGTTGAAGCCGGCTCTCGAGGTGCCTTCCGCGAAGTACCACGTGCGGCTCGCCGAGGTACACCCGACGACGTCGTGGCCGCCGTTCCATGCAGCCTGCGCCATCGCGGGCCCGGCGAAGCTCATGATCAAAGCCATCAATATCGATATTGTCAGGCTCCGTCTGGAGAACATCGGACCTCCCGTATCGGGTCTGGCCACGCATGTGCGCTCTACGCGTCTTCCAACGGTTTACCATCATATCGCAGGCAAAACGCGGGCGCACGACCCGGCCCCCTGATTCGCCCTTCTGGTAAGATACCGCCGGAGGTTGGTTATGGACAAATCTCTTCGAGGCGAGAGGACGGTGCTCATCGCAGTTCGATGCCGCCGTAGCGCCGGCGCGCGGCGCAGTGAATTCCATCAACGGCTACCTCGACAACGCGACGATCTCTTACAACCGGATCCTGAACTTCAAGGGCCTGGATGATTACAGGGCCTACGCAAGGACCGCCATGGACCTCGTCAGAAACGACCATGTTCTGACCGCACAGGTAACCGACTGCATCGAATACCTTCGCTCTATCGCGCAGGTCAAGGAGGGCGGCCAAGGCGTTTCCCCCGTGGAAATCACGACGCGGACGGAGCAGTTCATAGCGATGTTCAACGGCTTGCGCAACGACGCCGCAGCGCTGAAAGACAAAGCAGAGAACATGAAAGCCGCCCTGTAAAAGGCGTCGTTCACTTTTTACCTTTTGCACAGGAACACTCTTGATAACGCAAAATAAGGGTCTGACCCCTATTTTGCGTTATGTATCCCTCTACTATCCAAAAGTGAAAAGTGAACGACACCTCTATTTGATGTCTTTGCGTTGGAAGGCCCAGATCGCCAGGGAGAAGCCTACCGCGGCGAACGCCAGCAGGATGAGGACGCTCTTCAAGGGGACGCTCCCCTTCTCGATCACGCCCATCGGGTCCCAGTAGTGGAAGATGCCGAACCAGTCGACCTTGTTGACGATCTTCGAGAAGACGCCGGCGAAGTGCAGGACGTAGAAGAACAGTGTCAGGCCCACCGATGTCATCACCACGAGCTTGGGGTCGTCGATGAGCACGGAAAAGAGCACCGAGTAACCTGCAATCGCAAGCGCCAGGCAGATGCCTACGGGCAGGAACGCCGCAAAGCCCGCATAGCTCATCCCCGCGCTCGACGCAAAAGCGCTCCCGAACGCGATGATGCCAACCACTGTCACCACCACGAATGACACTATCCCCGCGAGCATCGCGGCGCCCTCGCTCGTCAGGATCTTCCATCGCGGCACCGGTTGCGCCATCAGTAGCTCGAGCGTCCCTTCGTGCAGCTCGCCCGAGACCATGTTGCGGGCGAAAGCGATGACGAACGCGGCGATGATAATGATCCAGATGAACCCGAACAGCTCGAGGGTTATGTAGTTGCTGAACGACGAGGCGTTGATGCTCTTTACACCGAAGAGCTGCAACAAGCCCTTCGGGTAGTTCTTGAGAAGCTCCGATTTCGCGGTCAGCAGCTTCCTGTAAGTCGGATAGACCGCGGTCAGCATCAGCATGTATGCCAGGATGCCCACGCAGTAGACCACAGTGGGGCGCAGGCGCTCCGACACCGTCTTCCTGAAGATGTTCTTATTCATCGCCGCCGCCTTCCGCGGGCGGCACCGGGTTCCCCGCCGACGCGAGGTCCCCCGGCGGCTCGAGCTTGTAGAACTCGAGGAACACGTCCTCGAGGCTTGCGTGCGAAACGCTGAAGTCGGCGACGTCATAGCGCGCGACGATCTTCAGCAGCGGGTTGATGTCGCCCCTGAGCTTGAGCTGAAGGCGGTTGCCCAGCCTCTCGACACCGCTTACCCCCGGGACGCGTTCGAGATCCAGGTCGGCGGGCACGTCTCCCTCGAAGATGACCTCGACGTTCCGCAGTCTCATCCCCCGGAGGTCCTCGATGCGCTCGGTCCCTACAAGCGTCCCCTTGCGGACGATGCCCACCCGGTTGGCGATGCGCTCGACCTCGGGGAGGTTGTGCGAGGAGAAAAGGATGGTCGCGCCTTCCTCGCGGCGCTCGTTGAGGATGTCGTAGAGGACCTTCTGAGTCAGCGGGTCCAGCGCGTTTGTGGGCTCGTCCATGATGATGAGCGGCGGCTTCTTCATGAGGGCGAGGACGATCGCGAGCTTCTGCTTCATCCCCTTGGAGTAGCCGTGGACTTTCCTCTCGAGCTCGAGCTCGAGCAGCGATGCGAGGTCATATCCCGCGGTCTCGACCTGCGAGGCGTCCCGGCAGAAAGAAGCGACGAACTTGACGTGAGCCTCTCCGGTCATCTTCTCGTAGAGGGCCGCGTCGCCGGGCAGGTACCCGACCTTCTCTTTGACCGCGACGCTGTCCTTCCACGCGTCGAGCCCCATGACGCGCGCGCTGCCGGTGCTCGGGCGCATCAGCCCCATCAGGAGTCGGATGGTCGTCGTCTTGCCGGCGCCGTTCGGGCCGAGAAAGCCGAAGACCTCGCCCTCCTCCACCTCGAGATCGAGGTCTTTGACCCCGACGACGCGGCCGTACAGCTTGGTAAGCGATTCGGTGCTTATGACTTTGGAGGTCAACGCAACTCCCTGTTCCGATGCTCCAGCCACGCTTCCAGGGCACCTACATTCTGCCCTTCGGCGCCCCCTCGAGTCCCTGATTCCGCTGAGAGTATATCCCAACGCGGCAAGCTTTTATAATGTCTTATGAAGGCTCCTCATCGTTCAAGGGAGGCCCGGCATGAAACAGGATTTCGAGCCCGTCTACCGGCAGATGTTGCGCATCAGGGCGTTCGAGGAATCCCTGGCCGCGCTGTGGCGCAGGGGACTCATCTCCGGCGAGCTGCACCTCGGCATCGGCGAAGAGGCGCTCATCGCCGGCGTGCTCGCTCATGCGCGCCACGGCGACGCGGTCACGCTCGACCATCGGTCCACGCCTGCGCTCGTGGCACGCGGGGTCGACCTGGAGTCGATGGTGCTCGAGATGCTCGGCTCGAAGGAAGGGCTGTGCCGCGGAATGGGCGGCCACATGCACATGTTCTCGCGCGAGCACCTCGCGGCGTCGTCCGGCATCGTGGGTTGCTCGGTCCCGCTCGGGGCGGGCTTCGCGCTGGCGGCCAGGGAGCTGCGACCCGGCAGCGTCGCGGTCGCGTTTCTCGGCGAGGGCGCGATGAACCAGGGGATGGTCCTCGAGGCGCTCAACCTCGCGTCCGTGTGGAAGCTGCCGCTCATCGTCGTGTGCAAGGACAACGGCTGGGCGATCACGACGCGCTCGCGATCGGTCACCGCCGGCAGCCTGGTCAAGCGGGCCGGCGCCTTCGACGTGAGGGCGCTCAAGGTGAACGGAATGCGCGCGGACCGGGTATGGTGGGCAGCGAGAGAAGCTTTCGAACGCGCCCGCAGGGGTGACGGGCCGGGCTTCATCCACGCGAAGTGCGCCCACCTCGAAGGCCACTTCCTCGGCGACCCCCTCCTGCGCGTCTTCAAGGACCCCGGCGAGCAGTTGCGCGAGATAACGGTGCCCCTGACGCGCGCGGTCGTCTCGGGGGGCGGCGGGGTGACGACCAAGGCTGCGGCACTCGGCCGCATCGCCCGTTCTCTCTCCGAAATCGGACTTGATACTTACCTGCCCCATCACGACCCGATGAAGGCGTCGGCCAGGCTCGTGTCCGATGAGGCCCGCGAGCGCATGCGGGACGAGGCACGCGTCGAGGTACAGGAAGCGGTGATGCGGGCGCTGGCCCGCTCAGGCGCCGGAGGCGAGGTGATCGCCCGTGGGTAAGATGAGCTTTGCCGCGGCAATAGAAAAGGCGCTCGAGCAGGCGATGGCCGCCGACGAGCGCATCATCGTCTTCGGTGAGGACGTCGAGCTGCTGCGCCGGAACCAGTTCGTGCGCTTCGGGACCTCGCGCGTCATGAACACGCCGATAAGCGAGTCGGCTTTCCTGGGAGCCGCGGTCGGAGCGGCGATGGCGGGCCTGCGCCCGGTGGTCGAGATAATGCTGGTCGACTTCCTCGGGGTCTGCTTCGACGCGCTGCTGAACCAGGCGGCGAAGGTGAAGGATTTCTCCGGCGGCAAGTGGGACGTGCCGATGGTGGTTCGGTGCTCGTGCGGTGGCGGGTACGGCGACGGGGGGCAGCACGAGCAGTGCCTCTGGGGGATGCTCGCGGGCGTTCCCGGCATGTCGGTCGTAGTGCCGTCCAATCCTGCCGATGCCGCCGGACTCATGCTCGCCGCGATCGAGGCCGACGAGCCGACGGTTTTCCTCGAGCACAAGCTGCTCTCTGATTACTGGCTCGACTACATGGGCGTCGGGAACCGCGACTGCGTCTCGTTCGATGTCCCGACAGAGGGGACAGAGGGAGAGGTCGCCGACCCGATCGCGCCGGTTCCGATCGGCGCCGCCCGGGTGTTGAGGGAAGGCTCGGACCTCACCATCGTCAGCCTCGGGGTGAGCGTCCACCGCTCCCTGGAGGCGGCCGTGGAGCTCGAGGGAAAGAGTGTCGACGCCGGCGTGCTCGACCTGCGCTCGGTCTCGCCCCTGGACACGGAGGCGATAGTCGGCGCCGCCCGGCAGTCCGGGCGCGTGCTGGTGGTCGACGAGGACTACATGGGATTCGGGCTCTCGGGCGAGGTCGCGGCGGTCATCGCGGAAGCCGGCGTCCAGGCGAAGTACGCGCGCGTGGCCACCCAAGGCAACATCCCCTACGCCCGCC
>Ga0209745_1001739_pt1 | contig 12771 bp, 11 predicted proteins | sample BarGraNGADG00312_FD_184495 | JGI IMG/M metagenome (GOLD analysis project Ga0209745, IMG submission 184495) | Arctic peat soil microbial communities from Barrow, Alaska - Barrow Graham LP Ref core NGADG0004-312 (SPAdes) (version 2) | ecosystem: Environmental > Terrestrial > Soil > Wetlands > Peat... | reverse complement strand
CCTTTCTGTGTCTTAATATGCCACAGATAATTCCAGTGTCACATTGCTGACCATATTTGTTGATCATGTTGGATTGCATGGAGATAATTTTCCCGGCCATACTGCTTCTGACTATTAACGCAATCTCCGCGGTTGAATTGTGAGTTTTGTGTTTAGATTTCAGGATTATATCTTCTTTGACTCAAAAAAATCAATATTGGTTGCCTTATACCGGACATTTTTTCGCCTCTAAATGCGTGAAGTTGGGATAAAATAAATGTGCCGGCAACTACGACCGGCACGATTTATACACATTGACATTTGTTTATTAACAACCTTGAAGCCTGTATGCTACATAATTAGCATGGCATCACCGTAGGTTCCGAAACGGTACTTCTCCTTGACAGCCATCTTATAGGCTTCAAAGGACAGATTATATCCTGCAAACGCCGATACCATCATCAGTAGAGTCGAATAAGGAAGATGGAAATTGCTGATAAGCATATCGGGCACTTTAAATTCATACGGCGGGAAAATGAACTTGTTGGTCCACCCATTGAACGGCTTCACCAAACCTGAAGTCGACACAGAGCTTTCAAGAGTGCGGACTACCGTTGTACCTACAGCACATATCCTGCTCCTGCGATCTTTTGCCTTGTTTATCATGGCAGAAGCCTCATCAGTTATAATTATTCTTTCCGAGTCAACCTTGTGCTTGGTCAGATCCTCTACATCTACATTCCGGAAGTTGCCCAGTCCTACATGCAGAGTGATCTCGGCAAACTGAACCCCAACGATCTCCAGCCTCTTCAACAGTTCCCTGCTGAAATGCAGGCCAGCTGTCGGAGCAGCTACAGCACCCTCATGCTTGGCAAATATTGTCTGATACCTCTCATTGTCTTCGGGTTCAACCGGCCTGTTAATAAATTTAGGCAGCGGGGTCTCACCCAAAGAATAAAGTGTCTGCTTGAACTCCTCATAGGTTCCGTCAAAAAGAAATCTCAGCGTCCGGCCTCTCGACGTCGTGTTGTCAATCACTTCTGCAACGAGCAGGTCATCCTCCCCGAAATAGAGCTTGTTGCCTATCCTGATCTTGCGTGCCGGGTCAACCAGCACATCCCACAAACGCTGCTCACGGTTCAGCTCCCGCAAAAGAAAAACTTCTATCTCAGCACCGGTTTTTTCCTTATTGCCGTACAACCTGGCAGGAAAAACCTTTGTGTTGTTGAAAACCAAAACATCCTGCTCCTTAAAATAGTCCACAATATCCTTGAACACTTTATGCTCAATAGCTCCCGTATCCCTGTGTACAACCATCAGCTTCGACTCATCCCGGTTTTTTGTAGGATACAGAGCAATCAACTCTGACGGTAATGTGTACTTGAATTGAGACAGTTTCATTGTGCAAAATGGTTTAGATAAGAAATATTATACGTTTGAATTTTCGATTTGTTTCAAATTCTCAAAAATAAACTTGAATTCTTCCACGGTCAATGCCTTTTCAATCCTGTAGTCTCCTATTGCATTGCGGATCAACCCGGTCAGGTGGGCTCCGCTGTTCAAAGCAAGACCAAGATCCCGTGCAAAAGCCCTGATATAGGTACCCTTGCTGCAGACAATCCTGATTCTTGCTTCTTTCCCCTTATAATCAAGCAACTCAAGCTCGTGAAAATATACTTTCACCTTTTCAAGTTTCCTGTCGATCTTTTTCCTGGCCAGTTCATAGGCTCTCTTACCATCTACAAACTTGGCGGAAAAGAGCGGAGGCTCCTGAAACTGTTCCCCAAGAAACTGATTCAACTGTTCTCTAATAAGCTCAGCAGTAATATGATCGGCAGGGTATTCTTTATCGACCTGACTTTCAAGGTCAAATGAAGGTGTCGTTTGTCCGAATTTGATAACCGCGGTGTATTCCTTGTTAAGATCCCTGAATTCATCAATCCGTTTTGTGGCTTTACCGGTACAGACTATCATCAGCCCTGTTGCAAGGGGATCAAGAGTGCCGGCATGACCCACCTTGAGCTTTTTAAGTCCGCAATGGTGACGTAATGCCATTTTTATCTTATTCACCAGGTCAAAAGAGGTCCAGTAAAGTGGCTTTGCCAGCAACAGGATCTCGCCAGTCTCAAAGTCAAGACAGTTTTTTGCCACGGTCAGGTAAAGAGAATTAGTGAAAGGCCGAGTACAAGGCAATACAGTGCAAACCATCCCAGTTTGCCTTTATTCACGATACTTATCATCCACCTGCAGGCAGCATAGCCTGAAACAAAAGCGGTTATGAAGGCAATTATCAGCGGGAAGGCAATCACATCAACTGCTACCTTCTCAGCAGTAATGAGTTCAACAGCATTAGCTCCGATGATAGGCACTATTACCATTAAAAAAGAAAACCGGGCCAGTTCCTCTTTCTTATATCCCAGCACAAGTCCGGTTGAGATGGTCGAGCCTGATCTCGATAATCCTGGCAGCACAGCCAGTGCCTGAGCAATCCCCATCAGGAATGCTCCTCCGAATGAAATCTCTTTGTTTCTCTTTTTTACAAAATGACCACAAACCAGAAAGAGAGCCGTGACAAGTAAAAATGAGCCTGTTATTTGCATATTGGCAGTGAAAAGAGACTCCACAAAATCTTTCAGAGTAAACCCGACTATAGCTACAGGGATCATGGAAACAACGATCTTCATCGCATAAATCGTTTCCTCATTCATTCTGAACTTAAAGACCCCCTGCAGAAGTTTTACTATCTCTTTCCAGAAAACCACAATAATACTTAACACTGTCGCTCCGTGAACGGCAACAGAAAAAAGAAAGCTCTCCTCAATTCCTCCAAATATATACTTGACAATCTCAAGATGTCCGTCACTGCTGACCGGCAAGAACTCAGTCAACCCCTGAACCAGCCCGAAGATCAGTGCCTCATACCAATTCATGCTTTGCTGTCAAGTTAAATTTCACTGATAAGATTACTCCCTCGGTCTTTTCATTATCGCATAGATCTCGAAAATGAAACCTGCAAGGACTATCAGCGGAGCGACGGTAATCCTCCGGAAGCTGAAAATATCTTCAGAGAAGACTTTAGGATCATCCGACTTGCCTCCGGCCATCAGAATGAAGCCAATTATGATGATGGCAAACCCTATGGCCATCAGCTTGTAGTTTTCCCTGCCAAGGGCAAAACCAGGTTTTTTATCCTCTTCCTTTTTAGCGCTCATATTTTCTAAAAATATAATTTATCCTCGTGCATGCCCAGATATCTGTTCAGGGCAAAATAAGTCGAAACAGCATTAATGATCACTCCTGAGCCCACCAGTGCAAGGCATAAAAGTAAAAAGAGATTGATATTCTCATAGGTGAACAGCGTGAAAAACTCCTTCTCGATCAGAAACATCAGCCCCATCAGGAGCCCTATGGCAATGAGTGCCGCAAGAAAACCGAAGAATAAACTCTTAAGAATGAAAGGCTTCCTGATGAATGATCTGTTCGCACCTATCAGCTGCATGGTATTAATTAAGAATCGTTTTGAGTAAATGGATAACCTGATAGTGTTGTTTATGATGGTAAGAGCTATCAGGAAAAGCAGTGCGCTTATAATCAACAGGAATGCAGTGATCTTTTTAACATTCTCATTTATCAGATTAAGGATTGATTCCTGGTAGTATACCTCATCAACAACAGAATATTCAGATATCACTTTCTCAATCTTTATGACACTGTCAGGATGCGTGTAATCAGCAAGCAGGTATACATCTATTGTAGGCATCAGAGGGTTATACCCGAGAAAATCAAGAAAATCTTCACCCAGTTCCTCCTGCAACTTTACCGCCGCTTCATCCTTGGAGATATACTCCGTCTGCTTGACATAGGTCTTGGCATCAAGCTCCTTCTGCAGCATCCTGATGTCCGCCTCACGTGCGTCTTCCTTCAGCATTATTGTGAACGAAAGACTCTCACGGAAATAATCAGACAGTTGCCTTGCATTGATAAGTACCATTCCTAAAATACCCAGAAGGAAAAGCACCAGGGACACACTGACGATCAGTGTCGCGTATGAGCTGCCTAATCTATATCTGGATATACCTCCGACGGTCTTTGTCACCAACTGATCTTTGTGTCAAAAATAGTACAGAAACGGCCATTATCTTCAAACAGCCGTTAACTTTTTCATAACAGACTGTTAATAAGACAAATGAATGTGGCCGGGTATGGCTATTCCAGGGCGGTCATCCAATCGAAATCATCGGGTTCTTCGCCGTACTGTATCCCTATAAGTTTGTTGTATAGTTTCATTGAAACAGGTCCGGGTTTGCCGTCTTTACAGTATTCGTACATCTTACCGGTGTCAGTATCAACGATCTTTGCAATAGGGCTTATTACCGCTGCAGTTCCGCATGCTCCCGTTTCTTCAAACTCGGCAAGTTCCTCAACGGGCACCTTTCGTCTTTCGACTTTCATTCCCATCTTTTCAGCGATAGCAATAATACTTTTGTTTGTTATTGAGGGAAGTATAGAATCTGAAAGAGGTGTAATGTATGTGTTGTTTTTTATGCCAAAGAAGTTAGCAGGTCCGCATTCATCAATATACTTTTTCTCCCTGGCATCCAGGAACAGGACATTGCCGTAGCCCTCATCGCGGGCTCTGACGATGGCCCGGAGGCTGGCAGCATAATTGCCTCCGACCTTTATGTTACCTGTGCCGAGCGGTGCGGCACGGTCAACATCGCGGCATAACAGCATATTAACAGGCCTTACTCCGCCTTTGAAATAAGGTCCCACAGGGGTGACAAAGACTATGAAAGTATATTCTGATGCCGGCTTGACTCCAACCTCTGCACCGCTTCCGTAGAGCAGTGGTCTTATATACAATGATGCCCCTGAACCATAAGGAGGCACAAATTTCTCATTAAGCTTTACTGCAGTGAACACTGCCTCCCTGAAAAGATCAACGGGCACCGGCTCCATCTTGATTCCCTTTGCAGACGAAATAAGTCTCTTTGCATTTTCTTCCCATCTGAACAGCCTTATCTTGCCGTCACGCCCCCTGTAAGCCTTGAGACCTTCAAATGACTCCTGACCGTAATGAAGACCCGTAGCAGCTATGTGAACATTTATGTATTCAGAATCTGACTTTTCCGGCTTGCTCCACTGTCCGTTCCTGAAATAACATCTTACATTGAAATCGGTTCTGACATAGCCAAAAGGCAGGTTGTTCCAGTCTAAATTAACCATAACAATAGTTATTTGAGTTTTTCAAATGTACACTTTATAAGTAAAGTACCAAATGATTTTACGTATTGTTAAGCTTCTCCCCGGCATAAGCCCGAAGGGCTGATAGTTGTTCCTCTGGGGATACAGACCGAAGTCTCCTTGCTGTCTCAGTCAGGAATGAGTTTTCTTCAACTGTTTTTATCAGGTTTTTGAACCAGATCTTCGGATCATCCACTTTGCCATATGCCAACTCTTCCCTGAAAAGTCTGTCAACCATGGAAATGAAGTCAACTCTACCTGTAAAGTCATACACTGCATCATGCAAAACCATTCCCATGGTACTGTCCTGGGCAGGCAGAATAGCTTTATCCATCAGTCCCGTTACTGCATCATAAGCTGACCGGCCGAAGCCATAGACAGACAGTATTTCTTCAGCACGCTTCTTTGCCGCAACCATCGGATCGTTATAATCAAAGACGTATCCGAACGATATAAATACCGAGGCAAGCCTCAGGTAAATATAATCCTGGTCTTCCAGTTTTTCAGCTCTTGCCAGGAGATCAGCCTGGAGACAAACACTGCGGATATAATCTGTGCTGTGGAAAAATAGATCAGGTGACGCATTCTCAAAATATTTTGTGAAGACATGCTCCTCGACATCGAGGATACGTATCATCTCAATCTTATTTAGGAACTTCCTGTTGGGCGAGCCGTCAGGTTCACTGAGCTCCGGTCTTATGCCTGTAACAAAGTACATATCCAGGTCACCTTTATACTTAACCGGCATTCTTCCACGGTAGTCGCACGTAAAATAATCCTTTACAAACTCATGTGTCGTTCCTGATATGTTTATCTTATCAGCCTCACCGGACGATTCCATCCGGCTGGCCGTGTTAACCGTGTCACCCCAGATATCATAGGTGATCTTCTTATGGCCGACCACACCTGCAATGATCGTCCCGGTATGTATTCCTATCCTGATATCCCAGAACCGTGCAGCTGTGTTGACAGGGTCATCTCTCATGGCACGCATATATTTCTGCATCTCGAGTGCGGCAAGAACCACTTCGACAGGATTAGTCCTGTTTCTCTCCGGTATACCTCCCGCACACATATAGGCATCACCAATAGTCTTGATCTTTTCGATGCGGTATTTCTCGGCAACGGAATCAAAGTGAAAAAAGAAACGGTCGAGTTCATCGATCAGAACTTCAGGATTCATTTCCTCGGCTATTCTGGTAAACCCCTGGATATCAGAGAACAGTACTGTCACAAAATTGTATTTCGTTTTTGCAGCCTTCCCCTTCGACATGATCTCCTGCGCAGTCCCCTTCGGAAACATATTAGCCAGGAGATTATCTGATTTTTCTTTCTCATGCTGAAGCTCTTCCGTGCGTTCCGCGATTAGCTCCTCGAGCCGTCTTTGTCTCTCCATGAACAGCCTTTGTGTCCGGCGTCTCAGCATCATTACAGCAAGTAGAAGCAAGAGCGGATAGATCACCCATGCTACCGGCGAAAAGTACCAGGGCGCCCTGACCCTGAACCGGAAAGAGCCCTCACCTGAGATTTTACCGCCGGTGACCCGGTACCGGTACATAAAGGTATATGTCCCGCGGCCCAGGCTGGTATATTCCTTGTAACTTCTTGGTGTCCAGTATGACCATCCGGCGTCGGGCCCATCAAGATAATAGGCATATTCTAACTCTTCCCCCTTGATCATGTCGAATACTATCCCGTCATGATACTCTATGACAGGCCTACCCTCAAGGGTATCAATCTTCTGATCCGACTTGTAAAGATAAACGCCCGATATGCCACCCTTTGCCTCAGTCAAGTTTCCCTGACCGGCACCTGCATGTACCGGAAATGAACCTGACGCACATAACAGTACGAGGTTTAAAACAAATAAACCATGGAAGGATCTGATTACCATAAGTGGTTAAGAAACGCTGATATATACAAAAATAGTCTTTTATTTAACTGTTTTATCTGACTTTGAGGTCCATTGAAATTCCAATGATTAATTTTGCCTTTGATCAGGAAATAAAATGAAACTCATATTTGCTACAAACAACAAGCATAAAATCAGAGAGATAAGTGATCTTCTTGATGACAGGTTTGAGATTATTGGACTTGCTGATGTAGGCATAACTGAAGATATACCTGAGGAAGCGGATAATCTTGCTGATAATGCGCTGTTTAAAGCCCGATATGTACATGACAGAACCGGCATGAACGTATTTGCTGACGATACCGGACTGGAGGTTGATGCTCTTGACGGAGCGCCCGGAGTAATTTCAGCAAGATATGCCGGTGCGGGTAAAAGCCCGGATGACAACATCATAAAACTGCTGAAGGAGCTAGAAGGTGTGGAAGACCGCAAAGCCAGGTTCAGAACAGTGGTTGCACTGATATATGACAACAGTGAATACCTTTTCGAGGGAAAAGTGGAGGGCGGGATAATTCAAAAGAGGAGGGGTTCCGGTGGGTTTGGATATGATCCTGTTTTCGTGGCTGAAGGAAATGACCTGACCTTTGCAGAGATACCGTTATCAGAAAAAAACAAGATCTCTCACCGTGCACGGGCGATGAAGAAACTGCTTGCATTCCTTGCTCAACAGCCTGTCTGACAATAAAACCGGCATCGACACGGTTTAAGAATTATGAAGCGAATATTGCCAGGATTACTGCTCTTTTTCATGACTTGCCTGCTAAGTGCACAGGGAACGGTTGGCTCATGGCAGGATCATCTCTCCTACAGCACTTCACATTACCTGACCGGTGGCGATGATAAGATCTATTCGTCAGCCGGCGCCTCACTCCTGGTGAAGGATATCCCTTCAGGAACCGTATCATCCCTCTCAAGAATTTCAGGCCTGAATGAGACGCTCATTGGCGCAGTGGCCTGGTGCGAAGAGGAACAAACCCTTATCATCGTCTACCGGAATACGGGAGTCGATCTTGTAAGGAAAGGAGTCATCACGAATATCCCTGATATAAAAAATAAATATATCCCCGGGCTAAAGGAGATCTACAGTGTAAGTGTCACCGGAGACCGCGCCCTGCTGTCAGGAAGCTTCGGGATAGTAGTAATCAATGTTGCCGGCAGGTACGTGGCTGACACCTGGAGGCCGGGCCCCGACGGTGACAACAACGAAGTCTATGAGACAGCCATCATAAACGACCGGATATATGCAGCTACCGCCAGAGGAGTTTATTTTGCACCACTGAACAGAACAGGGCTGTCATATTTCGACAACTGGGAGATGCTGGGGGAACTTCCTTCCCCGGATTCTAAATTTGAAGGAATCGCGGCTACCGGATCTGTGCTCTTCATCATCAAACCAGGCACATCATCCGTTTCGGATTCGCTGTTCCGTGTCATCCCGGGTGAGAACGCCGCACTTATATACACAGCTCCCGGTGGATCAATGAGATCAATTGACGCTGCAAATAACAGTGTATGCGTTGCAATGCCTTCTTCAATAAAAATGTTCTCCCCTGAAGGTGCGGAGATAAGGGAGATAACCGGTTATGGCTGGGCTTCGGCAAATCCTGTGCAAACCATTTTTTACCGGGAAAGCCTCTGGATAGCTGATGCATCTGTCGGGTTAGTATCAACAGCCGACTACAGCAAATTCATTAATTACACCATTGCGGGACCTTATACAAATAATGTTGCAGACATCCATTTTGCCGGTGACGGATGTTTTATCACGGGCGGCACTGTTGACAATGCATGGGGTAACGTCTACCGTCCGTTCCAGGTTTTTGCCAACAGGGGCAAGATCTGGAACAGCCATATCCTTTACGGATCTGCTGACAGGGACGCAATGAGGGTGGTGGCAGACCCGGATGATAACAGTCATTTCTTTGTGTCATCGTGGGGAAATGGCATTTATGAGTTCAGGGAAGGAGAAGGCACAATTAACTATAACCAGTATAACTCACCTCTTTCAAGCATAAACCCCGGAGAAAATTACACCCGTATCTGCGGCCTGGCATTTGACAGATCGGGTAACCTGTGGATGACACAGTCGGGCGTGCCGGGCAACCTCAAGGCGCTTAAAACAGACGGAAGTTGGATATCATCGTCACTAAACCTTAACGTACCGGTTGTGGGCGATATCCTCATCAACGGAAATGATCATATATGGGCATTGCTTCCCCGCGGTCACGGGCTTCTGGTGTATGACCTTGCCGGTACCCCGGAAAATGTCTCAGATGACAGGTATGTCAGGCTCCAGGTAGAAGACGCTGAAGGTCATGTTATGAATAATGTGTTCTCCATCACGGAAGACAGGGACGGCAATATATGGGTAGGAACAGATCAGGGACCGGCAGTCTATTATAATCCGGGGAAAGTTTTTTCCTCAGATATGAAAGCAGCCAGGATCAAGATCCCGAGAAATGACGGATCAGGCCTCGCTGATTACCTCCTCGGAACAGAGACGATCACCACCATTGCTGTCGACGGTGCAAACCGGAAATGGTTCGGGACGATGAGTTCGGGTGCATATCTTATGTCTGATGACGGTAAGGAAGAGATACAGCATTTCAACAGCACCAATAGTCCCATGCTATCTGATAATATGGTGAAAATAAGTGTAAACGGACTCTCGGGTGATGTCTGGTTTGGTACTACCGAAGGTATCATCTCCTACCGTGGCGATGCAACCACCGGCAAAGATGATTACTCTGGTATGTACGTGTTTCCCAATCCGGTCAGGGAAGATTATGAGGGCCCGGTAACAGTAACTGGTCTTGTCGAGGGTTCATCAGTCAAGATAACAGACATAAGCGGTAATCTTGTCTTTGAGACTATTTCACTGGGAGGCCAGGTCACATGGGACTTGCACAACTACCGCTCTGAAAGAGTGACAACGGGTGTCTACCTGGTATTCTGCAGCAACGCTGACGGCAGCCTTACGGCAGTTACAAAGCTGCTTGTAATAAGGTAATCAGTCCTCAGTAATGAGACTCTGAATTCTTTCAATCTGAAGTTGTTTGTTGACTTCCCTGAGACTTCGGGCTGTGGCAGTGAAATACTGATGCCCTGAAATGAATTTAACCTGGAGCTTATTCCAGTCGTTCAGCCTGGCAATCTTGTTCTGGGCTTTCATTTCCTCAAACAACGTATTGGATACGGGAATAAAGTCGCTTCTGCCCAGGTAATCGAGATCAGAATCACATATTATTTCTTCAAGGAGGCTCGTCGGTTTGGGAGGCAGTTTAGTCGACAGGATGATCTGACAGATCATGTCAATCTGCTTTTCCGTATAACCGTAATCCGGAAGCATCTGCCGTGCCAGAAGCGTCCCCTGATACTCATGACCGTCATAAGTAACCGTATGGCCAGCATCATGAAACAGTCCTGCAGTCTTAAGTATCAGGATCTCCTCATCATTGCATCCTTCTGCCCACCCTATCAGTTCAACCTCAGTGACCACATCAACGGTATGTTTTACATTATGATAGAAGAGAAAATCAGGCAGTTCCTCTTCGAGCTTGTCAAGAATAATCTCCTGAATATCAGTGAACTGTATCAATCCGAGCTTAATCCTGAATGCCTCGTTGGGTAAAAATCCATGTCCGTCCACAGATAACTCCGGCAGAAGACCTGTGACCTGGTACATCTGGATACTACCGGTATATTTGACCGGCAGCTTGCCGAAATATTCACATTTGAAAAACTCCTTCACCAGCTCATAGGTCATAACGGATATGAGTATGGAATCCTTTTCTGATACTGCTTCTATGCGGCTGGCAGTATTAACTGCCCTTCCCTTGATATCATATGAGACCTTGCTCTTTCCTGATATGGTTGCGGTGACCGGACCTGTATGAATGCCAATCTTCAGTCTCCAGATCTTTTCCCTGCCTCTCTTTTTTGTCTCATAAGCGTCAAGAAAATTCCTCAGCTCAAGTGCCGCCATAACAACCTCAACGGGGTTGGTGATATTTTTTGTCGGTATCCCGCCGGCACACATGAACGTATCACCGATAGTCCTTATCTTTTCAACATGATATCGTCTGACTATTTCATCGAACTCATATAAAATTTCATCAAGCTCATCCATCAGCTGGGATGATTCCATACCCTCAATCAGATTCGAGAAACCCTGAATATCGGCAAAAAGGACAGTGACCATGTTGAATCTGAGAGACTTCTCTTCCTCTTCAGCTTTCGGGCCTACCGGTTTATTCTGTTCAATGAGCAGCCTGTACTTTTCGTTTGAATCCAGTATCTTTTCCTTTTCCCGCTCAAGCTTCTTAACCTGCTCCTCAAGCTCCTTGTTCTGGCGAGCAAGCCGCGCCACGCGCTTTAGAAGCTGATCTTTTGATCTTGGATCCATTGATAAGAGTTGAAAAGTAAATATACAATTTTTTAACTCAGTCTGCGACGGGTAAGTCTCTCTGCAGAAACTTTAATACATTTGGACAAGCTGCCTGAGGCCATGCTTGTAAAGACTGAAGCCATACTCCTCCATCATGTTCGTTATTCCGACAACTCGCTTATAGCTCAATTCTATTCCCGTGAGTACGGCAGGCTATCGGTGATGGTCAAAGGCATCTCTTCAAAAAAACGAAGTACTAAATTTTCTTACTTCCAGCCATTGAATATTTTCAATGTCGAGCTCTACCGGTATGAGAACAGAGAGATCAGTAACCTGAAAGAGCTGAGCCTTTCCTTTATCCCTAAAAACATTCCCGGTGATATCCATCGCAGTTCCATTGCATTGTTCATCAGCGAGTTGTTATACAGTGTCATAAGGGAAGAGGATGTTAACCGTATGTTATATAATTTTATTGAATCGTCTGTGATCACTCTCGATGAGATGACGTCAGGCATAAGTAACTTTCATCTCTGGTTCCTTGTTGCCTTTACAGCTTATACGGGCATTGGGCCCTCGCCCACTACTCTCAGCGAGTGCTATTTTGACATGGTCACTGGTCAGTTCACGCAGACTGCACCGTCTCACACCGATTATCTTGAACCACGCCATGCCTTAATCCTTAACCAGCTTCTGCAGATGCCGGCCGGCCGGCTGGGAGAACTGTGTCTGTCGGGTGAAGAACGGGCGGATCTGCTTGAAAGGATACTGAAGTATTACCGGTTTCATCTCCCGGGTATCAGGCAGATGCGTTCGCTGCAGGTCCTGAAGGAGATCTTCCGGTAAATACAAGATCTCTTTACTTATCTTTGAAACAAATTACTTTCAATGCCATTTATTCCGTCTTTTATAAAGTGGATAAACACAAAGAGGATTAACCAGATTAATCTTTTCAGGAAATATCCGGCGGAAACCCAACAGAAAGTATTAAATCAGCTCCTGACGCAGAGCAGTGATACAATATGGGGAAGGGAACACGGGTATTCATCGGTCTCCGATTATAAGCAGTTCTGCAACAAAGTCCCGCTGCAGAGCTATGAGGAATTTATCCCATATGTCGCGAGGCTCAGGGCCGGTGAGAAGAACCTGCTCTGGCCCGGCGAAGTGAAGTGGTTTGCCAAATCTTCCGGCACTACAAGTGCTAAAAGCAAGTTCATCCCGGTTACCAGGGAGTCCCTTGAAGGAACACATT
>Ga0209745_1001738_pt1 | contig 12772 bp, 10 predicted proteins | sample BarGraNGADG00312_FD_184495 | JGI IMG/M metagenome (GOLD analysis project Ga0209745, IMG submission 184495) | Arctic peat soil microbial communities from Barrow, Alaska - Barrow Graham LP Ref core NGADG0004-312 (SPAdes) (version 2) | ecosystem: Environmental > Terrestrial > Soil > Wetlands > Peat... | reverse complement strand
CTTCGAGGATGCCCACCAGTGCAGGCCCGTGCGACTCACCTGAGGTCAGCCAGCGCAGCATGGCGCCATCCTTCCACGCCCCGTCACGACGACCGGCCCACGTCCGGGCAACGGACGTGCGCCGGTCGGTGCGCCCTCGGGCGGCTCTCCTTGCGAGGACAGCGTTCCTCAGCCGGTCACAGGGGCGAACGGGTTCCGCTCGCTGGCGGGCAGCGGGGTCGGCTCCGTCACCGCCTCTTCGCCTGTCACGGCGGTGGCGCCGGGCACCAGGTAGTACATGAAGCCCTGGATGGCCAGTTCCAGGTCGCCGGCCGCGGTGGCCGGGCGGCCGCTCATCGCGTCGCCGACGCTCTGCGACAGCCCCGAGAAGCCGGTCACGAGCAGGAGCCTCGGGATCTGGATCTGGACCGCCTCCAAGAAGCCCATGACGTTGGTGTACGGGCCCACGACGGTGATCGACACCGGCACCGCGCCCATCCCAGCGAGGGCCATCGGGAGCGCCCCCGTCGTTGCGGTCGTGTCGGTGGGTTCCGCTGTCGCGTCGTCCGTGGTCGCGGTCGCGGCATCCGCGTTCTCGGCGGTCTGCTCGGCTTCGCCCACCGCAGCGTCACCTGTCGCCGTCCCGGTTGTCGACCCGGTTCCGTCCGTTGTCCCGACCACCCCCGTGCCGGTCGACGTGGTGCTGGCGACGACCCCGAACGGCTCCGGCACAGCCGGGCCGAGCTGGGTGATCGTCACACCGAACTGCACCGCGATGGCATCGAGCTGCCGCACGTACTCGGACAGCCGGGGCGTGTCCGGGATCTGCGTGCGCAGCACGTCCAGCTCGGCGCGCATCGCGTCGATGTTCTCGAACTGGCTCCGCAGTGTCGCCAGGGCGTTGCGCAGCTGGTCCTGCTCGGCTATCGCGTTGTCGTTCGCGTCCCGGGTCTCCTGAGTCTGGCTGAGCTTCGGCGTGACCATCAGGAACCAGGTCGCGGCGAGGATCAGGATGATCAGCACAACGGTGCCGACGATCCAGGTCTGGGTCTTCGACCTACCCATGTCAGCTGTCCTCCTCGGTTGGCAGGAAGCGCAGGGCGAGCGCGTCGTATGTGACGTCGACCGAACCGCTCACGACGTAGTGCACGATCCCGTTCTCCTCGTTGACGCTGGCCGCCGAGAACCAGGCCTTCGAGAGGCCCTCGACCGAATCAAGCCCGTCCAACCACGCGGCGGTGTCCGGGAGGGTCAGGGACCGCGCGTCGAAGGTGACCTGTGCCACCATCGGTTCGGCCCCCGGAACCGTCGTCACCGCGGCGCTCGCCGCGGTCACCAAGGTCATGGAGATCGTCTCGATACTCACCCCAGCCGGGGCCGTCGCGGCGATGGCCGAGATGTAGGGGCGCCACAAGGTCTCCACCGACATCCCGTACAACCTGGCCTGCTTGATCGTTGCCAGGTCACCGAGCACCTGCGGGACCTCCCCATACTGCGCCTGCTGGGCGACCAGCGCGGCGTTCGCATCCTGGGTCTCGTTGAGGGCGTTCTCCGCCGAACGCAGGGTGAAGATGCTCCACACAGTCACCAGCCCCGCGATCAGGACCGCGGCAAGGAGCGCGATGCCCAGCCACGGCTTGAGGTTGCTGAGCTGACGGCCGGCGCGGATCTCCGGCGGGAGCAGGTTGACCTGGGGCAGCGCCGGTGCACCAGGAACGACAAACTGCTGGCCGGTGCGGGCCGGGGCCTGGGTGTTCATTCCGCCACCCCGTAGGTCAGACCCACCGCAACCGCGATCACCGAGTTGTGCCCTGGCAGCTTGCTCTGCGCGGACGATGACACGCGCATGTTGCGCAGCGGGTCACCGAACGACGTCGGCTGCCGGCTGGCCGTCGCCAGGTACTGCCCCAGCCCTGGCAGGTGAGCCCCACCGCCCGACAGCAGGACCTGGTCGACCTGCGCACCGGGGTTGTTGCTCGCGTAGTAGACCAGCGTGTTGCGTACGGCCTCCACGAGCGCCCGCGTCACCTCCGCCACCGCCGCCGCTCCCGCGGCCTTGTCCGGACTCACGGCGAAGCCCACCCCGATCTCCCGCTTGAGCAGCTCGGCCTCGGCGGCCGACACCTTCATGTGCCCGGCGACGGCGTCGGTGACGTCCTGTCCGCCGGAGGGCACCACGCGGGTGAACCGGGGCACGCCCTTGGCCGCGATCACAACGGTGGTCACGCGTGCACCGACGTCCACAAGTGCGACGACCTGCTCCCGCAGCTCGTCCCGGGCGAGCGCGCGCAGCAGGGCGAAGGCGTTGAGGTCCACCATCTGGGGACGCAGGCCCGCGCTCTCCGCGGCCATCACGTTCATCCGGACGATGTCCTTGGACGCCGCGACGAGCAGCCCGCGGACAGTCTTCCCGGTGGGTCCATCGAAGCTCGCGACCGGGTAGTAGTCGAGCAGGGCCTCCTCGACGGGCATCGGGAGGAGCTCCTGCACCTGGTACGGCAGGGAGGCCCGCAGCTGGGTCATCGGGCCGAACGGCAGCTCCAAGTCCCGGACGACCACACGCTGCGACCCGATGCCGAGGATCACGTCGCGCGAGCCGAAGCCGCCGTCACGCCACAGCTGCTTCAGCGCCGTCGCAACGGTCTCCGGCTGGGAGACCTCTGCGTCCTGGACGGAGCCGGGTGGCAGCGGGACCTGGGCGAATCGCGCGAGGGTGGCATGCCCCCTTCCGGGACCGCCCCCCGAGAACTCGACCTCCGCCGCCCGCACCGCGGACGTACCGACGTCGAGCCCGACTACTCGGGACCTGGACATGAACACTCCGTCCTCACTGGCTGCGTGTGATCTCCTCGTTCCCTATCGGGCGAACCGGGCCGGGCCTTGAGCACCAGGCGGGCCACGACATGTCGCGAAGAGCCGGGACAGCCCCGTCAGAGGATCATGTCCAGGTACCCGGCCCAGAGCGCCTCGCCAAATGCCAGACCGACCACAGCGCCGAGGACGATCCACGGGCCGAACGGGACCTTGCTCTTGCGCCCCGCCCGGTGCGCGAGCATCAGGGCGGCCCCGTAGATGCCGCCGAGCAGGAAGGCCGCGAAGCCGCCGACGGCGAGCGTCCCCCAGCCGATCCAGGCAAGCCCCGCACCGACGATCCCGGCAAGCTTCACGTCCCCGAACCCCATCCCGCCGGGCTTGACCACGCAGAGCAGGAGGTAGAGCGCGAAGAGGACCGCCCCGCCGATCAGGGCGCGCAGCAGGGCGTCCCAGTCACCCACACCCCAGCTGGCGAGCGTCAGGAGGACGGCGACCACCGGGTACGAGGGCAGGATGATCGCGTTCGGCAGTCGGTGGGTGTCGAGGTCGATCAGGCTCAGCGTCACCCCGATGGCCGCGAGGTACCAGTAGGCCGGAACCGGAGCCAGCGATGAACCACCGAGGAAGCGCAGGACGACGAGCACGAACAGGACGGCGGTGAGGAGCTCCACCGCGGGATAGCGCCGGCTGATCGGCTCCGAGCAGTCCCGGCACCTCCCGCGCAGCAGCAGCCAGGACAGGACCGGGATGTTGTCCCTCGCCCGGATCCGGGCACCGCACGTCGGGCATGCACTCGGCGGCCGGACGATGGACTCACCGCGCGGCACACGCCAGATCACGACGTTCAGGAACGAGCCGATCACCGCACCGAACGTGGCCACCAGGATCCAGGCGACGGCCGCCGTGCCGGCGTTCAGCTGATCTCCTGGTATCCGCCGACGGACGCGGTGATGGTGTTCGGCGGGGCGTTCCACTTCTGCCCGAGGGTGCCGTTGCACGTCGTCGTCGTGATGACCGACCAGTCTGGCAGCGACGAGTCCGGAGGCCCGAGGGCGGCGCACCGGCCCCAGGAATCCACGAACGTGTATGACGTCGCGTAGCTTCCGGTGTTCGCACTGCGCGTCCACTCCTGGCTCGCGGAGCCGGAGTTGCAGGCCGACGTGAAGGAGACCCGGCCGTCCTCCGTGCCCGGCGAGACCAGGCAGTACTTCGCCGAGGCGTTGTTCTGGTACAGGAAGTAGATCTGCTGCGGCCCGAGCGAGCCCAACTCACCGGCCGGCTCGGTGTAGAAGAACTTGTGGTTCCACAGCAGGTTCGGGCTGCCCGGGACCGGGTCCTGCTTGCACGGGTACACGATCAGGAAGGTAGAAGACACGGACTGATTGGTGACGTCGAAGCAGCGACCGAACTCCAGGTAGTTCACGATCTGGTGCGTGGCGTAGCTGGCCGCGCCGGCGCCGACCCGTGGGTCAGGGTTGAAGGACACCCACTGTTTCTGGTCCGCGACCTGGCTCGCGATCCACAGGTACGCCCCGTTGGGCTCCGACTGGATGGTCCCCGTCGCGGTCCCGGCGGAGAGGTAGTAGTCGGAGTAGCCGTTCGAGATCGGGTTCTGCTGCCCCTGGAAGTTGGCGCCGCCCTTCCAGCTGAACAGCTGGTTCCAGGCGCCGGTGCACTTCCGGAGGGTCACCCTCTGCGGCGGCGAGCCCGACACCGGCCCCGTGATGCACAGGGGGCCGTCGGGTGACAGGGACGGGATGGTGGAGCTGGCCAGCTTCAGCTGGTAGGAACTGTCGTAGATCCACAGCTGGAAGTCGTCGTTGGTCCCGCACACGGCCAGAGGCACGTAGCGAACGTACGAGCCCAGGGCGGCGTCTTCGGCCTCGAGGCAGTACTTGGCCGTCTTGGAGGCGTCGCTGTCCTGGTTGTAGATCAGACCGCCGGGGATGTTGTTGTTCGTCACCTGGAACTGGTAGACCGCCTGGACGGTGCGATCGCTCGCGGCGGCGCCCAGTCCTGGCACCTCCTCGCCAACCCCGCTGGAGGTGATCAGCGCGTAGGACGGGTCCTGGTACGGGCCGGCACCCGGGGTGCACGCGAGCGCGTGGCCGGCGATCCAGGACGCGCTCTTGCTGGTCGGGTCCTCGAGGAAGTACTGCACGGTGACCTCGTACGTCAGGGTCGTACCAGCGCCGTCCACCGGTCCGGACGCGGTGCACGGCAGGTCGTGCGGGTTGCCGTAGATGGCGCCCGTGAAGTCCGGCGGTGCCTCGGCGGTGCGGATCTGACCCAGCACAGCGTGGATCCCCGCCTCCGCCGCGAAGATCGTCTGGCTCCCGGTCTGCAGGAACGCCGTCGGGATCACCTCGGAGACGATCGTGCCGAGCACAAGGATGCTCAGTGTCGCGGTGAGCAAGATCGCCAGGATCGTGCTGGCCATCGCGGCACCCGACTCGCGTGCTGCGCGGACGTCGCCGACCATTCGGGCTGCCGGGCCGGGTGGACGAGGGCTCATTATGGTCGCTCCAGGTGACTCGTGCACACGGGGGTGTCGCTCACATTGTCCGAGTTCGTGTCGGCGTTGCTCTGCGAGCTGGCCGAGCTGTTCCGCGCGACGAAGACGGTACCGATGTCCGCGCCGATCACAGCGTTCGCGCCTTCTGCACCCCGACCGGCGTCCACGCTCACCACCAGCTCCTGGCGGACGTAGCTCGCTCCGGCCCGGACGAGCGTGAACGGCGGGTTCGGACTCGCGCCGCCCAAGGTGTTGCGCACATCGGAGGCCACGTTCAGCCATGGCGAGACCGTCCCGCCCGACACGTCACGCCACTTCCGGTACGCGAGCGTCCGTGCGGTCGGGTCGTACCGCCACTGCGTGCACAGCGGGTCCTGGCCGTCCGGCTGGGCCTCGGTGATGAACTCCACGTAGTAGGAGCCGCTGGTCCCCGTCCCGGGGAAGTTGATCGACGACGCGTACCGGACCTGCTTGTCCATCGTCTGGAAGGCCGCCCGCACCGAGTCCCCGGCGTCGGTCACGTCCTGGGCACGCATGGTGGCGCGGCTCATCGAGATCAACCCGGAGATGAACACGGTCAGGACCACGAGGAAGATCGACATCGAGACGATGAGCTCCGTGAGGGTGAAGCCCGCCTCGCGCTCCTGCCGCATCTCGGTCGTCATCATCGGATGCCCGCTCATCAGTAGCTGAAGGAGACGGTCACCGGGCCGGACCGCAGCCCGCTCAGCGAACCTGCCCCCACGAGGGTGTATTGGAAGCTGCAGTTGGCGTCGCCGTTCCCCGGGGTGACGACCTGGATGACGCCGGCGGTCAGCCTCTTCTGCGACGCGGGGAAGGTCGCTCCGCAGGTGCCGGTGGACATCGCCCCGAGCACCACCGTCACGTTTGTCGAGCCGCCGAAGACCGTCGGACGGTCGTTGCTGCCCACCTGGATCTCCCTCGTGCCGTCGGTCGCAAGCCGGCCCGGGATCGTGTCCGCTGTGGCCACCGGAAGCATCCGCACGATCATCGTCTTCGGCGCCGAGGTCGACCCGGAGCTGACCCGCGTCAGGACGTACCCGAAGCCGAACTCACCGATCGTGTTCAGCGGCGGGCTGTAGTCGATGTTCGTGCCGGCGCTGCTGAAGTCGCCGGCCCCCGTCTTGGTGTAGGCGACACCGTCCACCCGGACCGTCCCGGCACTGGGCGCCGGCCCGACGATCGCGATCCTGATGTCGCCGAGGTTGTTGTTCCCCGCAATGAGCGTGTCTCTCAGCGCGGTCCACTCGTCGGTGGGCGCGACCCGCGCCGGCAGCTCGATCAGCCGGTCCTGGGTGGTCAGGCTGTCGATCAGGATGGTCAGGGTCGCCTGAGGGCTGACCTGCCCGGAGCCGTCCTTGTACGTGTACCCGATCGAGTCCGTCCCGGAGTTGATGGACGGCGTGTAGCTGATGTTCAGGCCGGAGACGCTCGCCGATCCGTGGTTCGGGCCGCCGACGATGGTCAGGCTCACCGGCGAGCCGATGTCGTTCCCGGTGACCGCGATCGGGGTCGTCCCGCCGAACAGCACGCGTGCCGTGTCGTCAGCTGACTGCGGCGGCAGCGTGATGTACACCGTTCCCGGGCCGGACACCGCGCCGCGCGCGTCCTTGAGCCGGTAGGTGAACGTGAAGATGCCGGAGGCGTTCGCGGGAGCGGTGTAGGTGATGGTCCCGTTGGTCGAGACCGTGACCGTGCCCTGTCCGGACGCCGGCCCGGAGAGGATCGTCACGGGGCCCGACCTCAGCGGGCCGATGAGGTCGTTCGCCATGACGTTGATGCCCCGCGACTCCCCCTGGACGAACGACGCGTAGTCGTCGACCGCGACTGGGGTGAAGACCTGGTTCCATTCGAGGTCGTCGGACCGGTCCATCAGCCCGCTCAGCTGGTAGCTGCAGGTTCCCACGGTGCACTCGCCCGCGAGGGGCTGCCACGTCACGATCGCCAGGATGCGAAGCATGCGGACCTTGCCCGCCGGTGTGCCGGCGTCGCCCGGGTCGGCGGTGACACCGGGGAGCCTCGTACAGACCTGGTTGGTCGTGAGGTCGTCGCTGTCCCGGAAGCACGTCCCGACGAGGATGCTGACCGCGTACGTCTGGGTCGAGTGGTACCTCGTGTACGTGACGGGGAGCACTGGTGTGCTGGACGCGGTGGCCGTGCTGTCCCAGATCGGGTAGGTGTCGGCCACGCCCTCGAGGCCAAGGGCCGCTGCCGTGGCCCACGCAGCTTCGACGCTCGCCTGCGTGCGCCCGACGACGATGGTCGGGGTGCCAGGCACTGCGAGGCTGTCCCTCGGCTCGACCGCGTAGGCGCGCTCCATGGCCTCGTTCGCCACCGCGACCGCGTTCTGGGTCCGCTGCAGGTGGCTTGTGGTGCGGGTGCCCTCGATGAAGAAGTACAGCGCCGCCGTTGCAACGATCCCGAGGAGCACGAGGGAGACGATCACCTCGACGAGGCTGAAGCCCGCGTCGCGCTCGACGCCGGGCCGGCTGGCTCGCCTCATTGCCATCCTCCGTCGTTGAACCGTCGCGGAACCGTCGCGGGCTCGGAACGTTGCGGATGGGCCGGGGTCGGCAGTTCACAGCCGGCCCCGGCCCATCAAGCGTTCAGATCACGGGCAAGCAACGCTGCCCAGACCACCGGTCAGACTGTTGTACGTGATGATCTTGCCGGTGCTGCCGGCGTTGGTACCGGTGAGGCAGTAGCCGCCCACCGTCGCCGAGGCCTTGTAGACGACCACGTTCTTCGCGCTGACGGCAACGTTGATCGCAGTGCCTGTGGACGGGGTGACGACGACCGGGCCGACCCCACCGCTCTGGGCGACGGTGGTCGGGAGCGCCTGGGTGTCCACGACAACGGTCTCGATGGTGGTCGCAACCGTGCGCAGGTCGGACTTGATGGACGCGTCCACCGCCGACTTGCGCTGGTTCAGGAACACCGGAATCGCGATCGCGGCGAGGATGCCGATGATGATCATGACGACGAGGAGCTCGATCAGGGTGAAGCCCTGCTCCTCCTGAATGGACTTGCGGATTCGAGCAATCACGTGAGGCTCTCCTTCTATGTCAGTCGAGAGTATTCAGGTGGCAGCACAGCTGCCGCACCAGACACATCGGGGGTTGGGGGCGGGACCTTGAGCCCGCACGCCCCAACCGAGACCAGAAATCACCCGTTCGCAGCATCGGACAGGCACCGGCCCGTCACTTGATGAGGTCGTAGATGCTGAAGATCGGCATGTAGAGCGCGATCACCATGGTGCCGACGACGACGCCGAGGAAGGCGATCATCAGCGGCTCGATCAGGGACGTCAGCTGCTCGGTCGTCGCCTCGACCTCCTGGTCGTAGAACTCGGCGATCTTGGCCAGCATGGTGTCGAGCGCACCGGTGTCCTCACCGACCGCCATCATCTGCACCACCATGGGCGGGAAGACGGGGTGCTGGGAGAGCGGTCCGGTCAGGGACTCCCCTCGCCTGACGGACTCACCGATCTCCTTGACCGCCCGCTCGATGACGATGTTCCCGCTGGTTGCGCCGACGATGTTCAGGGCCTGCAGCAGCGGCACGCCCGAGCGGATCATGGTGCCGAAGTTGCGGGTGAACCGGGCGACGGCGATCTTCTGGAACAGGTTGCCGAAGATCGGCACCTTGAGCTTCCAGGGGTCGACGAACTCCCGAACGGACTGCTTGTTCTTGTTCTTGCCCCACCAGGCGACGAAGATGGCGACGCCGATGAGCAGGAACGGACCGCCCATCTTCATGCCGTTGGACATCACCACGAGCATCTGGGTGAGCGGTGGCAGCTTCCCGCCGAGGTTGGCGAACATCTTCGAGAAGACCGGCACGATGAACAGCAGCATGCCGACCACCGCGAGGATCGCGATGCAGAAGACCACGATCGGGTAGGTCATCGCCGACTTCACCTTGCCGCGCAGCTTGACCTCGGACTCGAAGTTCTCCGCGACCGACAGCAGGACCTCGTCCAGGAAGCCACCGACCTCGCCGGCGCGGATCATGTTGATCATCAGCGGCGGGAACACCACGGGGTGCTTCGCCAGGGAGGCCGAGAGCGAGTTGCCGGTCTCCACGTCGCCGCGCACCTGAGCGACGATCTTGGCGAGGGCCGGGTTCTCGGTCTGGTCGGCAAGGATCGCCAGCGCGCGCAGGATGGACAATCCGGCGTTGATCATCGTCGCCAGCTGACGGGACATGATCGACAGATCCTTGAGCGGGATCCGGTCCGACATCCCCGGGATCTTGATCTCCCGGCGCAGACCGCTGGTGCTGACCTCGGTGATGGACACCGGGGCCAGCCCCATCGTCTTCAGCCGGGACACCACCGCGGACTGGTTGGAGGCCTCGATCCGGCCCTTGACCAGCTTGCCCTTGGCATCCCGGATGGCGTACTCGAAGACTCTGGCTTCCGCGGCCACGTCATATCCTCTGTTCGAGCGGCCCACCGGCCGGGTCCGCCTGCAGGCCCGACGTCATGCCCTGGGCGACACTGCCGGAACGGCCGACCAGCCGGTTGAAGTCCTCCACGAGGTGGCACTTGTCCAGACCCGACTCGTAGGAGATCTTGTTGCTCCGCACGAGGTCGGCGATGTGCTGGTCCATCGTGTGCATGCCCTGCTTCGCGCCGGCCTGCATCATGGAGTAGATCTGGTGCGTCTTGCCCTCACGGATGAGGTTGCGGACGGCAGGTGTTGCGAGCATGACCTCGGTTGCCACCACGCGGCCACCACCGACCCGGCGGCAGAGCGTCTGGCAGACCACGCCCTGGATGCAGGCCGCGAGCTGGGTGCGCACCTGCGCCTGCTGGCTCGACGGGAACACGTCGATGATCCGGTCGACGGTCTGCGCCGCGTCCTGAGTGTGCAGGGTGGCGAAGACCAGGTGACCGGTCTCGGCAGCGGTCAGGGCCACCGAGATCGTCTCGAGGTCACGCATCTCGCCGACCAGGATGATGTCCGGGTCCTGCCGCAGCACGTGTTTGAGGGCGCTCGCGAAGGAGTGGGTGTCCGCACCGACCTCACGCTGGTTGATCAACGACTTCTTGTGCCGGTGCAGGAACTCGATCGGGTCCTCAACGGTCATGATGTGGTCGGTGCGGGTCCGGTTGGCGAGGTCGACGATCGCGGCGAGCGTCGTCGACTTGCCGGACCCGGTCGGGCCCGTGACGAGCACCAGGCCGCGCGGCAGGCCGGCGAAGTTGCCCACCACCGCGGGGATGCCGAGCTCGTCCAGCGGCTTGATCTCGTACGGGATCACCCGGAAGGCGGCGCCGACGGCGTCGCGCTGCCGGTACAGGTTGACCCGGAAGCGGGAGACCCCGCGCACCGCGTACCCGAAGTCCAGCTCGAGGTTTGTCTCGAAGGTCTCACGCTGCTTCTGGCTGAGGATCGCGTAGAGGCTGCGCTGCAACGAGTCCGGGTTCATGATCGGCAGGCCCTCGAGAGGGCGGAGCGCACCGTTGATCCGGACCGTCGGCGGCACGCCCGACGTCAGGTGGAGGTCGGATGCGCCCAGCCGGATCATCTCCCGCAATGCCTCGTCCAGGTCGACGTCACCGACCTCGGTAGCGCTGGCCAGGCCGACTCGCAAGGCACCAGGAGCCTTCCCGGCCCCCCCGGAGGCCGTCACCTGCTGCCGGCGCCGAGGCGTCGCAGGAGGCGTTGGCTGGGGCGCTGCCGGGTACCCGCCAGGCATCGGAGGCATCACTGCCGTCGGCTGCTCCGGCGGCGCCGCAGGTCCCGCAGACGCAACCCGGGGAACGGACTGCGGCGAGACCGACGCCTCCCCACCCTGGGCAGCGAAGGCACCGCCGTCGTACGGCGAACGCGGGCGTGCCCCGCCAGGGGACGGGTACTGGTTGCTCACTGTCTGCCCTCTCGGTCGCGGCCGTCATCTGGGATGTGTGGTGTATCGGCCCCCCCGGCGCGCTGCTTGAGCCATAGACGGGCACGGCGTCACGACTCGTCCCATCTGGAACGTCACGAGTCGCCGCTTCCAGGGTGCGCGCCGGCCAGGACTCAGGCGACGACGCGCAGAACCTCCTCGACGGAGGTGTCTCCGAGCAGGACCTTGGTCCAGCCGTCGTCGCGGAGGGTGACCATGCCCTGCTCCATCGCGGTCCTCATGATCTCCGCCGACGAGGTCCGGGCCACCGCTAGCCGCTCGATCTCCTCGGTGACCTCCATGACCTCGTGGATCGCCATCCGGCCCTTGTAGCCGGTCCGCGAGCACCCGGAGCAGCCGGCCGGCCGGTACAGGGTCGGGATCTCCTGGCCGGGCGTCCACGGGAACCGCGCGGCGATCATCTCGACCTCGCTCGGCTGGTAGGCCTCCTTGCACTTGGTGCAGAGGCGTCGGGCGAGGCGCTGGGCCACGACGCAGTCAAGGGCGGAGCCTACGAGGAACGGCTCGATGCCCATCTCGGTCAACCGGGTGATCGCGCTCGGCGCGTCGTTCGTGTGCAGCGTGGACAGGACCAGGTGACCGGTGAGGGCCGCCTCGATGGCGATCTGCGCGGTCTCGTGGTCACGGATCTCGCCGAGGAGAACGATGTCCGGGTCCGACCGCAGGATGGAGCGGAGCGCGCTGGCGAAGGTCAGGCCGGCCTTCGGGTTGACCTGCACCTGGTTGATCCCCGCCATCCGGTACTCGACCGGGTCCTCGACCGTGATGACGTTGACCTCGGGCCGCGCAACGGCGTTCAGCGTTGCGTACAGGGTCGTCGACTTGCCTGAGCCGGTCGGGCCGGTGACCAGGATCATCCCGTACGGCTTGGTGTACGACTCGTGGTACTTCTCATAGTTGTCGTCGAGGAAGGACAGCTCCCGCAGGTCGAGGCTCGCGGTGGAGTTGTCCAGGATCCGCATCACGACCTTCTCGCCCCACACGGTCGGCAGGGTGGCCACGCGCAGGTCGATCTTGCGGCCGTTGTGCACGATGGACATCCGGCCGTCCTGCGGCTTGCGCCGTTCGGCGATGTCGATGTCGCTCATGATCTTCAGGCGGGAGATCACACCGGACTGGATCTGCTTGGGTGCCCGCTGCATCTCGTGCAGCACGCCATCGATGCGGTACCGCACCCGCATGTCGGTCTCACCGGGCTCGATGTGGATGTCGGACGCGCGGTCCTGGATCCCCTGGGTCACCAGGATGTTCACGAACCGCACGATCGGGGCGTCGTCCTCGACGTACTCCCCGATCTTGGACAGGTCGGTGTCGACCGTCTCCGCCTGGGACTCCTCGAACGCGGACGCCAGCTCGTCGATCTCCTCGTCGGCCCGGCAGTACCGGTCGATCGCCGACATCAGGTCGTCGTGGGTTGCGACGATCGGCCGCACCTGCATCCCGGTGACGGCGCGCGCGTCGTCGACCGCGAGGACGTTGCCCGGGTTGGCCATCGCCAGCACCAACGCCCCGTCCGCGAAGCCGACC
>Ga0209745_1001737_pt1 | contig 12774 bp, 9 predicted proteins | sample BarGraNGADG00312_FD_184495 | JGI IMG/M metagenome (GOLD analysis project Ga0209745, IMG submission 184495) | Arctic peat soil microbial communities from Barrow, Alaska - Barrow Graham LP Ref core NGADG0004-312 (SPAdes) (version 2) | ecosystem: Environmental > Terrestrial > Soil > Wetlands > Peat ... | reverse complement strand
CACCTCCTGGTGCTAAAGTATCTGTCTTATTTTATTTCTAGCGCCAATTGGGTGTTGATCGGTTTGGTAATTATTGGCATGGTTGCCCTAGTACATATGAAACAGAAAATCAGCTGGTTTCTGCTGTATGGCGTTCTTTATATTTTGGTTCTAAGTGTTCTTGGTAAAAATATTGAACGCTGGGCTCTCCCCATGTATACCAGTCTACTCTTGATAGCATCGTTTGGGGCTGCTTGGCTACTCAAGCGTTTCCAAACCAACCAAGTTTTGTTAAAGTTGGTGAAGGCAGCATTTCTGGTAGGTTTGGGTCTATTGATGTTAGCGGGAATTTCTGAATCGTTAGTATTAAACCTTCCTGATACCCGTGTGCTTGCCGGACCGTTCTTAGAGAAGGAAGGCATCACTGAGAGCAACAGTTATTATGATGGGTTTACGCCCTTTTCACCACGCGATTTCCCTCCTGATCGTGGACAAAATATCTCCGAACTCTCCAATTATCGTTATGCAATTCTTTCTTCGTACCATTACCAACTCTACTTTGACAATCCGGAGCGATCAGCAGATCAAATCCCTTTTTATACACAAATTCGGCAAAAAGGCGTGCTCCTCAAGGAACTCAAACCGTTCGATGCAACCACTATTAGCCACCAATGGGCACTGCTTAAGGATGCAATTTACCAACAGATTTTTGACCAGAAGCAGTCCCTGTATACCACAGGTCCAATCTTACAAATTTATCAATTACACAACCAGCAATAGGAAAATATTATGAAAAGCGCAAGTGAACTCGGCGAATTCGTGGAAAATTTTTCACCATGCAACTTGCATCTAGAAGATCCTTCGGCTGCGCCTCAGGATGACAAAGTAAGGGGGGGTTGAGGTTATGACTCAGGATGACGAGTTTGAAAGGAAAATATAGACCACCTTGCGGTGGTCTATATTAATTAATGGTATAGGATTCCCTAAGAATTAGTGTTCCGCGGGTTTTTCATCCTCATCATCCGGCAAAGCCGTCATGGAGGAGAGATCCGCGATTGAAAACGTTCTGCGCGGGGTAGCCCCCAGGCCAGCGCCCAAGCTTGCGCCCAGACCGCCGCCAAGGCCACCAGTCAGCCCGCCCAAGCCGCTAAAATCCATCTTATCCATCAAATCGGAACCGACGCCAGTCAGGGAGGTCGGGATGCGGGGCATTGAGTTGCGTTCGTCGTCCTTGCCAAACCGCAGCACGTCGCCATCTGCCATGATCGCTTCCACGGACAGACTGAGGGATTGCAATTCTTTCACCAACACACGGAAAGCGGCCGGCATGCCGGGTTCGTTAATCGGTTCACCCTTGACAATGGCTTCGTAGGTCGCAGTGCGGCCAATCACATCATCAGATTTAACCGTGAGCATTTCCTGCAGGGTATGAGCAGCACCGTAAGCTTCAAGTGCCCAAACTTCCATTTCACCGAAGCGCTGGCCGCCGAATTGAGCTTTACCGCCCAGAGGCTGCTGAGTAACCAAACTGTATGGGCCTGTTGAACGCGCGTGCACTTTGTCTTCAACCAAGTGATGCAGCTTGAGGAAGGTCATGTAACCTACCGTTACGGGTTGGTCAAAGTGGTCACCAGTCTGGCCGTCACGCAGCAATTGCTTGCCGATGGTCGGGTCAGGTTGGCCAGTTTCGAGCATGACAGTCTTACCAATCTTGTCCATCTCAATGAAGGTCATATTGGTCGTCCAGAGTTCGCCCTTCTTGGTAGCTGCCTGGCGAGCTTTGAGCATAGCTTCCGTTTCAAATTCTTTGCCGAGAGTCTTGGACCAAAGGGTATAGCAGGCATATAAAGCGCGCAGGTCCTGGTCGTCACGGTCAGGAACGGCAATATTATCTTCAGCGAAGGCGGTAATCGTCTTCGGGTCAAAGCCGTTGTCGTGTAGCCATTCGTTCATGGCAGCACGGCGGGCAAGTGATTGGTTTTCCTTCAGGGCGTACAAATCGTATCCCTTGCCGGCTAATTTCTGTTCAAGGTAAAGCAGACGGACTTCATCGTCGTCTTTGATATCTTCGGGAGAGTGCTCAATATTCTTGAGCCAATCCCAGGCTTCTTCACCTGTTACACGCCAGGCTTCTTCAATCATCCAGGCGCGGGCGAGTTCGGCTTCGATTTCTTCCTCGGTGGCACCATCAAATACAGGGGTGATGGCGCGGAAGCCAAGCTTATTGGCAGCCCAACCAAGGTGGGTTTCAAGCACCTGGCCGATGTTCATACGGCCTGGAATGCCGAGCGGGTTCAAAATGATATCCACCGGGCGACCGTCCTCGAGGTAGGGCATATCCTCTACGGGCAGCACGCGGGAAACGACACCTTTATTACCATGGCGGCCGGCCATCTTATCACCGGCGGTAACTTTGCGGCGCTGTGCCACAGAAACGCGAACCATTTTATCCACACCAGCAGAAAGGTCATTGCTTTCTTCGCGGGTGAAGACTTTTACGTCAACCACGATGCCGCGCTCGCCATGAGGCATGCGCAGGGAAGTGTCTTTGACGTCACGGGATTTCTCACCAAAGATAGCACGCAACAGGCGTTCTTCAGGGGTCAGTTCTTTTTCACCCTTGGGGGTAATTTTACCAACCAGAATGTCATTAGGGCCAACTTCGGCACCGATGCGGATGATACCACTCTCATCCAGGTCGCGGATGGTGTCATCGCCCACATTGGGGATTTCACGGGTGATTTCTTCAGGTCCAAGCTTGGTATCGCGGGCTTCCAATTCGTATTTCTCAATGTGGATGCTGGTATAGCGATCTTCCTGGACGAGGCGTTCAGAAATGATGACTGCGTCTTCAAAGTTGTAGCCTTCCCAGGCGACGAAGGCGACCAGGACGTTCTGTCCAAGAGCCAGCTTGCCGTCATCAGTAGAGGAGGAGTCAACAATTACGTCACCCTTATGCACAAGTTGGCCCTTGCTGACAGCGGGGCGCTGGTCGATGCAGGTGCTCTGATTGGAACGTTGGTACTTGCGCAGTTTATAGTAGCGCAGGTCGCCGCTTTTTTGCTTGACTACCAGGGCGTCGCCGGTGACGGAAATCACTTCGCCGTCTTCTTCAGCAATAATCACCTGGCCAGAGTCCGCAACCGCAGCGCCTTCCATCCCGGTAGAAACAATCGGGGCTTCAGGGCGCAAAAGTGGAACAGCCTGGGTCTGCATGTTCGAGCCCATCAGGGCGCGGTTGGCATCATCATGCTCGAGGAAAGGAATGAGCGCGGCTGAAATACCTACAACCTGGTTGGGGGCAACATCCATAAAGTCAATTTCTTCGTAGTCCGTAATCAGGAACTCGCCATGCCAACGGCAGGTATTGCGCTTGATGAACTCTTTGTATTCGTTCATCGGGGCATTTGCCTGGGCAATCTTGTACTTGTCCTCGGCGTCTGCAGAAAGGTAAATATACTCATCGCTCACAAATGGGCGGATGTCGATGGGTTTGTCCAGATGAAGCTTGGCAATCTTCTTCTGCAGTTCGGGGGTCACCCGGGTTTCAGCCTGCGCAATCACTTCCTCGGTCTTGGGATTTTTTACATCCTGGCGCAGAAGATGGCCAACGATCTTGGGGTCATCGCTTTTCAAAACGCGGTAAACCTTGCGGTAAGGGGTTTCGATGAAGCCCAGCTCATTTACACGGGCATAAGCGGCCAGACGGCCGATCAGGCCAATATTCGGGCCTTCAGGGGTCTCAATCGGGCAGATGCGGCCATAGTGGCTGGTATGCACATCCCGGACGTCAAAGCCGGCGCGTTCACGGCGCAAACCACCAGGGCCCAAAGCTGAAACGGTACGCTTGTGGCGCAGTTCAGAAAGTGGGTTGGTTTCTTCCATAAACTGGGAGAGCTGGCTTGAACCAAAGAACTCACGCAGCGAAGCGACCAACGGCCGAATGTTGACAAGAGAAATTGGGGAAGCGGCAGTACCGGCATCCCGGATGGACATGCGTTCTTTAATAACACGTTCCATGCGGCGCAGGCCTACACGCAATTTGTTTTGGATGAGCTCACCCACGGTCTTGATGCGACGGTTGCCGAGATGATCGATATCATCCGGGCGGGCTCTGCCATTATTGATTTCAATCATGTGGCGGATTAGCCGGATAATATCCCACTTGGTAACCATGCGGTGGTTGCTGGGCACATAATCGCTCAGGTCCAGTTTCTGGTTGAGCTTGTAACGGCCTACCAGTTCCAGGTCATAATGCCGGGGGTCAAAGAGCTGTTCTTTGATGTTATTGATGGCATTGTCCAGGGTGGGCGGTTCGCCAGGGCGCAAGCGCTTGAAGAATTCGATCATGGCTGCCTGGGCGATTGTGTGATTGGGGTTCTCGCTCAGGTTGGGTTCCTGTTGGAATGAAGACTGAATATAGGAATGGTCGGGGTCGTTATCTACATCCGCAAAGAGGCCAAGAATTTCTTCGTTGGTGCCTTTTTTGAGGGGGTTATCAAGCATGCCGTCATCCACGCCGGCAAGAGCACGCAGGAAAATGGTGATCGGCACAGTGCGCTTGCGATTGAATTTAAGGATAATGAAATCGTTTCTGCGAGTCTCAAATTCCATCCATGCGCCGCGATCCGGAATCATTTTAGCGGTGGCCATTGATCGGCCGGTTGAGCGGTCAGAATCGGCTTCGAAGTAGACGCCAGGGGAACGGATTAGCTGGGAAACAACCACGCGCTCGGTACCATTGATGACAAAGGTACCTTTTTCGGTCATCTCAGGGAAGTCACCAAGGAAAATATCCTGTTTGACCTTCTCTGCCAGGTCTGAACCTTCCAAAAGGACAGAGACATATAACGGGCAGGAATATGTAAGATCCCGTTCCAAACACTCCTCAATGGAAGTTTTGGGTGTTTCAAACCAATACCTAAGACCGAACTCCCGGGAAAGCGGAGTGTCACTTGGGAAGTGCAACCGTAATTCGTTTTGGTAGGATACGATCGGGGAAATCTCGTTGAAGAGTTCACCCAAACCATAGTTTTTTAGGCGTTTGAAGGAGTCAAGTTGAACCTGAATAAGGTCAGGAAGTTGGAGTCCCACGGGGATGCGGGCGTAATTCTTTGGGAGCATCAGATCAGTCATTCACTTCTCCTGAACAATGAATAAAACGCACAGGCACAGTAAGGCCAGCGCGTAAGTTTGTGAGTAGAGCGCAAATTTTTAGTATATGCCAAAGTGGATCGAGAGTCAATAGTTTAAATTGATTTTTGTTGGATTTGAACTAATTATTATACTTTATAAAAGCACAATCCACCAGTACCAGATTTTTTGGTTGTTACAGTATCAAAATTGTGTTAATCGTTAATAATCCTGAGTTGTGGTTGCATTGATACAATCCGGCAACTGGATAAATTGAGAATAAGATGTCAAAAGTTTGGTGTATAAAAACAGTTAGCCACCTACGTGCAAGACATTACGGACAACCAGGCCGATACCGAAACTGAGTAATGCTACCCCCAGGCTGATAGCAGCCATGGTGCCGAAACGCTTTGTGAAGCTCTCGTTGGTGACGACCGCGCTATAGAAAGTGAAGGCCAGGATGATTAAAACGGCAATAACAAGCATGACTGCCAGGCTGATGAACACATTATGGATGAGTAAGTAAGGCAGGATGAGCATCGTCGCGGTGATCAAGTAGGCGATGCCGGTGTAAATGGCAGCCTTACCGGGTTGTTTGCGCGAGCCTTTTTCTGATGACGTGGAAAGGTACTCAGAAGCTGACATGGACAGGGCGGCGGCAATACCGGTAATAAGGCCGGAGACAGCTACCAACTGGGTGTTTTGCAGGGCAAAAGTAAGGCCGGCCAGTGTTCCGGTTAACTCTACCAGGGCATCATTGAGACCTAGAACGATTGAACCAGCGTAATGCAAGCGCTCTTCCTCAAGTAATGAAATGAGTTCGTCTTCATGGCGTGCTTCCTCAGCCAGCATCTCAGCGGCTTCTGGAAAATCCTTCGACAGCTTGCCATAGACCAGAATGGCATCCTTTTCGTGCCGTTCCATCAGTTTCGAGCCGAAAGTCAGCCCAAAAAACTTGCTAAGCCAGGTGTAGTGCCGCATCTTGCCCCAATCAGGCTTGATATCCACACCTGAACGTGACTTCCACTTGTTGTAATGCCCCAGCTCCTGTGCTGCAATGCTTTCGAGTACCTCTTTGTTAGCAGGGTCAGAAGTTTGATTGGCAAGGTTCAAATACACGCGATAGCCTGTCAGCTCATCCAGTTGAACACGATAAACATCTCTTTTATTTGATTCATTCATAAAGCGGATGCTTCCTCTACCCGACTTTAGCCAGCATTTCCGTATCCCGCAAGCGATTGAATGGCTTCAACGCTTATGCTAACCTTTCAACAGCCGTTTTATCAGGTTCTTTTAGCGGAAAAGCATTCTCGCGAAGATTACCAAGTTCAAAAAAAAACGGAGGGTATTTTGCAACCCTCCGTTTCCCAGCCTGCTTTTTGTCAGTGCATGGCACTCATTGATCTTACAGTTGGCAGAACAATTTCAAACCTCGTATTCATCAGAAGTGGATTTTGTTCCGCCTTAACGTTCGACTCGTTAAGCATAGTGCCGCAAGGCCCTAAGGTCCAATCGATTTTTACAGAAAGTTCCTTTTCCAAGGGTCCAACTAAATTATACGAATATTTGACTGTATAAGGTCCCTCGCCGCTGATTTCCCTTGATTCAAAAGATGAACCATTTGACCCTTCAATGGAAAGTAGCGGGTTGCAGACCAAGCTTGTAGGATATTTGCTCAAAGGAGATTGCGCCTCTGTATTCTTGGATAGATCCAGCCCTTCAAGGCTCATAACCAGTTCGAGCTTGCTATCTTTGATATTCGCATCTATCAGAATCTGCTTGATTCTTTTTGCATCTTCTGAGAAGTAGGTAGCTTTACCATTTTTCTTGGTGGTGCAGGCTGTAAGGAAAGCATTCGCTATGAGAATCAACAGAAACATAGCGATAACGATGGATATACCTTTTTTATTCATATTCGCCTTTCTGATTGAAGCTAAAAAGTGATTTGATAACCAAGGAGGTATGCATTCCAACTTGATACGTAACCGGATACATCAGTCTGCCAAGTTCGGGGACCTATATAACTCAATGTAGTACTGACTTGACAAGTACTTGTGTTGTAGTATGTTTTGCTCGTAGAATTGTATCTACCAGCAGAATCTCTGAGCCCAGCTACAACTCTTATAGAAGAATGTTTTGAAGCACAAGAAACTTCCGCTAAACCTACAACACTGGTTCCACTTTGATAAGGTGTATACGCCCAGACTCCACAATCTAGGGCTTCGTCTGGGGTAATGATACTGCCATAAAGGCTATTTGCTGACACAGGCGGGACAACAAAGGTGAAACAAATAGTAGAAACGAGCAAGAAAACAATTAATCTTTTCATTTACACTCCTTTTTCTCTTGATTTGTTCAATAAACCTTGTCATTCTTATGATAGTTACTAAACTTGATTTTGTCAATTCTTCCGCATTGGTTTGCGGTTCAGTTAATTAAGTAAAGTACCAAGATCCATTGTCTGAAACCCCATTTGCAGGCAATATTAATCCTCTTCAATTATCGGCGCAATGAACTGAAGTTTGAAAAAAGACAGGTGATATTTAGGATTTCTTCTTCAAGGGGATAAGCAGGGTCATGGACTGAGCTCGCCTTGGGTGTAACTGGCTTTCATAGCCGTAATATTCCATCTCGTCAAATCGTTCTGACTTCTCGTAAGCAGAACCCGGCAGGAACTTGGAATAAAAAATCTTCCGCACGCGCGCCAGACGCCAGCCCAACAGAAAAGAAGGGTTCTTCTTTACTCTTAGCTGGGCATAGGTGCCAGGCTCAAGTGTGACCAAATTGACACTCTTTTCCTGGGCGGCTTTTTGCACTGCCTCGCCAATAAAATAGTCAAATTCACCAGAAGCATCTTTGGTCCCGGTCAGGGTAACAGTCACTTGCGGTGTGCTGCGATAGCGCAAGCGTGGCTGAATTTTCACAAAATCGTTCGCCAACTCCTGGGCAACCTTGAAATGGTTCTCGGTGGTCGCCTTACGGGATATGCCAGCGAAAAGCTCCGGCGTGGTAATTTCAACGATTGCCAGACCTAGCCCTTGACCATTCTGCGGTCTATTAGTCAACATGGTTCACCAACTCTCGATAGCATACCAATAACTCACCACGGCGCATTATCTCAACATCACCAACAAAAATCGTAGGTGAACGCATCACCAGGTCGTAATGACCGGCCGCGTCTTGTTGACCGCCCAATGAAAGGTTGCGGCCGTGGCCGATGTGAAATGTCCCATAAGCCGATTCGTCTTCGATGTAGCAATTACCAACCAAGCGGGAAAGTTTGTTCAGCCCAAGGCCAAATTCCGCAGTAACCCGCATGCGCTCATCGTTATAACTTTCTATATAATCTCGCAAGCGCTTGCCTTCAGCACTGTCTTGTATCTCTGTTATCTGGCCGTGTGCATATTCAATTGTAACCGGTTCATTTACCAGGCCGATTTGCCCCATGGATCCATCCAGCACTAAACGACCGTGCGTTTGGTTTTCTTCAACCGGGATGAAAATCTCAAAACTGGCTGAGGCGATTACTCCCAGTTGATCAGCCAGGCCATAAAGCGCAGATGTTTTCCGGCTTTGATAACGGAACCAGATATCAGTGCCTGCTTCCGAGGTCACTCGGATGGAGTCGTTGGCTTCAAAAATCGGTATCAAACATTCTGCTGTTGCCTTGGTATCGTACGGGTCCATCCGAATAAAATCATAAGTCAACATGGATTTCCCGTTCAGCGTCACCAAGGGTAAAGAAAGAAAACGCGTACCTGTACGAGTAGCTTTTATTACATGCCTGGTCGTTATCAGCGAATAATCAGACGCCCCAACTGCTGCGTCAAATTGCATCAAGAAATCTCCAAAGCCCGCTTTCCTGGCTGGATCTGCAACAATCTCTTCCAGTCTTTGCAATGTTGGAATTCCTTCCGCTTCCAAGGCACATATCGCTAAAGCCTCGGCTTCGTTCTGGTATTTCCGATCGAAGAGGACCAACAGTTTTTCGTTTTTACGTATTTTCAACCAAGACCCGACAATAATGCGGGCGCCATCGATCAATTGACTATCCATGATTGGTCCTTCCCTTTGAGGACCAACCTGGAGCCCATTTGCAGGGCTCCAGGCAAAAAGTCACTAACTTACTTGAAGAGAAGCATGTAGACGATCTGGAACGCCAGGATAAACATGGCAGGGATGTATTGGCGTTTGATGACGCCAAAACGGTCCTTCATATCCAGAAGGGCAACAGGCACAATATTGAAGTTGGCCGCCATGGGCGTGCAGAGTGTACCGCAATAGCCGCAGGTTAGCGCCAGCATGCCGATAACAACCGGGTTGGCACCCAGGGCGAGCACAAAAGGAGCGCCGATACCGACGGTAATCACGGTGATGGCCGCGAATGCATTTCCCATAACCATGGTAAAGAGTGCCATCGCAATAGCGAACACTACGATGCCAATACTGACATTACCTTGCGGAATAATCATGCCAACATACTTGGCAATAACATCACCCACACCAGCTTTGGTGAAGATGGCACCCAGGGAAGCCAGCAGCATTGGTAGCATGCTCAATGGACCAACAATGTCAAGCATACGTCGGGTATCATTAAAGAAGGTTGACACTTTATTGTCATGGTTCATGAGCATAAGCGTGACTATGGCCACGATGACACCAAAACCAATACCTACGAGCGCACCTAACTTTGGCAAGAAAATGGCGAATAACAAGGCGAAGATTCCAATGGAAAGCGCTGGGATGAAGATCGCCATATTGAATTTTTTCGACCAGGCATCACTATAAGCAGGATCGACGGGTTTGGATTGTCCCGGTTTTACCTGGCGCAAGATGGCCGGCAAGGTCATAATCAGCACGAGGATACCGTTAATTAAATTGGGAATCCAACGGCCAAAGGCCAGCACAATACTCAAGGCAATCCAGAAGACGCCCGTGCCAATATTGGCTTTGTTTTCTTTATCGGTCAAATTTTTGATACCGGTGAAGAAACAAACGAAACCCATGAGGATGAATAGAAGCTCAAGCAGCTTCGCGCCTAGGGCAATTTTGGGGTCAGAGAAGAAGAAGGTAATCATCTTATGCCTCCACTTTCGGAGTCTCAGGTTTTTCGCTTGCTGAAACCTGGTCTCCGCCGTAATACTTCTTCATCATCTGATGATCTGTGATGAGAGTGTAGACGATGTAGACAAGGGTCGCAAAAATAGCAACAGGGATTTCAACTTTGGCCAGGTCAATCAGATTTACTTCGTAACCTAGATTCTTCAAGGTTGATTGCACCAACAGCGCACCGCTGCTGCCGATAAAGAGGACCTGTCCAAAGAACCAGGTAACATTTTCCGAGCCTGAGGCAAGACCTTTAATGGCTTCAGTATGCTCAGGATTGGGTTCCAACCCTTTGGCTTTGATTGCGCCAAGCGCCATTGGCATAATGACTGGGCGAACGAACCCGGCCACACCGCCAAAGCTGACGTTGAAGGCTGCAAAGATCACGCGCATCACGGCATAGGTCGAGATGACGTTGCCAGCTGTAGCGGACTTGACCTTGGCAATCAATCGTGCCGCAGATTCACGCAAACCGTTGCGCTCCAATGTACCCACAACAAGCAGGGTGACAATGAAGATACCCATCGACCGGTTAGCCACAAAGCTCTGTCCAAGTGTCTCGAGCATGCCATTCACGCCCAAGCCACCGGTCAGCGCCGTTACGATCATTGCCAGGACAATGATCAGGATCGAATCCAGCTTAAAAGCAAAGCCAAGGATTACGATCAGGACACCTAAAAGTTTAATAAGCACTTGTACCTCCTTAAGAATAAATTGAGTTAATAAACAACGTTCGTAAGGATAATCCTATTTTCGTTTACCTCCTTCTATTTCGTGCCGTTTTTCGGCGGAATCTGCAAACAAGATGGGGCGCTTCCTCTGGTGATTAATGACAGCGGTAGCCCCTCGCCATTTTTGTGAGTTCTCAAAGACCATCCCTGCAGTGCAAAGCCAATCTATGATTGCCAGGTCATGCGTCATATGCGCTCGGGCACACAGCTCCAGATAGTCACCCTGCGCGGTTTCATCCGAAACTTCAGAAACAAAACTCACCGCCGTAATCCAGGGGTAGCGCACAGCCACATAACGATGGGCAGGGCTGTAAGGGGAAGGAATCCAGTAAGAAATCATGTCCTCAAAGTAGTCGGCCGGGAAGAGAGCCGGCATCCAGGCATGGGCATACTTTTCGAAACGCTCGCGCCAATCCTGGTTCATGGCTCTGATTTGTGCATCTTTCCTTAGTGATTTAGCCACCACTGCTTCCATGGCTTTGTTCACTGCCACGTTGGCCATGTAGTTTTCGTCCCGCACATGATAGAAGTAGGAATACAGCAAGGCCCGAGGCATCCAGAAGCCTTTGAACCAGGGAGAAGTGTAGCCAGAGAACTGCTGGTCCCACTCGTGGCTGGGCACGCCGTGATCATCTACGATGATATCCGGAAGCCAATTCCGCCAGGTACGGGTGAACGCCATGCACTCTGAATGGATGCTTTGGTCATCAAAATAGCCATAAGCCATTTCCATGCCCAGGGCATTGTAGCGTGCCACGTGCAGCTTCCACTCCGGGTTTTCTTTTTGAAGCTCGTAGTGGATTGCCGCCCCATCCACGTTCTCGTAGGGTACGAACACCAGGTTGAGCTTCTCGGGTAAATCCCGGTATTTGGGGTTAGTTAATAGTTCACGAAGGATTCTAAAACTTGCGTTCGTGCTCGAAACTTCGTTTGCATGGTGGCGGCTATTAATGTAGAGCGTGGGATGCTCCGTAATCCACTTTGTACGTGGAAGCCAACCCTTGCACTGAGGAAGCAGCTCAATGGCATGCACCACTCTGCCTTGATAGCTTCTGGCAATCGGGTAAACATTAAGCCCGGGAACCGCTTTCAGTTTTTCAATGATCCCCAAGTAGTCTTCGTAACCGATTACCTGTTTTTCCAGCAAGTCAATTTCGCTGATGGAGATTGGCGCGGTCTGTTCAAGTTTTCCGGCCTCTGGTACCTTCCATGTTTTGAGCTGTTTACCATTCAACCAGGGCTGGATTTGATGGATACCCAATTCTGGTGTATTTTCCAGCAGGCCTTTGCCAAGCAAACTGCCGAACGCGTTCAGCACCCGGTTTAGTGTCTGCGGGCCCTGAACATCCAATACCAGAGTCTGTCGGCCACCCTCTTCCTTTAACCCAATTGCCTGCAGACGCAATTGTCCCTCCGCAATTAAAGAGGTTATCTTGCCTTGTGCGGATAGAATGCAGGGCTCAGTGCCCAGGCGGTCATACAGCGAGGCAGTAAAGCGCGGTTTTCCCTTTGCCTTACGGATACGCGGCAGGATGAGCCCGGGGCAGTCCAACTTTTCCTTGTTTAAGCGCAAGCCCAGGCTCTTAAAGTAATCCAGAGTCACAAAGTAAAGGTCCTCATGCAGGGCATCAAGCGCGGAAATTCGATCAGTTCGGCTGGCCAAATTAAAATCAGGTTCAGAAAGGTTGATATCCAAGACCAGGCTTGAAAATAGCGGCTGATCGCTGTTTTTTGGGTTTCCGCCAGTCTTATCCATGACGAACTTATGCGTGACCGGCAGTACTTCTGCCTGGTAGGCATCCCAAACCATTTCAAGATCGGTGTG
>Ga0209745_1001736_pt1 | contig 12774 bp, 16 predicted proteins | sample BarGraNGADG00312_FD_184495 | JGI IMG/M metagenome (GOLD analysis project Ga0209745, IMG submission 184495) | Arctic peat soil microbial communities from Barrow, Alaska - Barrow Graham LP Ref core NGADG0004-312 (SPAdes) (version 2) | ecosystem: Environmental > Terrestrial > Soil > Wetlands > Peat... | reverse complement strand
GCCGGTTCGGGGATTGACTCCCGTCCGTGCTGCGCGGTGGGCAACCGAGAACTTCCCGAACCCGGTGAAGGTCACGTCCTTGCCGGCCTTGAGAGAGTCTGCGATCACTTTGAGCACGGCGTCTACAGCATCGCCGGCATCCCGTTTTGTCAGACCGCTCTTCTGGGCGACCAGATCAACGAACTCCTGCTTCGTCACGTGCTCTCCTCCTCATCGACAGCTTTTCTACCGTCAGACCCTAACAGGCTCAGCCATTTCGCTCAACCATGCGGGTTTGCGGCACTTTTTGCCACTTTTTGAAGATCACTCGCTCGAAAGAGCGGCCATAAACGCACTCCGTGGCGCGCGAGCTCGTCGGATCCGCCCTCTTCGCGGTCGACGACACAGACGGCTGTGCGGCAGACGAGACCGGCTTCGCGGACCGCCTCGACAGCCTGAAGCGCGGCTCCACCAGATGTCACCACGTCTTCGACCAAGCAGACCAACTCTCCCGATTCGCTTATTCCTTCGAGCTTGTTCGAGGTTCCGTACCCCTTTGCCTGCTTTCTGACAATTAAAAACGGCAGCCGCGAAGCGAGGGAACCGGCGGCCGCAAGCGCAACCGCACCCAACTCGGGGGCGGCGATGCGGACGGCGTCCGGCTCGTGCTCTTTTACCGCGGCGGCGATTCTCTCGCCGAGCGCCTCGAGCAACTCTGGCACCGTCTCGAAGCGGTACTTGTCGAGGTAGTACTTGGAATGCCGGCCCGAGCGTAAAACGAAATCGCCCTCGAGGTAGGCGCGCTCGACCAGCATCTTGATCAATTCCTGCTCCTTCACGCGTTCACTGTCCCTCTGGATTGACGCGGGCCAGTAGCTCGCGACCTTGCTTGAGTAGCTCCTCGGCCGCAGCCTCCTCGGGGCCGAGCTCCAGCAGCGTACCGTCCGGGAAGTAGAGGCCGACCCGCTCCTGCGGGCCCGACTGCATTTGCTGGCGCATGTAGAAGGCGCCGGCGACCGAGCCCGCGGCCACGACCAGCCCGGCGAGCAGCTTGTTACGCCTGGTCATCGAAGCCCCCTCCACGAGTCGAGCTCGTCGTCGCGCTCTCTTGAGGCTTCGCTCCGAGACGCTCCTTTAACACTCCCAGCCGATGCCATTTCGGCTTGGTGTCGACGAGCTTACGCAGACAGGTGCGAAGCTCGAAGAAGGCGAGCCCGGAAATCGGGTCGGGAGTGGTCTTGGCGACGATCCGAAGGTCGTCCTGGCTGACGAAGAGGAGGCTCCCGTCGGAGTAGGCCAGCTCGACCTGAACCGGCTCGCCACGCTCGGAACCGGCGGCCCGCGTGGTGCAGGCGAGCAGTGCGGCGGCGGCGAAGGCCAGCGACTCGGCTCTCTGCCGGTCGGCGAGCGTGGCCTCGACCAGCTCTCCGCGAGCGTCGAAGATCAGAGCGAACTCGATCTGTGAGGAGATCTCGGTCAGCTCGGCGAGTGCCTGCCCGGCGTCCATACGCGACCGAACGTAGCAACTCTCGGACGCCGCCGGGGAGCGCCTATTCCGATAGCGATGTACGTTCGAGGCCGCGTCGGGCATGTAGATCTAGCGGAATAGGCTCTCTATCAGCGCGGACTTGCCGGCTCGGGCCTGTTTGCCGATGCTTTGGTAGCGAGCACACGAGGTACCGGTAACTCCCCCCGAACGCCTCCGAGCAGGGATACTGGATATCGATGCGGGTACGAAAACGCAGCTTGTTCCAGAAGTTCTTCGCCGATCGCGGCACACACCTGGCGGCGATGATCGCCTACTTCGCGCTGCTGTCGCTGGTGCCGATGCTCTTCCTCGCCCTCTCGCTGCTCGGCTTCACCAATCAACAGAACGAGAAGAGCACCCTCGTACGCGCGCTCAGGAACATCTTCCCGAGCACCTCGGTGACGTCGATCGACAAAGCCGTCAACTCCATCCGCGACAATGCCGCGACGCTCGGCATCATCGGCGGCGCCGTCCTGCTCTGGAGCTCGCTCTCGCTCTTCAGTGTGCTCGAGTCGGCCTTCAACATCGTCTACGGGCGTCCGAACAGGCCGTTCCTGCGCGGCAAGGCCCTGGCGCTCGTGCTTCTCGTTGCCTCGCTCGTCACGCTCGTCATATCGCTACTCGCCGGCTCGCTCGGCTTCTTCTTCCTTGACCGTATCGCGGGCGACTTTCTCGGCAATAGCTTCGTCGCCATCCCCTTGACCGCGCTGGTGGAGCTCGCCGGGTTGTTCCTCTTCCTCTTCACCGTTTACTACGCCCTGACGAACGTGCGCTTGACGTTCCACGATGTTCTGCCCGGAGCGATCACTGCTGCTCTGATCCTCACCGCCACTTTCCAGGTGCTGCCCGTCTACCTTCGTCTCGTCTCACACGATCTACGCGTCCTACAGGCGCTCGGGGGGCCCGTGATCCTGCTCTTCTGGCTCTACCTGATGGCCAACGTGATCGTCTTCGGCGCCGAGGTCAACTGGTGGGTGGCGCAACGCCGCAAGGCGAGAGCGCGCGCGGCCCCGCCCGCGAAGGCGGCGGCGAGCGAAGACACCGCTGTAATCACTGCTCTGGAGCCTTTGCCGGCGAGCGCGGACAACGAGACGACCACCGTTCTGGAACCCGCGCCGTCGAGCGAGAACGGTGAGGTGATCGCCGTCGAGCGCGCGCTGAGACCCGAGGACAGCGACGTGGCGGCCACCCCGGAGTCCGAGCCGCCTAGCGCGGACAACGAGGCGACCTCGGCGCTGGAGCCCCTGCCGGCGGATCCGGAGTCGCAGGACACAACTCAGACGACGCCTGAACCGCGTTAGGCGCCGAGCGCCTCGAGCAGCGCCCGCGCCGCCCTGGCCCGGTGCGAGTTGGAGCGCTTCCAGGCATTGCCGAGCTCGGCCACGGTGCGTTCCTCACCTTCGGGATGGAAGATCGGGTCGTAGCCGAAGCCCTCGCTTCCGCGCGGCTGGTGACCGATCCGACCGACCAGGGCTCCGCTGCCGCGAACCTCTTCTCCCTCGGGCGAGATCGCAACCAGCTCGGAGATGTAGCGGGCGCGGCGGCCCTCACCCTCGATGCCCGTCAGCGCCGCGAGCATGCGGCCGACCGGGTCGTCGCCGCCGAAGCGGGCCGAAAAAACTCCCGGCCCCCAGTCGAGCGCGGCCACCTCGATGCCGGAGTCTTCGCCGATCACCCAGAGCGGGCGCTTTTCGAGCGAGCGACCGTACGAGGCCTTGCCGCGGGCGTTCTCGTAGTAGTTCGTTCCCGTCTCGGGCGGGAAGGTGCCGGCGGTCAGCGGCTCGACGTGCCAGCCCGGCAGAAGCTGCTCGAGCTCGCGGGCCTTGTCGGGGTTGCGCGAGGCGAAGACAGCGTTCAGGGCGATTAATGCACCCACTGAGCCCCGGTCACTCCCTCGATCGCGAGCAAGCCGTTGATGATCTCGACCATGCGCACGTCGCGCTCGAGCTCCACGTCGGCGGTCAGCTTTCTCCGCCCCAGTTCGTCAATAACCTGCACCCCCACCAGTGCAGCTCGCTCGTTCTCCAGGTAGCGCAGCACAGAAGCGGCGTCGGAGCCGGGCTGTAGATCGACGCTGATGTGAGCGGAGCCCGATCTGAGCCGATCGATGTAGCGACGCTCGAAGATGCGCAGCGGCCAGAGCACCACCAGCGTGACGGCCGTGGCAAGCGCGGCGACGGTATAGAAACCGGTCGCGGCGGTCATCCCGATTGCGGCCGACATCCAAAGCGTGGCGGCGGTCGTCAGGCCGTGCACGCTGATGCCCTGGCGCATGATGGCGCCGGCGCCGAGGAAGCCGATACCGGTCACGATCTGAGCAGCGATACGAGTCGGGTCGTAGCTGACCCCGCCTCCGAACTTGAACCCAGTCCAGGCGTAGGCCGAGACGATCGTGAAAAGGGCGGAGCCGAGCGAGACCAAGAGGTGTGTGCGCAGGCCGGCGTAGCGATCGCGTAGTTCTCGCTCGATACCGATCGCGCCGCCGAGCCCGGCGGCGAGCGCCAGACGAAGGAGAGCCTCTGCCCATCCGAGGTGCGGTAGCACCCCGATATTCTGGCTTTCGGAGCGGATGGGACAGGTGCTTCGCTAATGCCCGATGCACAGCGCGTGCTCCAGTGGCGCCTGGTGCTGATTTGGCACGAAGCCGGTACACACGCACGCGCTCTTCCTCGATACCGTTCCACGCCCCGTGGGAGGGTGGTGGGTGGTCAAGGAGGCGCCCGAACCCCGAGAGATGGGCTGCCGATAAAGCGCCTCGCTTCGAACCGAGCTTCTACGAAGCGGCGGTTTTCAGCGCTTCGTCTTGCGCTGCCTTGATCGTCTCGGCGCCGCTCGCGGCCAGCGCGAGTAGCTCGTCCAGCTCCTCGCGGCCGAAGGGGGTGGTCTCGGCCGTCGCCTGCACCTCGATTAGCCGCCCGTCTCCGGTTGTGACGTAGTTCAGGTCCACCTCGGCGTTCGAATCTTCGCTGTAGTCCAGGTCGAGCAGCTTCTCGCCCTCGACTATCCCGACCGAGACCGCGGCCACCGAGTCGGTCAGCACGCGGCTAAGGCCGAAGCGCTCGAGGGCGCGGCTGGCTGCGACGAAGGCGCCCGAAACCGAGGCGCAGCGCGTTCCGCCGTCGGCTTGGAGAACGTCGCAATCGAGCCAGACGGTGCGCTCGCCCAGGGCTTCCAGATCGGCCACCGCCCGCAGCGAGCGTCCGATCAGGCGCTGAATCTCAACCGTGCGTCCCTTCTGCTTGCCCGTGCTTGCCTCGCGCGCGGTGCGCGAGCCGGTCGAGGCCGGCAGCAGCGAGTACTCGGCGGTCAGCCAGCCGCGTCCGCGGCCCATCAGCCAGCGCGGAACGCCTTCCTGAATCGAGGCGGTGCAGAGGACGATCGTGCGACCCTGAGCGAAGAGCACCGAGCCGTGCGGCTGCTCGAGGAAGTCACACTCGATCTTGAGCGGCCGAAGCGCATCGGAACGTCTTTCGTCGGCCCGGCTCACGCGGCGGCTCCGAGCCCGGTCAGCGAAACGGCTTCGACCTCGGCGATCGGGAACTGGAGAAAGCGCTCGCCCATCAGCCGGAACTGCTCGGCGTCGCCGGTCGTGATGAAGCGGCAAACGCCCTCGCGCTCGCTCGTGCGGGCGAATCCTTTCCGGGCCAGCGTCTCGGCGACCTTGAGCGCGGTCTCCTCGGCCGAGAAGACGAGCGTCACGCCGCGCCCGAAGGCGCGCTCCAGCACGTGGCGGATGAGCGGATAGTGCGTGCAGCCGAGAATCACCGTGTCGACACCGTCCTGCTTGAGCGGCTTGGCGTAAGCGCGAACCGCCTCGACGGTACCGGCGCCGTAGGGCGTGTCGCTCTCGATCAGCTCGGCCAGGCCGGGGCAGGCGACGGGGCAGAGCTGAACGCCGGCGTCGAGCGAGCGCACCAGCGTCGCGTAGCGCCCGGCATCCACGGTCGCCTGGGTCGCGAGCAGGCCGATGCGACGATTGCGCGTCGCCTGCACGGCCGCCTCGGCCTCGGGCGCGATCACGCCGACGACCGGAACCTGGAGCTCGGCCTGAAGCTCGGGCAGCGCCGCGGAGGTGGCGGAGTTGCAGGCCACGACGAGCAGCTTCACGCCCTGGCGCTCGAGGAAGCGCCCGATCTCGAGCGCAAAGCCGCGGATCTCATCGAGCGGCCGCGGCCCGTAGGGGAAGCGCCCGTTGTCGCCGAGGTAGACGAAGTCCTCGTTCGGCATCGTCACCAGGCACTCGTGCAGAACGGTCAGCCCGCCCATGCCGGAGTCGAAGATCGCGATCGGTCGCCCGTCCATCGCGTTCGATTCTAGTTGCCGCCGAGCCGAACGCCGATGGCGTGCGAAAACGAAAAGGGCTGCGGCAGGCATATCGTTTCTCTATGAGCCCCGTTCGCATCGGCACCTGCTCGTTCGCCGACGAGGCGCTGCTCAAGAACTGGTACCCGCGCGGCCTGGCCTCGAAAGACAGGCTCCGCTACTACGCCCGGCACTTCGACACGGTCGAGGTCGACTCGACCTTCTACCGGTTGCCCGAGGCTGGAATGAGCGCCGGCTGGGTCGAGCGCACGCCGCCCGGCTTCCTCTTCCACGTCAAGGCCTTCGGGCTGATGACGCGCCATCCGACCCGGCTCGAGCAGCTTCCGCCCGACCTGCGCGCGGCGGCCGAGGTCGATCAGCGCGGGCGCATCTCGCACCCCTCCGGCGAGCTCCGGGCCGAGATCTTCCGCCGCTTCCTGAACGGGATCGCGCCGCTCAGCGACGGCGGCAAGCTGGGCGGCATCCTGTTCCAGCTTCCGCCCTACTTCGTCTGCAAGGACTCGTCCTTCGCCTACCTGGCCTGGGCGAAGGAGCAGTTTCAGGGTGCGACCGTGCTGGTCGAGTTCCGCCACGCCGGCTGGTTCGAGGAAGAAAACCGCGCCCGCACCCTCTCCTTCCTCAAAGAGAACGGGCTGGCGCTGGTGATCGTCGACGCGCCGCGGCTCGAGGGAGGGACGGTGATCCCCACCGTGCTCGAGCTGACCAGCGATGTCTCCTACATCCGCTTCCACGGCCGAAACGCCGCCACCTGGCACCATCGAGGCGGCAGCGCGGCCGACCGCTTCGACTATCTCTACACGCGCGAGGAGCTGGCCGAATGGGTCGAGCCGCTGCGCGAGCTGAGCGGGCAAGCCAAGCAGCTTTTCGCCGTCTTCAACAACAACAATTCGAGCCCGCCGCCGGGGCCGCTGCAGCGCCCGGTCGCGCAGGCGCCGGCAAACGCGCTCATGCTGCGTCAGCTGTTGCTCGAGGCGGCGGTGCCGGTCTCGTCAGCCGACGCAGCGCTCGATGAACCCGAGCAGTACCGGATTGACGATATCGGGTCGCTGGAAGCTGACCAGGTGATTCGCCCCGGGGACGATCACTAGCTCGCCCTGCGGCGCCAGCTCGACCAGCTGTTTCGATTTCGTGACCATGCCCTGATCGAGCTCACCGGCGATCGCCAGGAAGGGACAGCGCAGCGTCCTGACCACGTCGGTCGTGTCCTCGCGGCCGATCATGGCCACCAGCTCCTGCACGACGCCTTCGGGATCATGGCCGGCGATGGCGTTCTCCAACGGCTTCGCCGCCGCCGATTCGGCGTCGGCCCCGAGCGCGTAGTCGCGCATCGTCTGCCATTGCGCGAGCGGACCGTTCGCGCGCACGCGAGCGATCGACTCGTCGCGCCAGATCCTTCCATCGGGAGGGTCGGCCGAGGCGTGCGAGCCGACGAGCGCCAGTCCGCGCACCCGCTCGAGCGCGCGCTTGGCGATCGCGAGCGCGCAGTAGCCGCCCATCGAGGCGCCGATCAAGACCAGATCACCTTCCGTTTCGGCGAGCAACTGCTCGGCCCAGCCGTCGATCGACTCGCCGCGCCCCAGCAGGCTGGGCACCTGCACCTGATAGCCGGCAAGCGCCTCGAGCTGCGGCGCCCACATCTCGGGGCCCACCGGAAAAGCATGAAGAAGAAGAACGGTCGTCCCCATGAGGTTCAGCTCCAGAATTCGATTCGGCTACGGCTCGCTCGAGAGCGCGCCTCGGTGTCCTCCGGACAGTGGCGAGGTGCGTTGTCGAGCAGGTTGGCGAGCGCTCGCTCGGCAGCTGAAGATTACTCCGCCCGGCGAGTGTTTCCGGCCGAGATCAGGCCGAGCGCTCGAGCGCCGCGGCGATCTGATGGAAGTCGCCGAAGGGCTCGTAGGACGTGCCGATTGCGTCGAGATAACGAGCGAGGCCGCAACGGGCGAAGACGCGCGAGGAGGCGAGTGCCGGACAGCGATCGGAGTAGCCGTTCCCGACGTAGACCACCTCGCCCGGCGGCAGTTTCGGGCGCTTGCAGCGCTCGCTGCAGACCGGGCAGATCTCGCCGTCGAAATGGACGCGCCAACCGGTCTTTCCGTCCGAGACGAGCTCGTTGGCGAGCAGATCCGCCTCGATGCCGAAGTGCTCGAGCAGCGGCTCGATCAGCTGCCGGATGTTGGAGGAAAGAAGTAGCGGGCGCTCGCGCTTGGCCAGCTCGACGAAGCCGGGCCGCAGCTCGACGTGCTCGAGCAGCCACTCGACGACCTGATCGAGCGGCGTCGTGATCGTCGCCATCTCGCTTTCGACCACGTGCTGGAGCGTCACCGGCAGCGGCGTGGAATCGTCGATGAAGGCGTCCGAGAAACGATCGACCAGCTCGGCGTCGCCGAACTCGCGCACGATCAGATCCATCGTGTCGGCAACGGTCACCGTTCCGTCCCAGTCGATTACCAAACGCATGCTCACAGGCTATCCGCCCCAACCTCCGTGGCGACGCGGTTACGGTCCCATTAGTTAGGGCGCGGCCGAGGTGGTCGAGGCGTGGATGCCGGGGGCCGCACGAGCCGCGAAAGCGCACTGGTGGTGCGGTGAGCGGTTTGGCTGGTTCCCGGCGCCGCGAATCGGCCGCCTCGGTCGTGCCCCTTAGGGCTCGGTGTGAATGACCAACCGCGTGATCCCGGCACACTTCCGGTGCACCTGCTGCTCTATCTCGGACGCCCGCTTGTGAGCCTCCGAGAGGGTGATCTCGGGATCGAGCGCCACGATCACATAGACGACAAGGCCCTCGTCGGTGCGCACGAAGCGAACCTCTTTCGGAGGCGCGCCGGTCACCTTGCGCACCACCGATCGAATCGCGTCGCCGTAGTCGCGGGTCTGAACGCGGGGCGCGGCGATTCCCGTTACCTCCTCGTCCAGGGGCTCGAGGTGAGTCACCACAGTGGCAATCTCGGGACGCGCGTTCATGATCGCCTGCTCGACCTGCGAGCCCAGTTCGTGGGCGCCGCCAAGCGTGAGGTCTCCGGGAAGCTTGAGGTGCAGCGAGACCTCGTGCCGGCCTTCCAGGTCGGCGATGGTCAGGTTGTGAATCTCACGCACGCCGCGCACGCTCATTGCCGCCGCGCGGACTGCCTCTGTCAACTTGGCCTCGCTCTCGGGCTCGACGTGAACGACGACCTCGCCGCCGTGCAGCATCCCCTCGAGCGCCTGCTCGATCTGATCGGCGGCGGCGTGCCCCTCGGCAACGACGGCCTCGGGCGAGACGCCGATCACGACCTCGGCGTAGTACTGCCCGCCCCCCTCGCGCACGCGCAACTTCTTCAGGTCGACTGGAGGATCGAGCTCGTCTATCGCCTGCCGCACCGTTTCTGTTGCGGAACGTGGGCTACGGTCGATCAGGATGTTGGCATTCTTGGAGGCGAGCCTCGCCGCCGCGTAGAGGACTATCGCAGCGATGAAGATGGCGGCGATCGAGTCGGCCTTGGGATAGCCGAAGTGAACGAAGACGAGCCCGACGAGCACTCCGGCCGAGCCCAGGAGGTCGCCGAGAAAGTTGAGGGCGTTCGACTGTAGGGCCGCACTCCGGTGCTTGATCGAGGCGCGAGAGGAAACGATCATTCGGCCGGCGTCAACCAACATCACGATCACGATCACGAGGATGGCCCACCAGGTGGCGTCGACCTTGGGCGGACTGGAGCTGGCGAGTCGTTGCGATGCGGCGAAGGCAATCCAGATGCTGATTATGAAAAGGAGCGACGACTCCGCGAGCGCAGCCAGATGCTCGACCTTGGCATGACCCCAGGGATGCTCGACGTCCGCCGGCCTGGCGGCGATCCCAACCGCGAAGAGCGTCATCAGAGCCGTAACAAGGTCGAGACCCGAGTCCAGGGCACCGGAAAGGAAGGCCAGGCTGCCCGTGATCAGGCCGGTCGTCACCTTGAGCGCGATCAAGCCCAGCGCCGCGCCGACCGAGGTCAGCGCAGTTTTCTGTTGCGCGCTCAGAGACGTTTTCTTTTGCGACCTCACAGCTAAAGCCTATCCCGCCAGGGCGGCACAGACTCCCAGCCTAGACGACCTGGGCGCACGTGACGCGTGACGAGATCAGGCGAGTTGCGGCTGCTCGCCGTCCAGCGCCGCGAGCCGGAAGCCACCCATCTTCTCGAGCGACTCGATGCGGGCGTCGAGCGAGGGATGGGTATCGAACAGACCGCTCATCGCCGCCCGCATACCGCGCGCGTTGTTGAGCGGAGTCTCGATGTAGAGGTGCGCCGTGGCGCGGTTGGCATGACGAAGCTCGGTCGTGTCCTGCTTCAGCTTCCAGAGGGCCATCGCCAGCCCCTCGGGGTCGCCGGTGATCTCGGCCGAGGACTCGTCGGCCAGGTACTCGCGCCGGCGCGAGAGCGACATCTGGATGCCTATGGCGGCGATCGGGGCCAGGATCAGCATCGCCAGCCCAACGATCATCAGGATCGGGTTGTTGCCGTCGCGGCGCCTTCCGCCGCCGAAGAAGGCGAAGCGGAGAGCGAGGTCGGCGACGAGAGCGACGACGCCGACGAGCACCGCGGCCAGACTCATCAGGCGCACGTCGCGGTTGCGAACGTGCCCGATCTCGTGCGCGATCACCGCTTCGAGCTCGCGCTTTTTCATCATCGCCAGCAGCCCCGTCGTTGCGGCGACGTAGGCGGTCTTGGGCGAGCCGCCGGCGGCAAAGGCGTTCGGGCAGGGGTCGTCGACGACGCGCACCTGCGGTGTCTGCTCGAGACCGGCGGCGATCGAGGCGTTCTCGACCGCGCGCACCAGCTCCGGGTACTCCTCCTTGGTCACCTCCCGGGCGCCCGTCCAGGAGGCGATCATCCTGCCGTTGGCAAACCAGGAGTAGAGCGCGTAGATGAAGGCGATGCCGGCGATGATGATCAGCGCGTAGCCGCCGTAGAGAGCCTGTACCGCGGCGCCGATCGCGACGAAAACCAGCCCGAAGGTGAGCACGAGCATTCCCGAGCGAATGCGGTTGGAGCGGATCTGCTCCTGAAGGGTCATTGCGAAGCGGGGTCGCCCGAGAAGTCGACGTTAGGCAGCTGCCCCTCGGCCGGTGACTCGAGCTCGAAGAACTCGCGCTCGTGGAAGCCGCCGAGCTTGGCCACGATCAGATCCGGAAGGCTCTGTATGCGGGTGTTGTACTGGTAGACGGTCTGGTTGTAATAGCGCCGCGCGGCCGCGATCTTGTCCTCGGTGTCGGTCAGCTCGTCCTGGAGCTTCTGGAAGTTCTCGCTTGCGCGCAGTTGCGGATAGGCCTCGGAGACCGCGAACAGGCGCCCGAGCGCTGCGCTTGCCTGCTTGTTCGCCTCGCCGGCCTGGGCGGGGCCGGTTGCCTGCTGCATCGCCACCCGCGCGGCGGTCACCTCCTCGAACACCTGGCGCTCGTGCGCCGCGTAGCCCTTGACGGCCTCGACCAGGTTGGGAATCAGGTCGCTGCGGCGCTTCAGCTGCACGTCGATGTTCGACCAGCCACGCTTGGCTTCGTTGCCGAGCCGCACCAGGTGGTTGAACACGAAGACCACCCAGAGCGCAGCTAAAACAACAACGGCGATGATTACGTATGCGAAAACGGGCACGATGGCCGCGATTATAAAGAGCCGTGGCTGCCGCGCCGCCTATCCGGCTCGATGTCAGGCTATGTGAGCGGCGGCAAAGACGGCAAGGCCCAGCCACGCCAGATCAACCTTGGTCTGCCCCAAGTCGTAGCCGAAGGCGGCGAGCAAGAAAAGGATGACAGCCACTATGTAGAGAAGCCACCCGAGTCCGTGTCCTGCGATTTTGCGTGTCATTCGTCTTGCCCTTTCTACTGGTCATTACTGCGATAGCTCGGTCAAGGCAGGATAACGCAGAAGCTCGGCTGCGCTAGGGTTTCCGGCATGGCCGAGCCGACTCGCGACGACGTCGAAGCGCTGATCGCGGGAGCGACACCGCATTTCGCCTTCCAGCTACGCGCGCGCCTGCAGGAGCTGGTCGCCGAGCTGCCCGCGGAACACCCGGCGCGCAGCTACGCGTTGAAACAGATGGAGCTGCTCGACCGGCTCGGTTACGCCTCCTCCAAGGCCGAACAGGGCGAGCCGGAAGCGCGTACGAAACCGGGCTGGGAACAGATTCCGAGCTCGGCCACGGCCTCCGATCCGCTGCCGAGAGAGCAATGACAGGCGCCGAGCGCGGTAACGAGACGGCCCGGCAAAAAGCGGGCACGGTGCTCGTCACCGGCGGCTCGCGCGGAATCGGCAAGGCGATCGCGCTCAGGCTGGCGCGCGAGGGCGCCGCAAGGGTGGTAATCGGTTACCTGCGCAGCGACCGCGCCGCCGAGGAGACGGCCGCGGAGATCGAGGCGCTCGGCTCGGAGCCGCTGCTCGTGCGCGGCAACATCAGTTCCAAGCGGGTGCTCGAGCAGGTTGCCGAGCTGGGCCCGCTCGCGGCGCTCGTCCACAACGCGGCCACCGGCGTCGCCCGCCCCGCGCTCGAGACCGATACTCGCCACTGGGACTGGACGCTGAACGCCAACGCCCGCGCCTTCCTGCAACTCGCCGCCGCCGCGGCGCCGCAGATGGCGCCGGGCTCCTCGATCGTCGCCATCTCCAGCCTCGGCTCCACGCGTGTGCTCAAGAACTACACCCTGGTCGGCACCTCCAAGGCCGCGCTGGAGGCGCTCGTTCGCTACCTCGCCGTCGAGCTGGCGCCGAAGGGAATCCGCGTCAACGCCGTCTCGGGCGGCCTGGTCGAGACCGGCGCGCTGGAGCACTTCCCCAACCGCGAGGAGATGCTGCAGATGGGTCGCGAGCGCACCCCGGCCGGGCGAATGGTCACACCCGAGGACATCGCCGGCGTGGTGGCCTTCCTTCTTTCGCCCGCAGCGGAGATGATTCGAGGACAGACGATCATCGTCGACGGCGGATTCTCGCTTCCGG
>Ga0209745_1001735_pt1 | contig 12780 bp, 9 predicted proteins | sample BarGraNGADG00312_FD_184495 | JGI IMG/M metagenome (GOLD analysis project Ga0209745, IMG submission 184495) | Arctic peat soil microbial communities from Barrow, Alaska - Barrow Graham LP Ref core NGADG0004-312 (SPAdes) (version 2) | ecosystem: Environmental > Terrestrial > Soil > Wetlands > Peat ... | reverse complement strand
GCGGCGATGACCCGACGGTGCAGCATGGCCAAGCGCAGCACGGTGATCCCGATCTCGCGGACAAGGATCACCCCGGTGACCCACCACGGCAGCTCGCGCAGCACCGAGAGGCAGACGAGGGCGGTCCCCATCAGAAGCTTGTCGGCGATCGGGTCGGCGATCTTCCCGACGTCGGTGACGAGGTGCTGGCTGCGGGCCAGGTACCCGTCCAAGCGGTCGCTCAGCGCGGCCAGCGCGAAGATCCCGAAGGCGGCGAGCCGCAGTGTCTGGTGCCCACCGCCATCGGCGACAAGGACGACGCCGAAGATCGGCACCAGCGCCACCCGCGCAGCCGTGACGGCGTTCGCGATGTTCCACACCGGGGGCGCAGCGTCAGTCACCCCCTCAGACTAGGGGCCCCGTCGGCGCGACCCGCGCAGCCAACTACGCTTGGTCACGACATGACACGCCCCAGCCGCCTCGGGTGGCTTCACGTCCGACCGCGGCTGGTCCCCACCGCGGTCACGATCGCGCTTGTGCTGGTCGTCGCCACGATGGTCGCGTGGCACCCCTGGACACGCCCGGCGGCCGGGACCGAGGCAGTTCAGGTCGCCGCCACGGGCAGCCGGGGGCCTGCAACCGAGGCGACGGCCACGCCGAGCGCGACACCGACGCCGACGCCGACCCGTAGTCCGGACGCGGTCTTCACGATCGTGGCCGCGGGAGACGTGCTGACCCACGCGCCGCTCCTCACGTCAGCCTCCGACGGCGCCGGCGGGTACAACTTCGCTCCGCTCCTCGACCCGGTCAAGCCCTGGATCGCAGGCGCCGACCTCGCCCTGTGCCACCTCGAGACCCCCATCGTCCCGCCCGGGCAGAAGGTCAGCGGCTACCCGGTCTTCGGCGCACCGGCCGCCATCGCGCCGGCGCTCCGGGCCCAGGGCTGGGACGGTTGCTCGACTGCCTCCAACCACAGCATGGACCGTGGGATGGCGGGGGTCACCGCCACCCTCAAGGCTCTCGACTCCGCGGGCCTGGGACATGCCGGTACCGCCCGGAGCGCGACCGAGTCCAGCCAACCGCAGATGTATGAGCTGCGGCGCGCCGGGCAGACGATCCGGGTCGCGCAGATCGCGGCGGCCTACGGCACGAACGGCCTGCCGATCCCGGCCAACGCCCCGTGGGCACTCCACCTCATCGACGCACAGAGCCTGATCGCGCAGGCCGTCGCCGCGCGCGCCGCCGGTGCCGACCTCGTCGTCGCGAGCATCCACTGCTGCGACGAGTACGTCTCGAACCCGGCTCCGGAACAGGTCGCGCTCGCGAACGCGCTCGCGGCATCAGGCCAGATCGACCTTATCGTCGGGCATCACGCCCACGTGCCGCAGCCGATCGTGAAGCTGCCGGGCGGGCCGCGCGGCGAGGGTCTCTGGGTGGCGTACGGACTCGGGAACTTCATCTCGAACCAAGACACCCAGTGTTGTCGGGCCGAGACGAACACCGGTGTGCTGATGACCGCAACGATCGTCAAGCCGCCCGACGGACCGGCTCGCGTCGCCGGCGTCGAATGGACGGCGATCACGGTCGATCGCCTCGGGAAGCACCACGCGTACGCGATTCCCGACGTCATCGGCCCCCCGACCGGCGTCGGCCGACTGAGCCACGCGGAGCTCACCGCACGCGAGCAACGGGTGACCGCCGTGGTCGGGCCGACCGCCCCGGAACGCACCACGCCACCGACGCCGACCGGACCCGAGGCGATCGTGGTGCCTCGCGCTGCCTCATAGGCGAACGCTCCGACGCGACTGGAACGAACCCGTCAGCCGTCGAGCCGGAGCTCCGGGTACAGCGGCTCCTCGCGCCGGAGCGGCCGCGGCGTGATCGCGGCCAGCGCCTCCTCCGGTTGCGCGTCCGAGAAGAGCCAACCCTGGCCGTACCGCCACCCGCAGCGGCGCAGGTAGTCCGCCTGCTCGGGAGTCTCGATGCCCTCCGCGATCGTGATCATCTTGAGCTCGCGGGCCATCGCTCCGAGGGCGCGGCTGACCCGACCCGCCGCAGGATCGTCCGGGATGCCCTGAGTGAAGGACGTGTCGAGCTTGACGCCGTTCACCGGGAGGTCGCGCAGGTACGACAACGGTGAGACCCCGGTGCCGAAGTCGTCGAGCAGGATGGGCACGCCCGCGGAGCGCAAGGTCGTCAGCTCGTGCCGGATCCTGGTGTTGGGGTCGACCAGGCTCGACTCGGTCAGCTCCACGACGAGCCGGCTCGGTGCGACGTGGTACCGCGCGATGTCGGCGAGCAGACGCGCCGCGAACTCGCCGTCGCCCAGCTGGTCCGCGGAGACGTTCACCGAGACCCATCGGGTCTGGTCCTTGAGGCGGGCGAGGTACTCGATCGCCGTTCCGACCACTCGCGTACCGAGCGGCACGGCGAGACCGCGCTCCTCCGCGACACCCAGGAACACTTCCGGGAGCAGAATGCCTCGAGTCGGGTGCCGCCAGCGCACCAGGGCCTCGTGCCCGACGATCCCGCCGGTGGTCAAGTCCACGATCGGCTGGTAGAAGAGCACGACCTCCCCCGACTCGAGCGCCGCCGCCAGCTCGGTCTCGAGGCCGCTCCACGCGCCGCCGAGCTCCATCATGGTGCCGTCGTACACCTCGGTCCGGCTGCGCCCGCCCGCCTTCGCGCGGTACAGCGCGGCGTCGGCGGCCGCGAGCAGCATGGGTGCGCCGCCCTCCATCAGCGCGGCATCGGCCAACGCGATCCCGATGCTCGCCCGCACCGGGACCCGCCGACGGCTGAGCCGCACCGGCTCCTTGAGCCCCCGGTGGATGCTCGCGGCAACCTCGAAGACCATCCGCTCGCTCTCGACGTCGTGCAGCACGACGACGAACTCGTCGCCACCGAGCCGGGCGACCGTCCCACGCCCGGCGGCCGCGGCGCGCAGGATGCCGGCCACGTGCACGAGCACCAGGTCTCCCGACGCGTGCCCGTAGCGGTCATTGATGACCTTGAACTCGTCCAGGTCGCACACCAGCACCGCGACCCGGTCGACGCTCCCGGGCTGCTCGAGAACGGACTGCAGCACCTCTTGGAGCAAGGTGCGGTTGGCGAGACCGGTCAGCGGGTCGTGCATCGCCCGGTGCGCGAGCATCTCGGCGTGCAACCGGGACTCGGTGGTGTCGCGGACCTGGGCGACGAAGTGGTCCGGCTCGCCGGACGGCTTGCGGACGAGCGCCACGTCAAGCACGGCCCACACGACCTGGCCGTCGGCGCGCAGGTAGCGGTTCTCGATCGAGAACCGTTGAGCGGCGCCGATGAGGAGGCTGTGCACCTTGAGGTGAACGGCGTACCGGTCCTCCGGGTGCAACAGCTGCCCGAAGTCGAATCCCCGCAAGGCCGCGGGGCTCGCTCCGACGAGCTCCGCGAACGCGTTGTTCACCTCGATCAGGTGCCAGTCCACCCCGACCAGGAGGAAGCCGATCGGCGCGTTCTCCATCGCGACCCGGAACTGCATCTCGCTGCGCGCGAGCGCGGCCTGCACCTCGCGAGGCTCCGTCATGTCGGCAAAGGTCGTGAGGACGACCGGACCGCCGTCGTTCGCGCTCGCGATGACGCGCGAGCTCAGGTGCACCCACCGCGCGAGGGCCGCGGCCTGGTTCGGCCGCGAGATGCCGACGAGCTCGGGCCCCGGGGCGTAACCCCCACCGGCCCGGGTCGCACGGTTGACGAGCACGAACTCCGGGTTCAGGCTCTTGCCGGTCTCGCCGATCAGGAAGATGCCGAGCTGTTGAATCGATCGCCCGACCGAGGTGGCGGGATCGATCTCGAGCATCTGCGCGGCCGCCCCGTTCAGGGTGAGGACGACCCCGGCGGGGCTGAGCATGAGCACCCCATCACGAGTCATCGCCATGACCGCATCCAGCCGACGCCGCGTCTGTCGGCCGGCGGCCCGACTCGAGCTGAGCAGGCGCTGGCCCCGCCTCATGATGGCGATCAGGGTCACGGAGAGCGACACCCCGAGCCCGGTCACAATGGCAAAGACGATCGGGCCCGACCAGGTCAGGGATCTGATGGCGTCCACTCGTCTTCCAGGTCAGCGTCGCCGGGCACGCGCCCGTCGGCCCCACTCTCGTCCGGACCCGTCTCTCCACGCAACAAAGCGATTGCTCCAGACAGGTCATCGGCGGGTACCAGGACGTCCCGCGCCTTCGACCCCTCGGAGGGACCGACGATCTCCCGCGACTCCAGAAGGTCCATCAGACGGCCCGCTTTGGCGAAGCCGACGCGCAGCTTGCGCTGGAGCATCGAGGTCGAGCCGAACTGGGTGCTGATCACCAGCTCCGCCGCCTGCAGGAGCAGGTCGAGGTCGTTGCCGATGTCGTCGTCGACCGGCTTCCTGGACGCCACCAGCGTGACGTCCTCGCGGTACCGCGGCCCCATCTGGCTCTTGACGTGCTTGACGACGGCGTGGATCTCGCTCTCGGTCACCCAGGAGCCCTGGACCCGCATCGGCTTGGACTCACCCATCGGCAGGAAGAGCGCGTCACCCTGCCCGATCAGCTTCTCGGCGCCCGCTTGATCGAGCACGACCCGCGAGTCCGTCAACGACGCCGTCGCGAAAGCCAGCCGAGACGGGACGTTCGCCTTGATCAAGCCCGTGACGACGTCCACGCTGGGTCGCTGGGTCGCCACGACGAGATGGATCCCGGCGGCGCGCGCGAGCTGAGTGATGCGCTGGATCGAGGTCTCAACGTCGCGTGGAGCCACCATCATCAGGTCGGCCAGCTCGTCGACGATGACGAGCAGGTAGGGGTAAGGCGAGAACTTCCGCTCGCTTCCCGGCAGCGGCTTGACCCGACCGGCCCGGATCGCCTTGTTGAAGTCGTCGATGTGCTTGAAGCCGAAGGTCGCGAGGTCGTCGTACCGCGCTTCCATCTCACGAACGACCCAGTCGAGAGCCTCGGCGGCCTTCTTCGGGTTGGTAATGATCGGGGTGATCAGGTGTGGGATGCCCTCGTAGATCGTCAGCTCGACCCGCTTCGGGTCGACCAGGATCATCCGGACCTCGTCGGGCGTCGCGCGCATCAGGATGGAGATGATCATCGAGTTCACGAAGCTCGACTTGCCCGCCCCGGTCGCGCCCGCGACCAACAGGTGCGGCATCTTCGCGAGGTTGGCGACGACGTACCCGCCCTCGACGTCCTTGCCGACGCCGATCACCATCGGATGGTCGGTGCGCCGAGCCGCCGCGGACCGCAGCACATCGCCCAGGCTCACGATCTCCCGGTCGGTGTTGGGGATCTCGATGCCGATCGCGGACTTGCCCGGGATCGGCGAGAGGATGCGGACGTCCGCGCTCGCGACGGCGTACGCGATGTTCTTGCTCAGCTGGGTGACCCGCTCGACCTTGACCGCAGGGCCCAGCTCGACCTCGTAGCGGGTGACCGTCGGCCCTCGCATGAAACCGGTCACCTGGGCGTCGATCTCGAACTGGTCCAGCACCGACGACAAGGACTCGACGACACGGTCGTTCGCTGCCGAGCGCACCTTGTGCGGCGCACCCTTGGCCAGAACCTCCTCGGCGGGCAAGACGTAGACGATGTCGCCGCCCAGCTCGGGTTGCTCGCCCAGCGGGACCCCTCGCGGCGTCGGCGGCACCAGTCCTGCGCGGCGCGCGCCGTCCGGACCGCCTCCCGCGTCGGACCCGCCACTCCCGGCAGCGAGGATCTCGCTCGTGACGGCGTCCGGGCCGCCGAGCCCCGACGTCGCAGCAGAACCCAGCGTTCCGGTGCGGTGACCGCCGTCAGCGCGCGCACCGAAAGCGGCCTGCTCGAACGCCTCGTCCCCGACGTACCCGCCCGGTAGCCGGCCACCAACCGCCACCCGGTCCGCGCGCGACTTCCGGCCGAAACGGTGCCGCGGCGGCGGCTGCTCGGTCAACCGAGCCCGTGCCGCTTCCGCGAGTGCGCGAGGAGAAGTCCCGGCGGGCGCGGGCTCCGCCGTTCGCTTCCCGGTCAAGAACGCGTAGAGAGCGCGAGCACGGTCCGGGACGGCGTGCACCGGCGTCGCGGTCACGACGAGAAGGCCGAAGAGGCCGATCAGCACCATCACCGGGACACCGGCCCACGGCGTCAGCGCGCTGACCAGGGGCGTCGCGACGAGATAGCCCACGATCCCACCGCCTGCGCGCACGCCGGCGAAGCCGCCGCTCGGGGCGGGTAGCTTCGCCGAGACGTGCACCAGCCCGCAGACCGCGAGCGTGATCGCAGCGAGCCCGATGCCGATCCGGCCATTGGCCTCGACCCGGTCCGGGTGCCGCATCAGCCTGATCGCGAGGCCGACCAGCACGACGGGCACGACGACGCCGATCCGACCGACGATCCCGGCCACGATCACGTGAATGACGTCGCCCGTTGTCCCGGGCAGGCCGAACCACTCGCGAGCCGCGATGACGACGGCGAGTCCCAGCAGCGTGAAGGCCAGTCCGTCGCGGCGGTGCGCGGGATCGAGCTCGCGAGCACCCTGGCCGATCCGGCGCGCGGTTCCGCCGATCAGGTGGGCGCCACCCATCCAGATCCCGCGCACGACTCGAACTGGGAAGGCGCGCTTGCGCGCGCCGGCGCGGCCGCTCCGCGCGCGGCCGCGGGCTCCCCCACCGGCCCCTCGGCTGCCGGTGCGCGTGCGGGTCGCCGAGGCGGGCCGCCCGGGGGAAGACGTACGGGTCGCCATGATCATGCACGGTACCGGCGGCCGGACAGCACGCGCGGGACCGGAGCGGGTGTGTCTCCGCGAACGCGACCGGCCGGCCCCGCGCGCGCTATGCCTCGACGACCACCGGGATGATCATCGGACGCCGCTTGAGCCGTCCGGACGCCCAGCGGCCCATCACCCGGCGCATCACCTGCTGGAGCTGGTGCGCGTCCGAGGCACCACCGCGCGCCGACTCCTCGAGAGCGTCCTTGATCTGCGGCAGGATCTCCTCGAACACGGCGTCGTCCTCGGCGAAGCCCCGGGCCTGGATGTGGGGACCCGCGACCACCCGTCCGGTCGCCGAGTCGACGACGGCGAAGATCGAGATGAAGCCTTCCTCGCCGAGGATCCGGCGGTCCTTGAGCTCGACCTCGGTCAGCGCGCCGACGCTCGAGCCGTCCACGTAGACATAGCCGCACGGAACCGCGCCGACGATGTGCGCCTGCCCGTTCGCGAGGTCGATGACGACGCCGTCCTCGGCGAGCACCACGCGCGCGGCCGGGACCCCGGTCCGGACCGCGAGTGCACCGTTGGCGACCAGGTGACGGATCTCGCCGTGGATGGGCATCACGTTGAGCGGCTTCACGATGTTGTAGCAGTAGAGGAGCTCGCCGGCCGAGGCGTGACCCGAGACGTGCACCCGGGCGTTCCCCTGGTGCACCACCTTCGCACCGAGCCGGGTCAGTCCGTTGATCACGCGGTAGACCGCGTTCTCGTTCCCGGGGATCAGCGAGGACGCGAGGATCACGGTGTCCCCCGGCCCGACGGTGACCTTGTGGTCGAGGTTCGCGATCCGCGACAGCGCCGCCATCGGCTCGCCCTGCGAGCCGGTGCACATGAGCACCACCTCGTCCGGCGGGAGGGCGTCGACCGCTCTCGCGTCGACGAGGATCTGCTCGGGGACGCGCAGGTAGCCGAGGTCCGCCGCGATGCCCATGTTGCGCACCATCGACCGACCCACGAACGCGACCTTGCGCCCGTGCGCATATGCGGCGTCCAGCACCTGTTGTACCCGGTGCACGTGGGAGGAGAACGCCGCGACGACGATCTTGCGCTCCGCCCCGGCAAAGATGGCGTCCAGCACCGGACCGATCTCGCGCTCGTGCATGGTGAAGCCCGGGACCTCGGCATTCGTCGAGTCGACCATGAACAGGTCGACCCCTGCCTCGCCGATACGGGCAAAGGCGCGCAGGTCGGTGATCCGACCGTCCAAGGGAAGCTGATCCATCTTGAAGTCGCCGGTGTGCAGCACCGTCCCGGCGCCGGTCCGCACGGCCACCGCGAGCGCGTCCGGGATCGAGTGGTTGACCGCGACGAACTCGCACTCGAACTCGCCGAAACGCTCGATCTGGCCTTCCTTGACCGTCAGAGTGATCGGCGTGATCCGGTGCTCCTGGAGCTTCGCCTCGACGAAGGCGAGGGTCAGCTCGGATCCCACCAGGGGGATGTCCGAGCGCAGCCGGAGCAGATAGGGAACCGCTCCGATGTGGTCCTCGTGGCCGTGCGTGAGGACGATCGCGTCGATGTCGGCGAGCCGGTCGGAGATGTACTCGAAGTCCGGCAGGATCAGGTCGACGCCCGGCTGGTGGTCCTCCGGGAACAGCACCCCGCAGTCGATCACCAGCAACCGGCCCTTGAACTCCAGCACCGACATGTTGCGCCCGACCTCGCCCAGGCCGCCGAGGGCGACGACGCGCAGCGCTCCCGCTGCGAGGGCCGGAGGTGTACCGAGCTCGGGGTGTGGATGACTCATTCAGGTCCCTCCCGGGGACTAGGTGTCGTGCAGGAGGCCGGCGGAGACGAGCGCGGAGCGCAACGCCGCCACCTCCTGCTCGGTCGCTTCGACCTGCGGCAGACGCACCGCGCGCGAGTCGAGCAGACCGAGGAGCTGGACGGCGGCCTTGGCCATCACCGCGCCGAGACCGCCACCCATGATGGCGTCGACGACCGGGATCATCCCGGTATAGACCGCGCGCGCCGCCGCGAGATCGCCCGCGTCGACGTACCCAACCATCGCGGCGAGCTGCGGGCCGAGCACGTGCCCGGCGACGCTCACCACTCCCGCGGCGCCGTGAGCCAGGAACGCAAGGTTCAGCGCGTCGTCACCGCAGTACCAGGCCATCCCGGTGCGCGCCATCGAATGGGCAGCACCGGCGACGTCACCGGTGGCGTCCTTGACCGCCACGATCTGCTCGTGCTGCGCCAGCGCGTCGAGGGTGCTCGGCGCGAGCCGGACCGCGCTGCGACCCGGGATGTCGTAGAGCATCACCGGCAGATCCGTGGCGTCCGCGAGCTCGATCGTGTGCCGGATGATGCCGGCTTGCGACGGCTTCGAGTAGTACGGAGTCACGATGAGCAGGCCGTGAGCGCCGGCGGCGGCGGCACTCTCCGCCATCCGGATCGAGTGCGCGGTGTCGTTCGAGCCCGCGCCCGCGACGATCGTCGCGCGAGCTCCGACCGCATCGACCACGGCGCGCACCAGGTCCGACTTCTCCGGAGCGTGCGTCGTCGGCGACTCACCGGTCGTCCCGTTGATCACGAGTCCGTCGTGCCCGTGGTCGACCAGGTACTCGGCAAGGCGCACGGCTGCCGCGAAGTCCACTGCGCCCTCGTCCGTCATCGGCGTCACCATCGCGGTGAGCACAGCGCCGAACGGGCGCACGGGGGTGACGGACGATGGCATGGCGCCCAACCTACCGTGCGCCGCCGGAGGCTGGCTCCCGTTTTCGCCTACGGAGCGACCCGACCGTTCAGCTCGAATGCCGCGTGGGTCAGCGGCATCAGCTCGATCCAGAAAGCCTCCATCTTCTCCGCGACCATCTCGATCTCGCGTTGCGGGAAGGACGGGAACCGTGAGTCCTCGCGCTTGGTCCGCAAGGACAGGAAGTTCATCAGCGAACGGGCGTTCATGGTGACGTACATCGACGAGTAGATCGTCACCGGCAGGACCGCGCGGGCCACCTCACGCGCCACGCCGGCCGCGAGCATCCGCTGGTACGACTCGTACGCCTGGGTGCACGAGGACCGGATCTCGGCGTCGACCAAGGCGTGCTGTTCGGCGGTGCCAGGCTCGAACGTGTAGTGGCCGGTCTTGCCGACCTGGATGAGCCGCCGCTCCGGCCCGGGGACGTAGAAGACCGGTCGAAGCTCGCGGTAGCGTGCCGACTCCTCGTTGTAGGAAGCGATCCGGTGCCGCATGAACTCGCGGAAGACGAAGATCGGGGCCCGGACGTAGAAGGTCATCGAGTTGTGCTCGAACGGGGTGCCGTGGCGGTCTCGCATCAGGTAGTTGATCAGCCCGGTGCTGCGACTCGGGTCGCTGTCGATCTCGTCCAGGGACTGCTCCCCGACCGTCGAGACACGGGCCGCGAAGAGGACGTCGGCGTCACGCGCGGCGGCACGGACGAGATCGACCGTCATCCCGGAACGGAACTCGATCGGCTGAGGCGGCACGGCGGCGGCTTCACTCACCCCCTCAACCTATCCGACCCCGCCGACGCCGGGAGGCGACGCCCTCGCCCGTCTGCTCGCGACCGGGACGGCGGCGGCGACCCGGGGACACGCCATCGGTTGGTAGCCTGCGAACGTCATGAGTCTGTTCCGTGAGAGCTCCGATGTCTCGGTCCGCCCGGCCGTCCCCGAGGACGACGTCCTCATCGCCGGCCTGCAGCTGCGCGCCTGGAGCGCGACGCACGAACAGGCCCTTGGCCGGGTCGTGCTCGACGGGCTCGACGTGATGGCGTTCCGCCATGCGTGGGCGACGGCCATCACCGCGCCTCCCTCGCCGCGCCACCATGTGCTCGTCGCGTGCGAGGGCGCGCGGGTGGTCGGATTCGCGGCGGTCAGCGTCGACGACGGCGGCCACGGCGAGCTCGTCGCTCTCGAGGTCGACCCGCCGTCCCGCCGCTCCGGGCACGGATCGCGGCTCCTCGCGGCGGCGGTCGACCACTTGCGGCAGGACGGCGCGACCGAGGTCGAGACCTGGGTGCTCGATGGTGACTCCATCCGGGAACAGTTCCTCGCCGGGGCAGGGCTGGGCCCGGACGGAGCGGCACGCGATCTCGCGACCGGACCGCGCACGGTCAGCGAGCATCTTTGGCACGCTGCGATCTAGCCGTCCCGGCCGTGGAACAGTGCCGCAGCACGCCTCAAACACTCGCGGGCTCGACGGCGGTCCCGTGCGGCGTCGTAGGCGAAGGCCAGGTGGTACCACCTGTCCCACGCCTCGGGCCGGGCCTCGACCGCGGTCCGGGCCAGCTCGAACGCCGCGAGTGCCGCGGTCTGGTCGATCCGGCCTCCCGGGCTGCGGGGCAGGTCGTCCACCGGCAGGTCGCGGCGAGTGTGCAGCTCGTCCGCCATTCGCTGCACCGTCGCGGCGAGGCGCCATTCCCGAAAGATGAACCAACCGACGAGCACCGGAAGGATGCACAACGCGACGCCGAGGGCGAGGGCCACGGGCTCGCCGCTCCGGATCAGCGCGAGGGCGCGTCCCGCGGTCGCCGCGAGATACACGGCCAGCAGGGCGGTCACCGCGGCGGCACCGAGGAGAGATCGACGCACGACGCGGTCCCGGCTCAGCCGAGGTCGAGCAGGTGTTCGAGGCCCACCGTCAGCCCGGTCCGGTGTGGCGCCGCGCGAACTGCGAGAAGGACTCCGGGCATGAACGAGATGCGATCGAAGGAGTCGTGCCGGATCGTCAGCTGTTCGCCTGGGTTCCCGAACAGGATCTCCTCGTGCGCGACGAGCCCACGGAGCCGCACCGCGTGCACTCGGATCCCCTCGACATCGGCGCCCCGCGCGCCGTCCAGAGCCGACGACGTCGCATCCGGCACCGGGCCGAGCCCCGCTGCGGCACGGGCGGCCGCGATGACGCGCGCCGTGCGGACAGCCGTGCCGGACGGCGCGTCCACCTTGTCCGGGTGGTGCAGCTCGACCACCTCGGCCGACTCGAAGAAGCGCGCCGCCTTTGCCGCGAACTCGATCGCGAGCACCGCGCCGAGGGCGAAGTTGGGTGCGATCAGCACGCTCAGCCCAGGCGCGGCGGCCAGGTGCGAGCGGACTCGGTCGAGCGACTCCGTCGTCCACCCGGACGTGCCGACGACCGCATGGATGCCGGCATCGATGAGGGCGTGCACGTTCGACTCCGTCGCGGCCGGGATGGTGAAGTCGATGGCCACCTGCGCTCCGGCGATCCGCGCGTCGGCCAGGTCGTCACCGACGTCGAGGCGCGCGACCAGCTCGAGATCGCTCGCGCCCTGAACCGCCCGGCAGACCTCGGACCCCATCCGGCCGGCCGCGCCGAGCACCGCCACACCGATTCGCTTCGTCACGGGACTGACCCTACCGACTGGCACCACGTCGGCGCCCGCCCCGCGGGCGGACCATCACCATGCGGTGATTGGCGCTCGCCGCACTGCTCTAGCATCGTGAGGTGCTCTCCAGACGTCGCCTCCGCATCGCCGCCGCCATCGCCGCCGCGATCCTCCTCGTGGCAGTGGTCGCCGGGTGGTGGATCGCACGCGCGTCGAACGCGAGGGCGCTCAGCCACGCGGGCACCGTGCTCACGCCGTCGAGCCTGGGCGTCGACCCGGCCACCGCGACCCCCGCCGAGGTCGCGCAAGCGCAGAGCACGATCGATGCGGCGCTCGGCGCGCTGCGCGGCCAGTCCGTGAGCCTCGGCATCGTCGTGGCGTTCGCCTTCGTCCTCACCGGCATCGGATTGCTCTCGTGGAGCTTCACCGTCCCGGCTGCGCGATTGTCCGAGTGGAAGTCGCCGGCCCTGCTCTCGACCGTCGTGCTCGCGATCTGGACGGCCGTCGCCTGGTCGTCGTTCGGGAACACGACGCGTCTCCCCTGGCCGGGGCCCGCGGACCCGCTCACCCTGACCACCACCGCGAGCGGGGCGGTCGGGTCGGTGGCCGACGCCGGCTCACCGGCGGTCTGGGGTCCGGTCCTCGCGCTGCTCGCGATCTGGGCCGGCGCCGTCGCGAGCCATCGCGCCGGCACCTTCCCGCCGCGCGGGACCAAGATCGAGACGCCCTACCTGTA
>Ga0209745_1001731_pt1 | contig 12793 bp, 9 predicted proteins | sample BarGraNGADG00312_FD_184495 | JGI IMG/M metagenome (GOLD analysis project Ga0209745, IMG submission 184495) | Arctic peat soil microbial communities from Barrow, Alaska - Barrow Graham LP Ref core NGADG0004-312 (SPAdes) (version 2) | ecosystem: Environmental > Terrestrial > Soil > Wetlands > Peat ... | reverse complement strand
GCCCGACTCGGTGATCGAGTAGACGCGGCGCCGGCGCCCCGTCTGCTCCTGCTCCTCCTCGAGCAACCCCAGCTTCGCCAGCCGCGCCGGCTCGGCATAGAGCTGGGAATGCGGGAACTCCCAGAAGTACCCGACCGATTGGGCGCTCATCCGCTTCAGCTCATACGGCGTCGCGGGGCGCCGGGAGATCCAACCGAGCACCAGGTACGAGACGGGGGTGAGAATCGGCCTTGACATCGTCTGCTTCTAACCGTATCTTATGAACCGTCCAATATCAATGGTACGGAATGGACTATTGAGCGACGAGCCAACAAATCCGGTGCTGCACTGCCAGGGGCTTCGTAAGAGATTCGGCGAGATCGAGGCTGTGCGCGGTGTCGGCTTCGAGATCGCGCCCGGGGAGAGCTACGGGCTGCTCGGCCCGAACGGCGCGGGAAAGACCACCACCATCTCGATCGTGGCCGGTCTGCTCGAGGCGGACGAGGGCGAGACCACAGTCGCGGGGAAGCGCCTGACCACCCGCAGCGTGGCGGCCAAGTCGGCGATCGGCTTCGTGCCGCAGGAGCTGGCGATCTATCCCGATTTGACCGCCCGGGAAAATCTCACCTTTTTCGCGCGGCTGTACGGGCTCGCAGGCAAGCCGGCGCGCAAGCGGGTCGACGAGGTGTTGGAGGTCATCGGGCTGACCGAGCGCGCGAGTGATCAGGCGAAGACCTACTCGGGCGGGATGAAGCGCCGCCTCAACATCGGGATCGGGCTTTTGCACGAGCCGAGCCTGCTGATTCTCGATGAGCCGACGGTGGGCGTCGACCCGCAGAGCCGGAATGCCATCCTCGAGTCGGTCGAGCAGTTGGGCGACCAGGGCATGGCGGTGCTCTACACGACTCATTACATGGAAGAGGCCGAGCGGCTCTGCGATCGCATCGGGATCATCGATCACGGCCAGTTGAAGGCCGAGGGGACGCGCGAAGAGCTGGTCGCGCTGCTCGGGGAGCACGACAAGGTACATCTCACCGGCACCGGGCAACTCGAGGCGGGCGCTAAGGCTTGCCTGGAAATCGGCGCCGTTCATGCCGCCTCGGTCGGCGACGGATCGGTTGAGCTGCTCGTCGAGGGCGCGAGCGCCGTTCTGCCCGAGATCCTGACCACGGTCGGCGGCGCGGGCGTCTCGGTGCAGGCGGTCGCGGTCGAGGAGCCGAACCTCGAGGCCGTCTTCCTGCACCTGACCGGCCGGGCGCTACGCGACTGATGCGGATACCGAGCCGGTGCGCACAGCCCTCCTGATAACCGCCAAGGACCTGCGCCAGCGGCTGCGCGACCGCTCCGCGATCCTGGTGGCGGTCGTTGCCCCGCTCGCGCTCGCCTTCGCCCTCAGCGTCACGATCTCGAGCTTCTCAGGCGGGGGCAAGATCTACAAGCTCGGGCTGGTGAATCTCGATCGCGGTCCCGCGGCGGCCGGCTTCCTGAGTGCCACCAAGGGCGCGCCCGTGAGCCTGCGGGATACGAACACCGAGGCGGAGCTGCGCCGGCAGGTGAAGAGCGGCAAGCTCGATGCGGGGATCGTCCTTCCGCGCGGCCTGTCGGGCGCGTCGATGGGCGGCCCGTCGGTCCGCCTCGACGTGATCGGCGATCCGAACAACACGATCGGGGCGCTCGTCGCCCGCTCGATCGCCGATTCGTATGCGAGCTACGTGCGCACGATTGCGGTCGCTTCGCGGGCGCTCCAGGCGAACGGCGCCGCGACGCTGCGGATCGCCGGCATGGTCGCCTCGACGAAGCCGCCGATCTCCGTCGGCGACACCTCGACCACCCAGAACAATCTCGATCCGAAGACCTACTACGCCGCGGCGATGGCCGTGTTCTTCCTCTTCTTCGCGGTTCAGTTCGGGATCTCGAGCCTGCTCGACGAGCGCAGGGACGGGACGCTCTCCCGCCTGCTCGCCGCCCCGATCCCGCGCCGCTCGGTTCTCGGCGGCAAGGTGATGACCAGCCTCGCGCTCGGATTGACGAGCATGACGGTGCTGGCGCTGGCGAGCCGCGCGGCCCTCGGTGCCCACTGGGGCAACCCGGCCGGGGTCGCAGCGCTCATCGTCTGCGCGGTGCTGGCCGCGACCGCGGTGACCGCGCTGGTGACCACGATGGCCAAGACCCAGGAGCAGGCCAACGCCTGGCTTTCGATCGTCAGCGTCGTGCTCGGGATGCTCGGCGGCTCCTTCTTTCCGGTGGCGCAGGCCGGGGGAGTGCTGGCAATCCTGAGCAAGGGAACGCCGCACGCCTGGTTCCTGAGCGGGCTTCAGGATCTTTCCAGCGGCGGCGCGCTGAACGTGGTGATCGAGCCCTCGCTCGTCTTGCTCGGCATCGCGGGCGCCTGCGGCGCACTGGCGCTGGTACGAATCAGGAAGCTGATCGAGCCATGAAGGTTCTGGCGATAGTCCGAAACGAGCTGCGCCGGACGTTTCGCTGGCGCGCAAACATCTTCTTCCTGCTGATCATGCCGATGGGCCTGATCCTGCTGCTCGGCGCGGCCTTCGGCAGCTCGAGCGCGCTGGTCGGCGTGGTCAAGGCGAAGAACGCGCCGCTCGCCGCGGGACTGGTCAAGACGCTCGGCAACCAGGCCGGCCTCGACGCGAGGAGCTACGGCGACGTCGGCAGTCTCGAGAAGGCGGTCGAGCGTGGCTACGTTTCGGCCGGGCTAGTCGTGCCTTCCAACTACGACCAGCGGGTGCGCGGCGGAAAGCCGGCCGCGGTGCGTTTCTTCGCTCGCCCCGACTCGCTTGCGCCGCAGATCAGGGTCGCGCTCGAGTCCGCCATCTCCGCCCAGGGAAGCACGCTCATCGCGGCGGGGATAGTCCGCAGCGAGCGAGGAGGGACGCTGGAGAGCGCGCTCAGGCAGGTGGGCGCGGTCAAGGGAGCGGGGCCGGTTCGCGTCGTCGAGCTGGCCGCCGGAGGCGGGAAGTATCCGCAGTCGCGCGGCCGGTTCCAGCAGAGCGCCAGTACCCAGCTCCTCCTCTTTACCTTCCTGTCGTCGCTGACCGGCGCGGTCTGGCTGATCGAGACGCGCCGGCTCGGAGTGGCGCGACGGATGCTCTCGACCCCGACTCGTACGCGGGAGATCATGCTCGGGATCGTGATCGGGCGCTGGGTCATCACGCTTCTGCAGGCGCTGCTGATCGTCGTCTTCTCCTGGCTGATCTTCTCGGTCAAATGGGGCGACCCGCTCGGCACAGGCGCGGTCATTCTCGCCTTCAGCCTGGTCGCGGTCGGGGCGGGACTCCTGATCGGGACGCTGTTCGGCAGCGAACAGCAAGCAGCCCCGGTGGGGATGATCATCGGGCTCGTCTTCGCCGCCATCGGCGGCTCGATGGCGCCGCTCGACACCTTCCCCTCGACGATGCGGAAGATCGCGCATATCACGCCGCACGCCTGGGCCAACGATGCCTTTAACCATCTGCTTGGAACCGGTGGCGGTCTTTCGAAGGTGTGGCTGGACGTCCTCGTGCTCTGCGGTTATGCGGTCGTCCTGCTTTCGCTTGCTACATGGCGCCTGCGCAAGGCCGTGACGACCTGACCGGGCGCTCGCGGCGCAGCTGCCGCTAGCCTGGTGCGGCGCATCCGTCCGCGAAGGAGCCCCGCTGATCCAGCCCAGAGAACCTCAGTCTGACGCGAGACGACTGCGCGCTGCGCGGATCGCTGTCGCCTACATCTTCTTCGCCAACGGGGCACTGGCCGGAAACTGGGTGACGCGCATCCCGGCGCTGATGGACAAGCTCGATCTTTCGGTCTTCTCCCTCTCGTTCGCCTTCTTCGGGGCGCCGCTGGGGGCGATCGTGGCGATGCCCTTCGCCGGTCGGATCGTGACTCGGGTCGGCAGCCGGCGCACAACCAAGTACGCGTTCCTCTTCTTCTGCGCCTCGATCGCGCCGATTGCCTTTGCCCCGAACGTCGTGGTTCTCGGCCTGATCATCTTCGTGTTGGGGGTTGTCAGCGCCTTCGTGGACGTGGCGATGAACGCGCACGGGCTCGTGATCGAGCGGCATTACGGGCGCCCGATCCTCTCCTCTTTCCATGCCTGGTACAGCCTGGGCGGACTGGCCGGGGCAGGCACCGGCGCGCTCGCGGCCTGGGCCGCGCTCGATCTGCGCATCCATATACCGCTGGCGACCGCCATTGCGCTCGTGGGTGGTCTGGTGGCGGGCCGCTTCCTCTTCCGCGGCGGCGACGCGGCCGAACGGGAGGAGCGCCGCTTTTTCGTCAAACCGCCAAAGCAGCTGGTCGCACTCGGAGCCGTCGCCTTCATCAGCCTGCTCGCTGAGGGCGCGGCGGGCGACTGGAGTGCCGTCTACATCAACAAGCCGCTTCACTCCAACCAGGCCATCGCGGCGCTCGGCTACTTCGCCTTCTCACTGGCGATGGTCGCCGGGCGGCTGAGCGGCGATCGCCTGACGATTCGGTTCGGGCCCGTTGCCCTGACCCGCGGCGGCGGATTGCTGGCGGCCGGGAGCCTCACCGCTGCGCTTCTGGTCGGGCATCCGATCGCGGCGATCATAGGCTTCGCCGGCATGGGCGCGGGCCTCGCGGCGGTCGTCCCGACCGTCTTTCGCGCCGCCGGCTCGCGCAGCGACGTGCCCTCCGGTATCGGGCTGGCCTCGGTCTCGCTGATCGGCTACTTCGGCTTCTTGGTCGGGCCGCCGCTGATCGGGACGACGGCCAAGCTGCTCGGGCTGCCCTCTGCGCTCGGGATAGTCGCGCTGGTGATGGCTGCGATCGGGTTTCTTGCCTCGAGCGCCGCTTCGCCCGGCGTGGCATCCACTCCGGAGCCCGTCGCCGCCAAGCCGTGAGGTGCCGGCGACGGTGGTGGGGGCACCACGGTCCGCCGCCCGCCACCGAGCCACCCGCCCGCGGGGTGGTTCGAAACTAGCGCACCGGACGCAAGAGAGACGTACGCAAGCGCATCAATTCCGTGCCGATTCAAGTACGGCGCAGCGGTGGTGCCGACCGCCTAGAAGCGGTAGCTGTGCTGCTTGCTGAGGAAGAAGCCGTGCCTGCTCAGGTTCGAGCACCTGAGCCCTGCCATCGTCGACTTACAGGTGAATCCGCCGCGGCTCCAGTTCTTTCCGTAGGCGAGCTTCCGCGCGCTCTTGTTGTAGACGGTGTCGCTGGAGCAGGGGAACGTCGCCTTTCCGGTCACGTCGATGTCGGCGCTGAATCCGCGGCTTCCCTCGACGCAGCGCCCGCCGGTCGGCTTCGGCTTGATACCGCTCATGATGTCGCAGCGGAGGTACTTCGCGTACGGAGAGCTGGAGACAACGTAGGCGCAAAAGACGTTGTTCGAGGGCATCCGGAACTGGACGAAGGTGTCCTTGCTTGTTTGTGTCGCGCGCGGACCGGCCGATGCCAGGGAAGCGAGCGCGAGAAGCACAAAGGCTCCGGCTGCAATAGCTAGGAGAACTCGCCGCGACATAAGTGACACTCTCTCAGGTCTTCGCGTCGATTTCAAGCATTCGAAGCTGCGAGAACGAAACGCTGCCCAGCTCGCGCCGCGCCATCTCGTCGAGAACCAGCCCGAGTGCCTCGACCGTTGTCGCGCGCGTCGGGCCGCTCTTCGAGTCGGCCGGCCGCCCGTCGTGCAGGTCGATGACAGATCCGGCGCGCAGTCGCTCGATCACGAACTCCGCCGTGCGCTCGGCCGGCCAGTGGTAGTCCTCGGGCGCTATCGAGCAGCTCGCCTCGACCAGCCCGTGTATGGCTAGCGCCTCGCGCACCCGATCGTCGACCTCGAAGTAGGGCGGTCGCCAGACGCGTGCGACAACCCCGGTCGCGCCCTCGATCTCCACCTGCGTCCGCAGCATCTCGTCCCTGATCTCCGCGTCGGAGAGCTGTGTCAGGTGGCGGTGTGACCAGCCGTGGAGCCCCAGCTCGTGCCCGTCCCGGACGGCTCGCTCGAGCGTGTCCTCGTGCCCGGCAACTGCGGCGCCGAGGATGAAGAAGGTCGCCCGAGCGCCATGCTCGGCTAGCAGGTCGAGGATCCGCGGCGTCCACTCCGACGGTCCGTCGTCGAAGGTCAGCGCGAGAACGGACGGTTTGGCGCCACGAGTGGTGCTCATCAGGTCAGCATATGCGCAGATCAACGCCGGTCGGGCGGAACGAGACGGATGAGCGACCATATGATGTGCGCCGTGCCCGAGCCGCGACCCGTCGTTGGCGCCAGCCCGATGCAGCCCGAGCCCGGGCCCGTCCAGGGCACGCTCGTGGACGTCGATGGCGAGCGCTTCTACCGAGTCTCCAACGTCGACGCCATGCCGCCGTTTCTGATCAGCTTGGTCAGCGGCTCCGACCACTGGCTTTTCATCGCCTCGAACGGCGGGCTGACCGCCGGTCGCCGCAATCCCGATCACGCGCTCTTCCCCTACGAGACCGACGACCGCATCTACGACAGCCCGGAGCACACCGGGCCGAAGACGCTGCTGCGCGTCGAGCGGGCCGGCTCGAGCTTCCTCTGGGAGCCCTTCTCCGGACGCTACGAGGGCATCTACCGGATCACGCGCAACCTCTACAAGAGCGTCTTCGGTAACAAGATCATCTTCGAGGAGGCCAATCACGACCTCGGCCTCGTCTTCTCCTACGCCTGGCTCACGGGAGATCGTTTCGGTTTCGTACGAAGGGCGACGCTCCGCAACGAGAGCGGCGAGCCCGCGCCGCTGGAGCTGCTGGACGGCCTCCAGAACCTGCTCCCGTACGGGATCGACTCCCTCTTCCAGCGCGAGCTCAGCACTCTTGCCGACGCCTACAAGAGCGCCGAGCTCGAGCCGGAGACCGGCCTGGCCGTGATCCGCATGAGCGCCGTCCCGGTCGATCGAGCCGAGCCGAGCGAGGCCCTTAAGGCGACGACGGTCTGGTCGCACGGCCTCGAGCCTGCCCGCCGGCTCCTGTCGACCGGGCAGGTCGATCGCTTCAGGCGCGGGCACACGATCGAGCAGGAGGAGGACATACACGGGCGCCGCGGCGCCTACTTCGTCAACGCCTCGCTCGAGCTGCCGAGCGATGGGCAGAAGACCTGGTACCTGGTGGCAGATGTCGATCGGGATGCGGCGTCGGTGGCCTCGATGCTGGCGCTCCTGCGCGAGCGAGGCGACCTGGCTCGCGTCGTCGAGGAGGACATCGCACGCGCGACCGGCAACCTCGTGAGTTTCGCCGCGAGCGCAGACGGCTTCCAGGCCAGCGGGGACGAATTGAGCGATCGGCGCCACTTCTCGAACGCGCTCTTCAACGTGATGCGCGGCGGCGTGCCCGAGCACGGCTACCGGATCTCGCGCTCCGATCTCAGCTCCTACATCGGCCGCGTCAACCGCGATGTCGCGCGCCGGCAGGCGACGTTCCTCGGCTCGCTACCGGAGACGCTTCCGCACTCCGAATTGATCTCGCTGGTGAAGGAGCGCGACGACGCAGATCTGACCCGGATCGTCTCGGAGTATCTGCCGCTGACCTTCAGCCGCCGCCACGGCGACCCGAGCCGCCCGTGGAACACCTTCTCGATCGAGATCAAGGACGAGCACGGCGAACCTCTCCTCAACTACGAGGGAAACTGGCGCGACATCTTCCAGAACTGGGAGGCGCTCGCGCTCTCCTTCCCCGGCTACGTGGAGGGCATGATCTTCAGGTTTCTCGACGCCTCGACGATCGACGGCAACAACCCGTACCGGGTCAGCCGCCACGGCTACGACTGGGACCGCCCCGACACCGACCGCCCCTGGGGCGCGTTCGGCTACTGGGGCGACCACCAGGTCGTCTACCTGCTCAGGCTGCTCGAGCTATCGAAGCGCTACCACCCCGGCGCGCTCGACGATCTGCTCTCGCGTCGTCTCTTCAGCTACGCGAACGTCCCTTACCGGATCAAGCCCTACGCCGACCTGCTCGAGGATCCGCACGACACGATCGACTACGACTCCGAGCTGGAGCGCGCGATCGAGCAGCGCTACGCCGACCTGGGAGAGGATGCGAAGGCGGTCGCGGGCGCGGACGGCATCTGCCATGCGAACCTGGCCGAGAAGCTCCTGGTCGTCGCGCTCAGCAAGCTGGCGAACCTGATCCCGGAGGCCGGCATCTGGATGAATACACAGCGGCCGGAGTGGAACGACGCCAACAACGCGCTCGTCGGCTACGGCGTCTCGATGGTGACGCTCTACTACCTACGCCGCTACCTCGCCTTCTGCCGCGACCTGTTCGCGCCGCTGGAAACGGGCGGCGTCGAGATTGCGGCCGAAGTCGCCGAGTTGTTCGGAGCCGTCCTGGCCGCGCTCGAGCGGCACGGCGACCTGCTCGAAGGCCCGATCTCCGATCGAGACCGCAAGCTCGTCCTCGACGCTCTCGGCGAGGCCGGCGGCGACTATCGCTCTCGGGTCTACGGCGCCGGCTTCTCGGGCGAGCTGCAACGGATCGGAGGCGAGGAGCTGGTGCGCTTCTGCGACGTCGCGCTGCGCCATCTCGATCACTCGATCCGGGCCAACCGCCGCGACGACGGTCTCTACCACGCCTACAACCTGATGAAGGTCGCGAACGACGGGATCGCGATCAGGCGCCTCGACGAGATGCTGGAAGGTCAGGTCGCGGTGCTCGGCTCCGGCGCGCTCTCGCTGGTCGAGGCGCTCGAGCTGCTCGACGCGCTGCGCTCGAGCCGGCTCTACCGCGCCGACCAGAACAGCTATCTCCTCTATCCCGAGCGCCGCCTGCCGACCTTCTTCGAGAAGAACAACATCCCCGAGCAGATGTTGCGGCGCTCGCGCCTGCTCAGCTCGATGATCGAACGCGGCGACCAACGAATCGTGACTCGTGACGTGAACGGCGTCGTCCACTTCAACGCCGCCTTCCGAAACGCCCGCCTGCTCGAGCAGGGGCTGGCGGCACTCAGCGAAGAGGCGGATCTCGTCGGGGAGGAGACGCCTCTCCTGCTCGCCATCTACGAGGAGCTGTTCGATCACCAGTCCTTCACCGGGCGCTCGGGCACCTTCTACAAGTACGAGGGCCTCGGCTGCATCTACTGGCACATGGTCTCGAAACTGCTGCTCGCCGTCTCGGAGCTGCACCAGGCGGCGGCGCCGGCGGGGGTGGAGGAGGCGCTGCTCGATCGCCTCCGCGACCACTACCACGAGATTCGCGCGGGGATCGGCGTGCACAAATCACCCGATCACTACGGCGCCATTCCCATCGATCCCTACTCGCACACGCCGAGCTTCGCGGGGGCGCAGCAACCGGGGATGACGGGCCAGGTCAAGGAGGACCTGATCTCGCGCTTCGCGGAGCTGGGGATGCGCGTTGCAGACGGACGGCTCGGCTTCCGCGCCGACCTCGTCTCGGAAGACGACTTCCTGTCGGCGCCGCGGAGCTTCGTCTACTACGACCTTGACGGTGTCGAACGAGGCATCGAACTTGCTGAAGGTACGTTTGGCTTCACGATCTGCCAGCTGCCGATCGTCGTGCACCGCGCGGGACCGGCTCGGCTCGAGTTGGCGCGGAAGGACGGCTCCCAAGAGGTCTCGGAGCGGCTCGAGCTCGACCCGAAAGACAGCGCCGAGGTATTCGAGCGCACGGGAGAGATCGCTCGCCTCGACGTGTTCCTGGGTCTCGGCGGCGAACGCGGCGGGCCGGCCTAAGATGTGCGCCGTGGTCACTCCGAAGGGCTGGCTGTGAACGTCCTCTTCGTCTGCGTCGGCAACGCCGGCCGCTCACCGATGGCGGAGGCTTTCTTCCGGCTCGGCGGCGAAGACCGGTACGAGGTGCGCTCGGCCGGGACGCGCCCCGCCGTCAGAACCGGCCCGAACGTGGTCGCGGTGATGCACGAGCTGGGCATCGACCTCTCCGGGCACGAGCCTCGCCAGCTCGATCGCGCCGACCTGGAGTGGGCCGATGTGGTGGTGAGAGTCGGCTGCGGCGATATGTGCCCGCTCGTGCCGGGGCGGCGCTACCTCGACTGGAACGTGCAGGACCCGAACGAGACCGACCCGGAGACAACCCGGCGCATCCGCGACGAGATCGCCCGCCGGGTCGGGGCGCTTCTGTTCGAGTTCCAGGGCAGCTAAGAGCCTATTTCGATAGGCCCGCACGGCCGATGCGGCCGTTCCGCGAATTCAGGAACCACCCGATCCGCTCACCGCACTACCAGTGCGTTTTCACGGTTCGTGCGGCTCCTGGCATCCACGCCTCGACCACCTCAGCCGCGCCTCCCTACCGAAATAGGCTCTAAGCGCGCGGGCGCTAGTCGACGTTCGAGAGATCGACGTGGCAGTAGCCGCCCGGGTGCTTGGTCAGGTAGTCCTGGTGATACTCCTCGGCGGGCCAGAACTCCGTCGCCGGCTCGATCGAGGTGGCGATCGGCTTGCGGTAACGGCCTGAGTTTCCCAGCTCGTCCTTCGAACGCTCGGCTGCGCTGCGCTGCTCGTCGGAGTACGTGAAGATCGCGGAGCGGTACTGGCTGCCGATGTCGTTGCCCTGCCCGTCGACCTGAGTCGGATCGTGGAGCTTCCAGAAGTGGTAGAGCAGCCGGTCGTAGGAGACGAGCTGCGGGTCGTACTCGACCAGCACCGATTCGGCGTGCCCGGTGCGACCCGCGCAGACCTGCTCGTAGCTCGGATGCTCGGTCGTGCCTCCGCTGTATCCAGCCGTGGCCTGTACGACGCCCTTCACACGCCTGAAATAGGCCTCGACGCCCCAGAAGCAGCCGCCGGCGAAAGCCGCCCGCTCAGTTCCCTGATCCACGTGTGCCCCCCTTCTCTGTTGTAGCTCTAAATACCCCATCGATAGGGATAACGGCACCTGGTTGAGAACTGTTCCCTGAATATCCCCTCGATATCGCTGTCGGCGGGATTGACAGATGCTCCATTTAGGATGAATGTCAGGTTCCGGTCGGCGGCCCGACCCACCACCCGTTGGAAGGAGAGCAGGATAAATACGCCGCGTTCGCGATTGGTGCAAACCCTGACTGCAGCAGCGGGCTTCGTCCTATTCGGAGTGGTCGGGCTCAGTGTGTCGGCGAGCGCCGGAACCGTCACATCGTCAGGCGTGCCGAGCCGCAGCCAACTCCAAGGGGAACTCGGTTCGACAGTTCGCATCGCGTACCACTCCAAGACCGGCGAAGTAAGGTTCATCGGCTCCGCTCCGGGCAAGCCGATCAGCCGCCCGTCCGGGTTCAGCCCGTCCGCGTCTCCAACGGCGGTCGCGCGCGCGTTCCTGGAAAGTCAGGGCAAGGCGTTCGGGATCAGCGACCAGGCCAAAGAGCTGACAGTCACTTCCGCCCGCGCGGCTTCGGCGGGACGCTCCGTCGTGCGCTTCCAGCAGACGCACGAGGGAGTGCCGGTGCTTGGCGGCGAGCTGGTCGCGAACCTCGACAGCAGCAAGAACCTGCTCTCGATCGGGGGCGAGACCGCGCCCGCGCCGGACGTGTCGGTGAAGGCGCGGATCGACTCCTCCGCCGCGAGCGACACGGCGCTCGAAGCTGTCGCCAAGGCGCGCGGGGTGCCGGCGTCGAAGCTCCAGGCGGGCAAGCCCAGCCTCTGGATCTACGACTCGAGAATCCTGGGCGGTCCCGGTCTCGGTAAGCCGACGCTCGTCTGGCGGACAGACGTCACTGGTACGGCTGGGCTCGATCCCATTGACGAGCTCGTCCTGGTGGATGCGCAGCTCGGGATAGTGGCGCTCCATTTCAACCAGCTCGAGCAGGCGAAGAACCGCCAGGTCTGCGACGCCAACAACACGTCCTCGGATGTGCCCTGCGTGGCCCCCTTCGATCGCGCTGAGGGCGGCGCAGCGAGCGCGATCGCGGACGTCAACGGCGCTTACGACAACGCCGGCGCGACCTACGACTTCTACCTCAACTACCTGGGGCGCGACAGCATCGACGGCGCCGGTATGACGATCAAGTCGACGACGCGCTATTGCCCGGATCCAAGCGACTGCCCCTACGAGAACGCGTACTGGGATGGCGTCCTCGGGCAGATGGTCTACGGCCAGGGCTACGCATCGGCCGATGACGTGGTCGGCCACGAGCTCACCCACGGCGTCACCGACTCCACATCGAGGCTCTTCTACTACTACCAGTCGGGGGCGATCAACGAGTCGCTCTCCGATACCTTCGGCGAGTTCGTCGACCTAACCGATGGGACAGGCAATGACGCCCCGTCGGTGCGCTGGAAGCTTGGGGAAGACCTGCCCGACGGCGCGATCCGCGACATGAAGGACCCGATCGCATACGGCCAGCCCGACACAATGACCAACTCCAACTACACGGCCGATCCGGGTGGATACGACAACGGTGGCGTCCACACCAACAGCGGCGTCAACAACAAGGCCGCCTTCCTGATCACCGACGGCGGCAGCTTCAACGGCAAAACGGTTATCGGCCTCGGCATCCCCAAGGCCGCCAAGATCTACTACGAGGTCGAGACCAACCTGCTGACTTCTGCGAGCGATTACGCGGACCTCTACAGCGACCTCCAGCAGGCCTGCACCGACCTGGTCGGCACTGCGGGCATAACGGTCTCCGACTGCACTCAGGTCACGAACGCCGTTGACGCGGTCGAGATGAACGTGGTACCGCCCGCTGCACCTGCCCCCGAGGCGCCGGTCTGCTCCAGCGGCCAGTCGTCGCACGACCTGTTCTCCGACGATTTCGAGAACACCGCCAGTGGCAAGTGGGGCGCGTGGACGGGAACGGGAGGGAACGCCTGGGGCTGGGACACGAGCTACGCGACGAGTGGTATCACTGACCTCTGGGGTTTCGATCAGGACTTCGTCACCGACTCCG
>Ga0209745_1001729_pt1 | contig 12795 bp, 8 predicted proteins | sample BarGraNGADG00312_FD_184495 | JGI IMG/M metagenome (GOLD analysis project Ga0209745, IMG submission 184495) | Arctic peat soil microbial communities from Barrow, Alaska - Barrow Graham LP Ref core NGADG0004-312 (SPAdes) (version 2) | ecosystem: Environmental > Terrestrial > Soil > Wetlands > Peat ... | reverse complement strand
GAGCCGCTCCCGGTGGACTTCGCCGGGTTCGGGTCAGCCTGTTCTTTCTCCTGAGCGGCTTCGTCATCGCCATCTCGCTCGAGCGCTACAGCCGCCGTGGGTTTCTCGTCGGGCGGTGCATGCGGGTGCTGCCGACGTATGCGGCTGGATATCTCGTCACGTGCACCGTGATCTGGGCATTTTCAGATCCCCACGGGGAGCTGAGCGTGCGTTCTGTGCTCGCGGGTTCTGTGCCCGGGCTTCGGTTCCTGCTGGGCGTCGTTGCCCCAGGAGACGGGATCGTCTGGACGCTCATCGTCGAGCTCGTGTTCTACGCCGTCTGTGTCGCCGGGTACCGGACGCTCACGCGCCGCTGGCAGGCGATTGCCGTCGTGGCCGTGGCTTGTGCAGTCACCCAATGGATGCTCGGCCCGCTCTCCCCTGGGCCGTACCTTGCCGGGTTGTGCTTCGTCGTTCTGCTGGCGTGCCCGTTCGTGCCCGTCATGCTCATCGGTCTCGTCTTGTCGGGCTACCGACGTGGCAACCTCAGCGGCCTCTCAGTCGCCCTCCTGGTGCCCCTGCTGGCAGCGACGAACTTCGCGCTCGCGTCGACCGCCGCGGTCGTGACCAGCCTCGAGTACCGCCTGACGTATGGGTACCATCGCCCTGTTCACTGCTGTCTGGGCGGTCGGCGACCGGTGGAAGTCGCACGTCGTGGCGGGCTTCTTCGCCGACATCAGCTATCCGCTCTACGTCGTGCACCCCGTTCTCGGCTACGCGGTTCTCTCCGTCATGACTGCGCACGGGGTCCCCGCCGTGGGCTCGATGCTTGGGGCATCTGCCGTCGCCATCGGAGCGGCCTGGGTGCTGCACACCCTCGTCGAGGTCCCGACCCACCGCCTCGGTCAGCGGTGGGCCCGGAGCATCGCCTACGCCCCGGCGGCCGACCCGGTCGCCGGGGCGTGTAGACGCCCGGCCCGCACGGTGGCGAGCAGAGCCATAGCCCTCGCTGCACTGGAGGCGTTCCTCGCGCAGGTCGGCGGTATGGCGGTGGTGAAGACCGCTTGGGGGGCGGCAACGCCGTCGCGTAGTCTCGCCTGGCGGCCAGGAGACTCAACGCGCCCCGTTCCGCGCGCACGGTCTGACAGGCTGGTCCCGAGCGAACGAGGGAGCAGACATGAGCGCAGGATTCACTGTGAGCACAACGGGCACGCCCGGGTCGCCGAATGCACCGCGACAGCCCTGGGTAGGGATCGTGATGGGGTCGGACTCCGACTGGCCCGTGATGCAGGCCGCCGCCGACGCCCTGGCGGAGTTCGACGTCCCCATCGAGGTCGATGTCGTCTCCGCCCACCGCCAGCCCGACAAGACTCTCGAGTACGGCCGCAGCGCTGCCGACCGCGGGCTGCGTGTGATCATCGCCGGCGCCGGGGGAGCGGCACACCTGCCCGGCATTCTCGCCGCGCTCACCGCGCTGCCGGTGATCGGGGTCCCCGTGCCGCTCGCGCACCTCGACGGGCTCGACTCGCTCCTGTCGATCGTGCAGATGCCCGCCGGGGTGCCGGTCGCGACCGTCTCGGTCGGCGGGGCCCGCAACGCCGGCCTGCTCGCTGTGCGCATCCTCGCCTCGGGGACCGACGACGACTCCGCGCGGCTCCGGGCGGCGATGCTCGATTTCCAGGTGGGCCTCCGCGACCAGGCGACCGCCAAGGGGGAGCGGCTGCGGGCCCAGTACGGCACGGGTAGGCGCGGGCAGGCGACCGGCTTCAGCGTCTAAACCTCGGTCCCGCTGTTCTCCGAGGGATGTGTGCGCCGGACGCTCACATCCCTCGGGAAACCTTGGCAGGAGCACTCGGGCTGGCGGTGGGTCAGCCCGCCGGCATCCCGCCCACCGGCCCCGGCGCGAGCGTCCCGGTCATGATCGACGCGAAGAAGCTGGGTGCGGTGCTCGGGTCGAGCTGGACGGTCGAGCCGACGCGCCCCGGTTGATAGTTCGCGCTGCGGATCGGCGGCGTGCCCTTGATCCCGCCCGGGCCGGTGGCGCTCCGGAAGGCGAGCGCGAGGCGACCTAGATCGAGGATGTTCGTCTTCTCGCTGACCTGCAGTGCGCCCAGGCCGGTCGAGATCAGCGCGACCTGGCGATCGGGGCGGACGACGAGAGAGGGCTGTGCGACGGTCGAGGCCACGGCGGAGATGAGCTGTTGCTGGCGTTTGGCGCGGCCGATGTCGCCCTCGCGGTCCGCCTTGCGCATGCGCGCGAAAGCGAGCGACATGGTGCCGTCGACGACCTTGCACCCCGCCGCGTCCCAGATGAGGCCGGAGTCGGCGTCGTTGAGGGGGAAGCTGACCCGGTTGACCGCTGGATCCAGGCACAGCCGGACACCGCCGACGGCGTCGACCACGTGCTCGATGCCGCCGAAACCGATCTCGACGTAGTGGTCGACATGCATGCCGGAGAGCTGTTCGACCGTCTGGACCAGCAGCGGCGCACCGCCGAACGAGAACGACGCGTTGAGCTTGTTGGAGCCGTGACCGGGAATCTTCACGTAGGTGTCGCGGGGCAGGCTGATGAGCGCAGCCGGACCGCTCGGCGGCACCTGGAGCAGCATGATCGTGTCGGCGCGGGCACCGGAGGTCGTGGTGTCCGCGATGATGCCGCCGGCGCGTGAGTCGGAACCCGCGAGCAGGTAGGTGGTGCCGGGGGTGTCCGCCGCGACGGAGAGCGCATCGACGTGCTGGATCTTGCCGTTCGCCCAGATCAGCAGGCCGACCGGCCAGGCCACCAGCAGGACGATCACGACCGCGGCGACGACGCCGATGCGTCTGCGGCGGGAGCCGGGGCGGCGCGGCGGGGCCGACGGGGTGAGAGACGGGCGCTCGGGGAGCATGGGACGGGGCGACGGTGACGGGCGCGGTGCCGCGGCGAGACGCTGCTCCGCGGACAGGCCTTGCGCCGCGGCGAGACGCTGCTCCGTGGAAAGGCCTGGCGCGGCGAGTTGACGCGCCGGAGCAGTGGGGCGGGTGGGACGACCGACCCGGATCGCCTCATCGCTCGGGTCCGGGCGCCCGCGCCCGCCGCCGGGACTGAAGCTCGGGGGGATGGCGCCGGGCGCGTCGTCGGGGACGCGGGACGTGGTCTCGTCGACGCGACGGGCGGTTCCGCCCGTGCGGGCGCGGCTGGCGCCCGTCGGGCGCCGCGGCGGGTTGTCCTCGGGCACCGGTGCCTCAGCCGCAGACGGCGGTGACGTCGTTTGCGGTGATGGCGTCCTTGCCCGGCGTCTTGGTCCCGGTCGGGGTGGGCGATGCGGGCGCCGCCGTCGTGGCCGTCGGGGTGGGCGTGGCGCCAGGGGTCGTGGCCGGCGGCGTGGTGGGCGGCACGATCGGCTGGTCGGCGGCGATGTTCGCCCAGATGGGAGCCGCCGCCGCTGTCATCACGACCCGGTTGGGGTCTGTCGGCGCGGGCGCGAACGGGATGGTCATGAAGGTGATGTTGCCACTGGCGGTGCCGCGCAGGCTGAAGGCGAGGCCGGTGAGGCTGGGAATCGACGCCAGGTTGGGGCTCGCGGTGATCGACGACGTCGCGGCATTGAGGAACTGGAGGAGCTGGGGCACGTCGGTGAGCAGGTTCTTGGACTTCACCGCGCGCACGGTGGCCGCGAGCAGCTGTTGTTGGCGTCCGATCCGGTTGGTGTCCGACCCGTCGCCGAGGCCCTTGCCGGTGCGGGCGCGGGCGAACGAGAGCGCGGTGGCTCCGTTGAGTGTCTGCTGGCCGGCGGTGAGCTTGAGGTGGTCCGCCTTGGGGGAATCGATGTCGTTCGGGATGCAGATCGGGATACCGCCGAGCGCGTCGACCATGCGGGTGAACCCGGCGAAGTCGATCACGACGTAGTCGTCGAGGCGGACCCCGGTGTTCTTCTCGACGGTCCTTATAGCGCAGGCCGCTGCGTCCGACACCTTGCCGCTCTGCGAGCCGATGGAGAACGCGGAGTTGAACTGGTCCTTCTGGGCTTTGGACGTGGTGCCGTCCGACCGATCGCAGGCGGGGATGTCGACCATCGCGTCGCGGGGGATCGAGACCGCGTCGACGCGCTTTCGGTCCGCGGAGAGGTGCAGCACGATCGTCGTGTCGGAGCGCATGCCCGCCACCGCTCCGCCGATCGCCGCGTTCTGGCCGTCGCGCACGTCCGAGCCCATGAGCAGGATGTTGAGTGGTCGGCCGGCGTTCGGGTCGTTCGGGTTCGCGCTGACCGCGGACTTGGGACGGTCGTTGCCGAGCAGGCTGTTGACGTCTGCGGACTTGATGTTCCCTTGGAGGTGCGTGAAAGCGGTGGCGGCGCCGGTCACGCCGAAGGCCAGCAGGGCCGTCACCGCGAGTGCGGTGCCGCGAACGATCCGGTGCGACTCCGGGCGGCGGGAGTGGCGGGCCGTGCGCGGGCGCGCTGAGATCGCGTGTAGGAAAGGCACCCATAGATCTTAGATCGAGCCCGGTGCGGGTTGGCGACGGCCCCGGGCCGACGGCGTGGAGGATCTGTGCAGATCACCAGGCCCGGTAGCGGATGGGCGCTGGGCCGCCGGGCCGGGCTGGAAGCCTGCGGTCAGCGCCCGAGCTGTACGTACTTCGCCTCGGTCGCGTCCTTCTGCGGGCGCCACCACGCCTCGTTCTCCTGGTACCAGGCCACGGTTGCCGCGAGCCCGTCCCGGAAGCTCCGATAGCGCGGGAGCCACCCGAGCTCGGCCCTCAGCTTGCTGGAGTCGATCGCGTAGCGCATGTCGTGCCCAGGGCGGTCGCTCACCAGGTCGTAGGCGTCCCGCGGTTGGCCCGTGAGCTCGAGGATCAGCTCGATGACGGTGCGGTTGTTCTCCTCGCCGTCGGCCCCGATGAGGTAGGTCTCGCCGATCCGACCGCGCTCGATGATCGCCCAGATCGCGGAGTTGTGGTCCTCCACATGGATCCAGTCGCGCACGTTCTCGCCGGTGCCGTAGAGCTTGGGGCGCACGCCGTCGACCACGTTGGTGATCTGGCGCGGGATGAACTTCTCGACGTGCTGATAGGGACCGTAGTTGTTCGAGCAGTTCGAGATCGTCGCCCGGACCCCGAACGACCGCACCCACGCGCGCACGAGCAGGTCGCTTGCCGCCTTGGTCGATGAGTACGGGCTGGACGGGTTGTACGGGGTCTCGGGCGTGAAACGGTTCGGGTCGTCGAGCTCGAGGTCGCCGTAGACCTCGTCGGTCGAGATGTGGTGGTAGCGCTTGTCGCGGCGTCGGACGGCCTCGAGCAGCGTGTAGGTGCCGATGACGTTGGTCTGCACGAATGGCCACGGGTTCTCGAGCGAGTTGTCGTTGTGCGATTCGGCGGCGAAATGCACGACGACGTCGGTATCGGCGACGAGACGGTCCACCAGGTCCGCGTCGGTGATGTCGCCCCGCACGAACGTGATCTGCTCGCGCACCGGCGCGAGGGAGGCCTCGTCACCCGCGTAGGTCAGGGCGTCGAGGACGGTGACGTGCACGCCGGGGTGCTCGCGGACGGACTGGTGGACGAAGTTCGAGCCGATGAAGCCGGCTCCGCCGGTGACGAGCAGACGCACGGGATTCCTCCAGGATTACCGGGGCTGAATGGTCCCGAGCGTAGTCGCCCCTCCGTTGAGCCCTTCCAGGGGTCGAGATCGCCGTATGCCAGCGTCGCCGCGCAGCCTGACGCAGGCTCGCACATCCGCGTGGCGTCCGAGGTTCGCGCGACGTGGGGAAGGCGTCACCGCCGTCAACAATGCTGCGGTTCTCATCTACCGCGACCTCTCTGCGCAAAGAGGAACTATTCGGTGTAAACTGGTATGATTCGCCCACCGTCATGACCGAGGACTTTCCGAGCCGTTGTAGTGCTGCCGCACGATTGTCAGTCGGTGCCGTCAGAACAATGGGCTCGACCAAACCCTCAGTTTGTTGGGTTGCCGCGCGATGTTGAAGTCAAGGCGGTGGAAGAGCTGGCGATGCGTGACCTCGGTCAAACATCACTGACCTGCCAGCACCGCACTCCACAGAGGTCGGGATCACCATGTACCTGCAGTTCGCCGTCGCAGCGTTGCTGGCGCTCACTGGGCTTGCCGGTCCCGTTCACCGGGCCCAGGAGCCATCGGCGAATCCGGACCGCGCCGTCGTGCAGACGGCCTCCGGTGACACCCCGAGCCCGGACGCTGGTGTGTCGGTCCAGGAGCGCGACATCGTCGTCCCGCCGGTCGAGCCTTCGGGCGTGGTGGCCAAGCCTGACGTGCCGCTGGCGACCCCGGCAGCCGCGCCGGCGGTGGTCGCTGATCAGCCGATCGGGTCGAAGCGCCTCGAGAGTGACGTCGTCCAGGCCGCGGGCTTCCAGACGCTCGGGGTGACCTGGCCGGAGGGAGCCGACGTCGGCGGTCTCGGGGCCCAGGTTCGGACCCGGGCGGATGGCACGTGGTCGACGTGGGTCGACCTCCCGCCGGGTGACGACGCCCCGGATGCCGGCACGGCCGATGCTGCTCACGCCGTGCGTGGCGGGACGGACTCCCTGTGGATCGGGAATTCCGACGCCGTCCAGCTGGCCTTCGCCGCGACCGCCAAGGGTGGGCCGGACGGTCTGAGCCTGGCGCTGATCGCATCGCCCGAGAAGCCCGCGTCGAACGCCGCGGTCGGCACGTCGACGCGCGCCACGGCCACCATCCGGACCGCCGCGTACACCACGACGGCGGTCCAGACCGCCGTCGTCGCCCCGCACGTCATCACCCGCGCCGAGTGGGGTGCGCCGGCGCAGGTCTGCGCTCCCGACGTCGCCTCGAAGCTGGTCGGTGCCGTGGTGCACCACACCGCGGGTTCCAACTCGTACTCCACCGTGGCCCAGGCGGAGGCGCAGATCCGCGGTGACGCTGCTTACCACATCAACACCCGTGGCTGGTGCGACATCGGCTACAACTTCATCGTCGACAAGTGGGGGAACATCTACGAGGGCCGGGCCAACAGCATGACCCAGCCCGTGATCGGCGTGCACACGGGTGGGTTCAACACCGGAACCGTCGGGGTGGCCATGCTCGGGACGTACGACGCCGTGCCGCCGCTCGCGACCCAGCAGGGTGTCGCCCAGATCATCGGCTGGCGACTGGGTGCCTACGGCCTCGACCCGCGGGGCTCGATGACGTACTGGACCGGCGCCGGCGAGAACTCGAAGTACCTGAACCAGAACGTGACGTTGCCGCGCGTCTTCGGGCACCGTGACACGGCCTACACCGACTGCCCGGGGCAAGGTGGATGGAACGCCCTTCCCGCCATCCGTGGGATGGCGTGGGACGCGAGCTACGCCGAGCGCTTCACCGACGCACAGTCGGTCGTGAATGCGCTGTACGCCGACATCCTGGGACGGGGCGTCGACCCGTCCGGTCTGCAGACCTGGAGCGCGATGCTTGCCAGCGATGCCGGCCAGCCCGCGCTCGTCGCCTCGCTCACGAGCAGTGCCGAGTACATCCAGCTGCGCATCCGTCAGGCCTACGAGCGAGTCTTGGCGCGCGAACCGGAGCCGGCGGGCATGGCGAGCTGGCGGCAGGGGATCATGTGGGGGGTCGTCACGGTGGACGACGTGAAGCGGCGCTTCTACGACAGCCAGGAGTACTACCTGCGGTCCGGGGGAACGCCTGCGGGGTACATCGATCTGCTGTACCGCACGGCCTTCGCGCGGTCGGCCGCTCCGAGCGAGATCGCCTTCTGGTCGGCGCGCATGGCCGTGGTCGGCCGGGGCGCGGTCGTGGACGGCATCTGGTACTCGATGGAGGCTGCTATGTACCGGGCGGGCAACTACTACCAGGTCTTCCTCAAGCGCGACCCGGACCTGCCCGGGCAGCAGTTCTGGGCCCGCACGCTGCTGGCCAGCGGCGAGGGCGCCGTTCGCATCGGCATCGCCGGCAGCGACGAGTACAAGCAGCTCGCAGCGACGCGGTTCCCGTAGCGACGAGGCGGGCAGTCGAGCTAGCTCAGCACCCTGCTCGGCGTCAGGCTGGTCCGCAGGTGCACGAAGCCGGTCTCGCGACCGTCGGCCGCCACGGTGAGTGTTGCGCCACCGAGCATGCGGTGCACCTCGGCCCCGGTCTGGTTGGCGATCTCGCCGTTGAACGTGTACGCCCCCTCGCCGATGTCGGCAGCGGGAATCGTGAAGTCGTAGGCCGCGGCGCCGCGAAGCGCCGGGAGGTGGACGCCTAGCAGCTTGCTCGACGTGCCGTAGATGCCTTGGCCGACGGCGGTCTCGATGCCGAAGCCGAGGATCCAGTCCTCGAGCAGCTCGTCCGCGCGCACGTGCACGCGCACCGTCAGGGGGGCACCCACCGGAACCTCGGCCACCGGGGTTCCGTCGCTCAGCACCTCGATGCGCTCGATGTGGGCGCGCGGCACCTCCGGCGTCGCGTTCGTCTCGGCGGCCTGGTGGCGTTCGATGTCGTCCTGGCGCGCGTGCTCGAACTCCGAGCGGAGCACCCGCAGGGAGTCACGCGGCTCGCCGTCCGCGATGACATGGCCACTCTCGAGCACCACCGCCCGGTCGCAGATCTCAGCGACCGTGTCCAGCCCGTGCGTGACCAGCACGATCGTGCGGCCCTCGCGCTGGAAGCTGCGGATCCGGTCCATGCACTTGCGCTGGAACGGCTCGTCCCCTACGGCGAGCACCTCGTCCACGAGCAGAATGTCCGGATCAACGTGCACGGCCACGGCGAACGCCAGCCGCACGTACATGCCTGATGAGTAGAACTTGACCTGGGTGTCGATGAATCGCTCGATACCGGAGAAGTCGAGGATCGCGTCGAAGTACTGGTCGGTCTGCCGGCGCGTCAGGCCCTGGAGCGAGGCGTTCAGGTAGACGTTCTCGCGTCCGGTGAGATCGGGGTGGAACCCGGCGCCGAGCTCGAGCAGGGCGGCGATCCGACCACGCAGGCGCACCGTGCCGGTCGTGGGCTGCAGGATGCCGCCGATCATCTTGAGCAGCGTGCTCTTGCCTGAGCCGTTCGGCCCGATCAGTCCGATCGTGCTGCCTGAGTCGATCGTGATGTTGACGTCGCGCAGGGCCCAGAAATCGTCCTTGTGAAGGCTGGACCGGCGCGCGTTGACCAGTCGCTCCTTGAGCGACTTGTCCTTGCGGATGATGAAGCGCTTGGAGAGGTCTTTGATCTCGATGACGGGGGTGCTCATCACAGCTCCTGGGCGAAGTTGCTCTGCAGGCGCGCGAAGACACGTTGGCTGAACCAGAGCAGGACGATCGAGAGGACGAGGACGATCCAGAGCCGCAGACTCAGGTTGGGAGGGACCGGCTCTCCGTCGCCGCTCACCCAGAACGCCCTCTGGAACCCCAGCACGACGATGGTCATCGGGTTGCAGAGGTAGGCCTGCTCGAGCCAGGTGCCGCCGATGGCACCTTGCACGAGCTTCCACGAGTAGACGATCGGGGACGCCCACATGAGGATCATGAGCATGATCTCCACGAGGTACTGCACGTCACGCAGGTAGACGTTGGTCGCCGAGAGCAGGAGTGCGAAGGCGGTCGAGAACGGGACCAGCACAGCGAGGGCGAGGAGGAAGTAGAGCCAGCGCCCGCCGGTCGGGAAGTGCCCGAGAGCTGCGGTCGCGGCGATCAGGACACCCAGCTGGATGGAGAAGTTGAACAGGGCGGAGCCGACCACGGAGAGCGGGAAGACCTCGCGGGGGACGTAGACCTTCTTGATGAGTCCGGCGTTCCCGACGATCGAGCCCGTCCCGATGATGACGATGTCGCTGAACAGCTGCCACGCGGTCAGGCCGGTGAAGATGAAGATCGCGAAGTCGGGGATTGAGGCCGCAGCCCTGAGGAACTTCCCGATCGCGACGTAGTAGACGAAGAGCATGGCGAGCGGCTTCGCGAGGCTCCAGAAGAAACCGAGCGCGCTGTCCTTGTAGCGGGACTTGATCTCGCGCCGGATCAGCTGGTCGAGCAGCTCGCGCCGGGCCCAGACGTCCCGGATGGACTCGAGGGTGCCGCCGAAGAACCCGTGCCGAGGCCCTGCGGACCGCATCGATTCGGCCGCGATCTCTCGTGCCCGCAGCTCGCGCTGGTGGTCCATCAGTCTCCCGGTCTCGGCGGAACATGAGCAGGCCGAGCAGAATCGGCGCCGTCAGACTACCCGCTTCCTTATGAGGTGGGCTTGGCTGCCGATGCGTCGCGCGCGATACTAGGACTTTGGCCGTCATGTCGGTGCGCAACGAGAGAGGGAACCATGTCAGCGCTCGTGAGGCGAGTCATGACCTCGATTGCTCTTCTTCTGGCGGTGGCGCTGGTTGTTTTCGCCCTCCCGTCGACGTCGGCGCAGGCCTCTGGCGACAATGTAACGTTTGCGGGCCGCGGTTTCGGGCACGGGCGCGGCATGGGTCAATACGGGGCGCTGGGCTATGCGGTCGACGGCGGCTGGACCGCGGCGCAGATCCTTGATCACTTCTACGGGGGCACCGTGGCGGCGAACATCGGGAACCCGGAGATGACCGTCGAGCTCCTCTCGCTCAACGGTATGCCACTGGTGGTGACCGGCCCGGGTTTGTACGTACACAACATCACTTCCAACACTGATACCGCCGTGGGAGCGGATGCGGTGCGGCTCACGCTGCAGTCCAACGGGACCGTGGTGGCGGAGAGGGGCACCGGCTGCGTCTCCAGCTGGACCCCGTTCGGCACCTTCCCCGCAAACGCGACCCGGGTGCGGACGACCGCCCCGGACACGTCCCTCGACAACCTGATCCGCGTCTGTGAGGCGACCGACGAGCGCGCCTACCGTGGCGAGCTCTCCGTGGTCAACCGCGGCGGCACGCAGATGACGATCAACCACCTGCCGACCGAGTCCTACCTCCGGGGGGTGGTGCCCCGCGAGTCGCCGGCGTCCTGGGGTTCGCTCGGTGGCGGGCGCGGCATGCAGGCCCTGATGGCGCAGGCCGTCGCGGCCCGTGGCTACGCGTGGGCGAGCAGCCGGTCGACCGGGGCTCATACGTGTGACACGACCGCGTGCCAGGTCTATGGCGGGGCGGGCAGCAAGACATCCTCCTGGACGGCGCTCGAGAACCCGGCGACGGACTCCGCGGTCGCCGCGACGGCCGGTGGCGTGCGGTTCAAGAACGGTGCTCCTGTGCGCACCGAGTTCAGCTCGTCCACGGGCGGGTACACCGCCGGCGGGGAGTTCCCCGCGGTCGAGGACGCCGGGGATGCCGTCAGCTCGAACCCGAACCACGTCTGGGCAGCGACCTACGCGCTCCCTGACATCGCCGCCCGGCTCGGCGTCGGCACCATCAGATCCGTCTCGGTCCTCGCGCGCAACGGACTCGGGGCCGATGGTGGCCGGGTGACCGCTTTCAGGGTGATCACGACGGACGGGCAGGTGCACGACTTCACCGGCAATCAGGTCCGGATCGCGCTGGGCCTCAAGAGCGACTGGTTCTCCATCTCGGGCATCACGCAGGCCGAGGCGCAGAACGTGGTGCGGGCGCTGTACCAGGACGTGCTCGGGCGCGGCGTCGATCCGTCCGGCCTGCAGACCTGGACCGACTTCGTGATCCGTACGGGCAGTCCGAGCGCCCTCGTCGAGCAGATCGCCACCTCAGGAGAGCGGCTGACCGATCTTGTCGCGGTCCAGTACAGGTTGGCCCTGCACCGGGAGCCGGAGCCGGCGGGTCTGGACAACTGGGTGCGCTACCTCGCGGCTGGGCGCGGCGTGTACGACCTGCAGGTGGGCATCTACGGCTCGCCCGAGTCGCTCCAGACGCTCGGCGCGGGGGACGTGAACAGCTGGGTCGGTTCGCTCTACCTGGCCATCCTCGGTCGCCCGTCGTCTGCGCCCGAGCGTCAGTTCTGGGTCGACGTCGCGGCCCGTCAGGGCCGCAACGCCGTCGTCTCGTCGATCGCGCGCTCGGACGAGGCGTGCATGCGGCGCCTCACGGTGTACTACCAGACGTTCCTGCAGCGCGCCGTCGACCCGAGCGGGCGCGCCACGTTCCTCCCGATGATGACCGGGCGGGGCGACTTCGACGTGCCGGTCAACTTGGGGAGCAGCCCCGAGTACTGGAACAATGCCCAGCTGCGGAACTTCTGATGGGGAGCGTTCAGAGCGTGTCCGGCAGCGGGTTCGTCGCCACCAGGTAGTCCCACGTCTCGCGGGCGTAGGTGTCCCAGCTCCGCGAGGGGCGGGCCGCGGCTTCGCGCACCAGGCGTGCGTGCGTTCGGTCGTCCGTGAGCAGGGTTCGCAAGGCTTCGGCGATGGCGTTGTCGTCCCGCGGGTTGACGTGCAGGGCGCCGCCGGCGGCGCCGATCTCCAGCATCGAGCCGAAGTCCGAGGTGACCGCGGGGGTGCCGCTCGCCAGCGACTCCGCGACGGGCAGGCCGAACCCCTCGTTGAGCGACGGGAACACCGTGCACCGCGCGAGCCGGTAGAGCGCCCACAGCGTGTCTTCCGCTATGCCGAGGATGGCCTCGACGGGTCTGCCGATTGCCTGCAGCTCGGTGAGGCGACGGGCGAACCGGTCGCTGTTCCACGCGTTACCGCCGACGAAGACCAGTGAGAACTCGAGCCCGTCTCGCCAGAGAAGTTCGGTGGCGTGCAGCACCGCCAGGTGGTTCTTGCGTGGTTCGTGGCTCCCGACGCACAGCACCATGGGGACCGTGGGCACGCAGTAGAGGTCACGAGTGGTGGTCAGGTGCTCGGCCGACGGCTCGGTCGCCTCGACCGGTAGCGAGATCGCCCGAATCTGGGGACCAGGGACGCCAAGGCTGGAGATCATGGTGCGCCAGCCCTCGTATTC